>Ga0005851_1008965_pt1 | contig 10619 bp, 6 predicted proteins | sample SanBaynscriptome_FD_53306 | JGI IMG/M metagenome (GOLD analysis project Ga0005851, IMG submission 53306) | Metatranscriptome of freshwater and sediment microbial communities from dead zone in Sandusky Bay, Ohio, USA - 2 (Metagenome... | ecosystem: Environmental > Aquatic > Freshwater > Lentic >... | reverse complement strand
CGCTATGGTAAATTATGGTGCCATGGTGTCAGAAGTGGGATGAACTCATCCCGTTCCCACCAATTAGAGTTATGTAAACAAATGTAACTGTATGTAAGGTTAAATTATACACCGGAAAAATAAAATAAAACCGGCGCGGTCCCCGCGAAAGGGACTGAATCCCACATGAGGATAATGGTCTAGGCCTACCTAGAATAATTAAGTACAAGGTGGTCCCACCCCGACACACGGCACCTAAATAATAATCCTATCAATTAGAAGCGGTGTTGCCACCGTTGAGCGCGTTAGCGGTCGTCTGATCCAGAAATTCGCTCTCGACTTCTTCACCATCGCATAGATAGGGATCTATGGAAGTGGCATCCCGTGCATAGACAGCGAACTTACCCGAAGTATCATACACCTGCCGAGCTGGGTCATGCACGTGCGTGAAAACAGGCACTGGAAGACCGCGCTTCTGAGCGAATTCATGCATGAAAGCCGAGGCATTGACGATCGGAGTTTCGACAAGACAAGCATTCAATGCGTCGGCGAACCTGTTGCAAATGTCGCGTTTGTTTGAGGCTTTGTTCGGTCCCGTTGTGTGAAACGTATAGAACTTGATGCGCTTCAACCCGTATTGACTCACCACGATGTCATCGTCCTGAACGGATGAAATGATCTTGTTCAATGTGACTGTTGCGTCCTGGTGCAGGCTCTCGAGTTTGCCTAGTGCCTCCCCAACCGCAACCCTAAGGGCCTCCAGATCTGCCAGGAGATCCTCACGGGCAGCAAGGGGAGACGCCAAGTGTTCCATGAATAAGCAACACCCAAACAACAACAAGCAAATTGCAGAAGAGAACGAGTTGGAGTTTTCGAAGTACGCGCTGCAGATGAGACAGATGAGCTGTAGAATCAACAAATTCTTCATATTCCATTCCAACTCCAGCACGCAACGTCCTAATCGACAAAGTAACAATCTTATCTAACAAAATAGGCAACAACTAACATGGCCACAAAAAGCATGGTTCTTTCCTGAATCCTGTTCTTGTTCTTTTCATCACCGAGTGCTGCATAGAGCCAGAAAACTAACCCGAGACAGATATGAGTAATCAATGGCCAATAGAAATAGAACACTCCTATGAATATGAGAATGGCAGGCGTGGCCAAATCATGCGTGCTTAGGAATATTCCGGGCAGGTAACAAGCTGTTCTAGCCAATTTTTCAACAAAATTTTGCATGTAGGAGCTCTGAAGAGCTGCCGGGTACTGATTGTCTATTTCAGCCTGGATCTTGGCAAACAGGTTGGTGGTATCAGTCGGATCAGTCCAGTGTTCATACAGTCCAAAACCAACAAACAAAACAGCCAAGAGCGCCCACGCATTTTTGCGAGTCTTCTCGAAGGCGGTCTGAAAGTCCCGACTGACGTCAAACATTTTGGGTAGAACAAATTTGGCGAAGGTGACTTTATGCAACAGTTTGGTTTCCTAATCGGATTTGACTTTAGGAGAGGACTTCTGAGTCTTACTTTCGAAAACGAGCGACTGGAATCCGTTGAACTCCACAGGTTTCTCGCGGTTGTTCTTCTTCTTCTTGGCCTGAGGACGGACCGGTTGAGCAGGTTTATCACGGGGAACTCGAGGCTGGTTTCGGTCTTGTTTGCCCTGGGGTTGTTGGAGTTGACTTCGTGGGTTGTATGATCTCAACAACTGAGAGAGGTTCTTGCGCAGGCTTCTTATTAATGGGGTCGGGCGTCGCTGGGGTTGGGGGTTCCTCGAACTGTTTCTGCGGCCGCGATTGTTCCCTCGTTGTGTTCCTTGAAAGACGTTTACTACTCCCGCGGGCATTACCCTCTCCGACGAAGTTGTTATAGAGCCTGGTGTTGATCCGGGCACAGTGAGTTCGCTCCCAGAAGTGGAATGAGACTTTCAGACAGACGGTCGCGTTAGAGCAGGGTGGTCGACACTCTCCGAAATCGATGGTCGGGGTATCTTCTGCGTGAACAAACGAAAACAGACTAATTAGCAAAAGTGGGAACACTGCCATGCTGCATAATGTAAACGGAGACGACCGCCAGACCACTCAGCGAAAAACTAGTATTCATATCATAACCCTTATAAACAAAATACACATAAAATGCAAGCACTAAACCTAACATAGGATTGGTCATCACCAACAAGATCAGAAAATCGATAAATGCCAATAAGCGACCCTCAACAAATGGTATCAACAAATCTAAAAGGGTCTCTACAACATACAAAAATTCAGAAACAATCCAATCCAATACACCATAAAGAATATATTCCAACCAGGACTCAGAAGGACGAGAATCTACTTTGGAACAGTGGGTGACGTTTGTGAAAGGAAAATAATCTACTCCTACAACCAAAGGGGAACCTGGTGTACCTAACTGAGTGGATGTGATGCATACCTGATGGTTATAGTCACGAAAGTTACCTCCGTACCCCAGATGTTGGACACAACCCGAAGCACGAGGATCACCTACTGACGACCTACGAGCACTGCACAAACTCGAGGCCAAACCTGCAATCAATCTGATGATGTCAACTGTGGGCAGACGAAGAGCGGTACATGTTCGCTGGATGTCAGGGTCATAAGTAATGCAACCAGTGGACTGATAGAGCGAAAACACGGGCAAGGTGGTACGCGTCTTGTTATTACCAAAACCGAAATTAAGATCGATGCAGTCACGGGATAGAAGCATGGTATGGCTAACATCAGTATGAAAACCGACAGCTTGCAGAATATATAAAACGTCCTGTAGATAAAAGGCAGAGTTGAACTTTGGTGGTACACTAACTTGATAAAATTTAAAATGAAACAGACGGTCATCACAAACGAAACATACAAGCTGGTCGCCAGTCGACTGAGTGCAACGTCGAGTGCAACGTCTTCGAAAAGGCAATCCGTAGCAAACATCAAGCGACACACCGACGAATGGGCGTGCAAACGCACGCTGATGTAGTGTGGTGCAGGTTTTTGGGAGTTTGCATGATGTCGCTCCTCCGTCGTGCCAGATGGACGACTCGACGATGAACATGTCGAAACAGGAAGCATCGTATCCTGGGAAAACGGGCCCCGCTGAGGCCTCGACGTCGTCAAGTAATTTAAGAGAAGTACTTCTAAGAAACCTTTCTATTGACACAGTCGAACAGTCCTGGGAGGTGACACTCAAAATACAAAATGCTAATATGAATATTATATACACAAAATTCATCACTTCTTCTTAGCACTCCCCAAAAGAAAAACCACTCCGATCCCCAAAAGTAAAACAGGAGAAATCCCCTCTGAATCCTTCGTGGGTGGAACGACAGTACCACCTCCACTCCCGCCGCCAACGGACCCATTTACACTAACATCGCGTTCAACCACAGTATGATTCAAAGCCACCATCGCCTGCTGAATGGCAAGGAGGCCCTTGTCAGGACGTGGAGTCTGGGTGTAATTAACCAAATCATGCAATCCTAACGCATCAGCAAAGAGGGGTGAAAAAGGGTAAAGCCACATAAACTCATAATTAACCGGTGACGTCAATATCAACGAATGAGTGAGAACCTTGGATTTAGTATCAAAATTAACCGTGAACACACCCAAATTAAGGGTAACAATCCTCTGAAACTTGACGGAATTCCACAAAAGAAATGGGGCACCTAGAGCTTGGGTACTCGGAAAATTATATGTATCTACTCGGAAGGCCGAAGCCACTCCCGGGGTCCAATAATTGCGGTTTGGTGCAAAGTCTACTAATACACTACTGCTGGCGGATGAGACAAACAATGCATACAAATTGGACGGCGAACCTACATAGGGCAGGGCAGACTGCGTGGTCGGAATGGGATTATTGGTGTCGGACGAATACCACCCATCCGGAATGGTCCACGGAAACACACCCGACTTCTCCACCAAAGGCGGCATGTTCGTCGGAACGTTCATGGGTGTCTTGGTTCTACGGACCTTGATCGCACAGGGATGGAGCAGTTTCGCATTTGCACAGAATGTGAGATAAGTATCATAGGTGGCGGTGGTTCCATATGTTCCAACAGTGTACATACTATTGAGGTAGGTTTTGTGGTGCTCGGAATAAACTTTTGGGAATGTTGGGGCAGTGGTGTCCAAATTTACAAAAGTATTCCAATCGGATGAACTAACACCACGACCGGAACAACCGAAAACATTAACTCCTGAAACTACTCGGGGAGCACAATTCCCGACCGTCGAAAACACAAAGTCGACGACAGGTCGGTAATCGACCTCCCTGTCCACAAAATAATTATCAAAATGCCAAGAGGCAACGGCAAGGTCTTCCAATCTGAAACTCAACCAAGAGAACAACGGGTTGGCGTCCGGGGTAACTCTGTAGGTAGACCGCATGTTTTCGTCCAAACTTGAAGTGAGAACCAGATATGCAGGGAAACTGTATTTATCGGCGAGGAGATCACTCCGCGCACCAACGTCAACTTGACCGTAGGCTGCGCGGAAAGCCACCTCACCCATAAGCGCAAGGTCTCCCGAAAATTCGTTGTAAACAAGTGAACCCAATGCAAAATGTGTAGGAGTGAGGATACAATCCAGAAATTCCACCTGAGACTGAGACTGACCAAATCTAACATGAGCTTTATAATTTGCGCAAGTATATTGTGCTGGAACTTCGTCACGCATTGTACCGCAGCCATTACTTATCAAAATCACGCGCGAGAACAGGCGCGCTTCAATGGCACAAGAGGTCATATCATCGTCGATACAAACGGCAACGTCGTTCTCCAGGTCATACATGAAGTAGGTCGAACACGAGACAAAATCGGAATTAGTGTTGAGGGGATAATCAGTCGCTGTCATCGATGAGACTCCAGTCAACCCCGCCGCGAGGGCGAAGATATGAAGAAGGACAACCATAGTAAAAGTCCAAGAATGATGATTGCTGAGGAACCACGGGCTGCAGCCACAGTCTGAACTCTAACGGGGTCTGTGATATTGCAATTAACAACGGTCTCGAGGTCAGTGAAATTATCCGATCTGCAATCTCCACAACAAAGGACGGGATCAAGGAGAGACTGTACCTGACGCTTAAAACGGGCGGAATTGAGAGCAACAAAATTTTGCCTAATGTAAACCAGGGACCTAACTCCAGAAAACTCAACAGGAACTGCGTCAAAGTGAGCATTACCAAACGTCTGCCACGACCCCAACGAAAGATTTAAACTAACAACATAACCCAACTTCTGAATCACGGGCCAATCAAAATAAGGTCCACTAATAACTGCATAACTAGAATCTGTGTAGTGCAACGTTGCTTTCCCGGACTGGACTTGGTACCCGCGGAGGTCCATCATTATAGACGCCTTAGCTGAACTCGTGCAAACGTAACATCTCCGCGAGTGGGTGTAAGTATCATAAAGATAGTGCCGACAATCGGTCTCCTCACACTCCTGTCGATCACTTTCCCCGTCTGACGCGTCATCACAGATGACGAACCCCCGGGTACTGAGAGCCTGGTAGCATCGGGTGTACTTTTCACTAAATGCATTGGTGACGACGTGAATGGACCCGTCACTATTGAGATCGACTCCTTTGTAAGTGAGAGGAAGACCGGCGTCAAGATCATAGAAATTGACATTATAACCAGTGATTTCGGCCGGAATCAGATGAATATCACTAAGGTCCTCGTAGTCATAGATGAACACATTGGTGACATTGAGAAAGGGACAGTGAGTGCCATTATAAGGGACAAAACCTGTGGGAATCGGAACGGCCTGCAATCTACTTTCAAATATGAACGGTCGGTCGTCAGAAAAGACACCTATGTAATCCTCCGTAATATTATAGAATGTACGACAGTCAATGGAGGGCTTACGAAGTTGAGCGCGCGAAACTCCCTTCTTCACATACACAAGACAGACGGAAGGAAACTCGTTAGAAAAAGTAGAAACGCTACATACATCCCGGAACACAGAGTAACCAGCAACAAATTTTATGGTGTAATTATAATCGCGAGCACAGTAGACATGAACAGGAGACAGACAAAAATGAATCGGACCCGTCGGATTGCAATCTGTGAAATTTTCCCGAATAGAGTATGTCTGAACCGGATATATAACAGATGTAAAATCAGCATGACAGATGTCGGTAGCGTTCCATATGGGAAAGTGTTGAATGGGTGTGGAGATAAAACCATAACCGTAGTTGGTCTTGATGTGCTCGACGACCAATCTTCTTTGCTCAGCAGCAACGAGTTGTTGAATGACCTCCACCAGCATAATGGTCGTCATAACCACATCAATTGCGAGTCCAATGACGGTGCCAACCACAGGTATGGCCTTGGTCACCGCGGCCGAGGTCATGAAACCAGCCAACCGCGACGCACCAAGACGTGACAGAGCAGAGACGAGAGTCCTACCGGACCCGGCAGACAAGGCCGAGGTACCACGAGACACCACCGCACTCGACTGACGGGACACTTGAGGACCGACATCTCTGATCTTCGTTAAGAATCGATTGAGATAAGATTTCTGATACGCCTCCGGATGAAGTGTTCGCAATTTATTTTGATACTTCGAAAACCAATCATCCCAAGAAACTTCGGGTCTAAATCTCTGCTGCAACTGAAAAGTGTTCTGTACGTTGGTAGAAAGTCTGTAACCCCCGAAATCTATTGTACTCCTGACAAAGGTCACCTTATCACCCCGCACCAATTTGACGACGCTGACCGACTCAACCCAGAGTGGGAAGAGAAGGGTCAAGACAGATGCGATCACCAGGCCTGACATACCAAAGCTGCTGGAATAACTTCGGTGACTCGATCAGTTGTTTCAGTGCCTGCAACAAAAATCCGTGCAATCCGTCAGCAATCTCGTACCGCTCGACCAACGCCTGGCTCACCATTTCCTGAACCTCTAAAATATCGTAATTCGCAACCAAATCCAGCAGACTGATCCTGTACAGTTTGACATGTTCTTCATTGGCCAGGTCATTTCTACCCAATCGGACGAGGAGCTTGAGTGGATCGGTCACGACGTGCCAACGATGATTTCCCCTGATGATGAACTTCCCACAGAAATATCCCTGGTGGTACTGCATGATCTTGCATTCGAATTGGAAGAGGCTATAGAGGTTCTCCATAAGACCGGGACGCATGATCTCCTCACCAAACACCAAGCTGTCATCACCACCGAACATTGCGAACCGGGCCCTCTCAAGATCCAAGACCGACGCCAGAGCCGTCATCAACACAATCGTGTTCCCCAACCACGTATCGGGATGCCCAGTAGTCCTCTGCGAATGGATAACGAATCGCAACCCGGTGTTCCGCTCGACTGCGTACTTGAACAGATTGATGTTGGCCAACAAGACGCAAAGGTCGGGTGCGCAACCCAAAAGTCGGAAGATGTGCAGTTGGCACTCGTAATGCATCTCGGATTGTGTTTTGTCGAATTTTCGAGCGTCCAACTCCCAGGTCTTGGGATACTCACCACCCATTCCCAGTCTGCGTGTGATGATTTCTCCCAGTTCTTCAGGGGAGAGGTCGGTGTTGAGCACGAATTTATCCCTGAGCATGACCATCAGTCTCTCCTTGAGAGCATTGACAACGGGGGAGAGTAGTGCGACGAAACTCTTGACGCAACTGAGAATGGTCTGCAAAGCCGGATAACTAGAGTCGAGGTCGGCCATTGGATCCGTTTTTGGGTTTCGCTTGATCAAGAAATCGTACCGGTTATACCTTTCCTCGAACATATTGTTTTCAGGCACGAGCAGTTCCAGAATCTTCATCTTTTGTTGTTTTTCCATCCACTTCATGATTTCCGTAAAGTTGGGACTGATTTCGTATTCCTTGAATTGACGAATGAGTGGTTTCCGGGCCGGATCGAAATAGACGTCGACGAATCTCTTGGTCATGAGTTGTGCATACACAGAGATGGGAAGTGGACAATCCGGTTCAACGACAGAGGCGTTCCGACGACTGTAAGCCATAAGATGTTGTTTCGTCGTCCTGTTGCGAAATCCGGGCTGATTGGTATTCAATACAGGTGTCATTCTGTCAGGCGGATCCCCTTCATACCACAACCGACTCATCGTGATGGTAGCAATCCCGAGAGGAGTGAAATCGAGATCTGTGTTCTCGAATTGAACTCCGTCGTACTGGGTGGTCAAAGGGTAATAGTCCGCGCGCATCAGACCGTACCAGGTGTTCAGGAAGGTCAACGGATCTCCAAAGGGTGAATCAACTCGCACGTCAGGTGGTGGTGTCCAGTAATCATAGTCCTCCCATGGTGGTTTCAAGTCGAGGGGAGCGATGATAACCCCGGCGATTCCGTTCTTGATCAAAAGATCCCCAACCACTGACTGTGTCTTTGCGATCAACTCCGCGTCGGCAGGACTCGATTGATATTTGATCCGTGGAATCGGAAGTTCTCTGTCCAACCGCCGAGTGAGAGCCATGTCTGTGGCTTTACTCCCCGTCGACTTCACCGTGAATGTTTTCAACCCTTCAAACCACCACTTCAGATCGGCCAATTGCATCTTCATCAGGGTCACATTCAGTAGATATCCCGGTTTCTGACACACAAGTAACCCGAAGGTTCGGAGTCCCAGTGGTGTTACAGAGGGACCCATGACCACTCCCAAAGCCCGGACCGTGTCCGCATTCAAGACTCCATCAAGTGAAAGAGGGACCACGATACCGTTCGTTCGATCAGAAGCGTCAAGTCTCGAAGAAGTGGGCAGACCCAGCTCAACATCCATTTCCGCTGACAAGACCGGTACATTGAAACCCACCTCGAACGGTATTTCTCCAGAGCAGGCGATCTCGACGTCTCGAGAACCGTAGACCGTATATTGCATATCCTCTCGTGTCAAGTCGGGTAGGAATCCTCCGGCCAGACTGTACATCTTCTTGATTTCATTCGGGTCAACCTTGGCCACATCCCTGATCATCTTTGAGAGTTTGTCGGTCTTGACGGTGTAGTATGTCAACTTGGTCCTGTGTCTAGTGGTCGCCGAAAGCATTTGCTGGGCATCATCATACACGGGCAAATCAGAGTGACTCATCCGAACCAACACGACCTCCTCAGCCTCCCGACCCTGGTACTCGTTGATCGTCAGAGTACGACTGAAACCGCTGGCGCGCATGTCGGCCTTTTCTCCTTGTGTGAAGACCAAGTAGTCCACATTTTTGCTGTTCTGCATTTTACCCAGTCCCGGGAATTTCGTGACCGACATGGATCGGATCGTCTTGTTTGTTGTCAAAAAGTTGGCTCCTATCGAGGCATATTCTGCGTGCCACATGTAAACGACATCCTGAGGACAACGAAACGTCTTGTCGCGGTGTTCGGTGATGGAAAGTGTGTCCTGGACTGCTGCGTATCTCGGTTTGTAACCCAGTCTGTTGATGTATCCTATCTGTTTGACGTCTCCCAACAACACGACCTTTGATGGTGAACAAGAGAGACCCATATAGACGACCTGCCCGAAATGAATCATCATTGCCTCGTCACAGTACAGGACTCCCTCATCATGCATGGCAATTCCCCCGTTGGCCGAGACGGAAGCGTATGTTCTGAAGTGCTTCGTCATGTAGGTTTCAGTCATGTCCGGATATTTTAGTGCAATCCTCCGCTTGAAATCGTCCCTGGCAGTCTTCGTCTCAAACAACACGTAGTCCCCGTGATTGCGGTCGACCACCAATCTGTTGATGACCATGGTGGTTTTCCCGGTCCCCGGACCCCCGTTGATCAATTCGAACGTGGGAATTGTCAGTTGATCTCCGCGCAGCTTTTCCAGACGTTCTTTGATCTGACGGCAGAGCATGAGAGAGGTGAATTCCGAGTACAGAAGGTATCTGTCCTTTGGTCGTCCCTTTGCATACCAGCGAACAAGACCACTCGGATGGACTTCCGAGACGCATTCGACGAAATCCTCCCCATCAAAGAGAAAGGCGATTCTCTCCGGTACGACGGACGGTTTGTAATGTTCCCTTCGTTTGTCCGGGTTGGTGGCTGGTACCCAACGTCCGTCCTTCAACAGTCCAAATTTGGGAGGAAGATCGACCATAGCCCCTTTGGACAGTGAATCCATCGCCTTCATATACTTCTCTTTGTGTAAGGTCCACTGGTTTTGCTCTTCAATTCCGACGATACCAGCATACTCCGTGAACGCGTTGATCAACTTGTCGTCAAGGTCTCGATTGGGTCTCTCGTTCATGTCAAACTTACCCCTCTCCAGAAAGAAAGTGACGTCATCGTAGACACAGCTGGCAAGGGACGTAGTCCGGTATTTCTTCCTAATGAGCCGCAGGTCTTTTCCGTCGGGCAAGTAGATGAGAAACTTGTGTTTTTGGGATCTTTTTCGCCACTCCGCCAGATGCTCCACCAAATTGATGTAGTGACCCGTTGTTGATATGCGGATTCTGAGACTCGGCAACGACGTCAACATGATGAAGAGTATCTTTCTGATTGGGGCACCCGGGGCGATGACGAGGTTGGCATCACGGCCCTCGCAGGACAACTGATTGTGGGTACCACCCAAGATGTTGATTCTGATATCATCCCTGATCGACTCGTCATTCCAAATCACGACCTGCTCAATCGGCTCATCAAGGGTCGGACGCTGAACATGGAACAGAGACTCC
>Ga0005851_1015473_pt1 | contig 10912 bp, 7 predicted proteins | sample SanBaynscriptome_FD_53306 | JGI IMG/M metagenome (GOLD analysis project Ga0005851, IMG submission 53306) | Metatranscriptome of freshwater and sediment microbial communities from dead zone in Sandusky Bay, Ohio, USA - 2 (Metagenome... | ecosystem: Environmental > Aquatic > Freshwater > Lentic >... | reverse complement strand
GCTAAATCTCCTGGTTTATCTAAAACAGGCCCAGAAGTGATTTTTATTCCCACTTTCAATTCATTGGCTAAAATATTTGCCAATGTTGTTTTTCCTAATCCTGGAGGTCCATGAAAAAGGGTATGATCAAGCGCTTCATTTCTTTGGTTTGCTGCTTGAACAAAAACTTTTAAGTTTTCTAAAATTTGATCCTGACCTGCAAAATCATCAAAAGATAAAGGTCTCAATCTTTTTTCGAGATCTAATTCTTCTGGATTATAGCCGTTGTTTGTTGGGTCTAAATTTTCATTCATTCTACAAATATAACAAAGTTATGGGCAAATAAAAATGCCTTTCGAAAGGAAAGGCATTTTAGTATATCTATTATGAATTAGTGATGTAAAACTACTTCCCCTTCTTTCATAGGTACATTTTGTGGAACAAAATCTTCATCGTGAGATGGATTACTGTAATCATATGGCCAACGGAAAACTTCAGGAATTTCTCCAGGCCAGTTTCCGTGCATATGCTCAACAGGCGCTGTCCATTCTAAAGTGTTTGATTTCCAAGGATTTTGTACTGCTTTCTTTCCGTAGAAAATGCTTGAAAAGAAATTATACAAGAAAACCAATTGAAACGCACCACCTACTAGAGCAAAAGTTGTAATAAGTACATTTACATTTTGTAAATCATCGAATAATGGGAAGTTTGTGTTTGTGTAATAACGTCTAGGTAAACCAGCCAAACCTATAAAGTGCATTGGAAAAAACACACCATAAGCACAAACTGCAGTTACCCAAAAGTGAACGTATCCTAAGTTTTTATTTAACATTCTTCCGAACATCTTTGGAAACCAATGATAGATACCCGCAAACATTCCGTAAAGAGCAGAAATACCCATTACTAAGTGAAAGTGAGCTACAACGAAATACGTATCGTGAACATTGATATCTAAAGTACTATCACCAAGAATGATTCCTGTTAGACCACCTGTAATGAAAGTTGAAACTAATCCAATTGAAAACAACATTGCAGGATTCAATTGCAAATTCCCTTTCCAAAGTGTTGTAATATAATTAAAAGCTTTTACAGCAGAAGGAATAGCAATCAACAATGTGGTAAATGTAAATACCGATCCTAAGAAAGGATTCATACCAGAAATAAACATATGGTGACCCCAAACAATTGTTGATAAAAATGCTATTGCTAAAATAGACATAATCATCGCTCTGTAACCAAAAATAGGCTTACGAGAGTTTGTGGCAATAATTTCAGAAGTGATTCCTAATGCTGGCAAAATAATAATATAAACCTCAGGATGTCCTAGGAACCAAAATAAATGCTCAAACAATACTGGAGAACCTCCTTGATAATGTAAAACTTCTCCAGCCAAATAAATGTCTGACAAGAAGAATGAGGTTCCAAAACTTCTATCGAAAATCAACAATAAAGCAGCAGATAATAATACTGGAAATGAAATAACACCTATAATTGCTGTAACAAAGAATGCCCAAATTGTAAGTGGCAATCTTGTCATCGACATTCCCTTTGTTCTTAAATTGATAACTGTTACAATATAATTTAGAGACCCCATCAAAGATGCAGCAATAAATACAGCCATAGAAACCAACCAAAGTGTCATACCAGCTCCAGAACCTGAAATAGCCTGTGGAAGTGCACTCAATGGAGGATAAATCGTCCAACCAGCATTCGCAGGTCCAGATTCAACAAATAAAGAAGCTAACATTAAAACACTTGATAAAAAGAAAAGCCAATAGGAAATCATATTTAGAAATCCTGAAGCCATATCTCGTGCTCCAATTTGGAGTGGTATTAACAAATTACTAAAAGTTCCACTTAATCCAGCTGTTAACACAAAGAATACCATTATAGTTCCGTGAATAGTAACAAGTGCTAAGTAAATATCATTAGACATTACTCCATCTGGAGCCCATTTATCCCCAAGAAGAATATTAAAAATCTTAAATGATTCTTCAGGCCAAGCCAATTGCATTCTAAAAAGCAAAGACATTATAACACCAACAACACCCATTACAATTCCTGTAATCAAATATTGTTTGGCAATCATTTTGTGATCAATACTAAAAATATATTTAGTAATAAAAGTGTCTTTATGGTGGTGTTCGTGTTCGTGATCTTGTGCGTGATCGTGACCTTCTGCTGACATATTTTTAAACTTTAAATTTTCTTAATAATTATTTCATTGCAATTTTAGCTATAGCAGCAGTATCTTTTGCTTTAGTAGAATCAGTGCTTATTGCTCCTTCAACTGGTTTTGGAGCATTAGCTGTCTTTACTTCTTGTACTAATGTCGGTTTATCGCTTAACCATTTTTTAAAATCTTCTGGAGTATCAACAATAACTTTCATTTGCATATTGTAATGAGAAGCTCCACAAATTTTATTACATAGTAAAAGATAATCAAAAGTGTAAGGATCTAAAGCAGGAAGACCTTTTGCAACTAGTTCTTTGCTTTTAGCTTCACGCAATGCATTAATTTTTTTTACTTTTTCGACCATAAATGGCAAAGCTCTATACTCATCAGATGTATGTATTGGCACAAAAGCAAATTCGGTAACCATTCCTGGCACACAGTTCATCTGTGCTCTAAAATGAGGAAAATATGCTGAGTGTAAAACATCCTGTGAACGAATCTTGAAATGTACTTTTTTCCCTTTTGGAATGTGCAATTCAGAAACTACAATATCGTCTTGAGCATTTGGATCAGCTAAATCTACTCCTAATGTATTTACACCTTCAATTAATCTAACATTAGCTTTACCTAAAACATTATCATCTCCAGCATATCTTGCTGACCATTTGAATTGTTGTGCATACAACTCAATTTCGATAGTGTCTTCATTTTCATCAACAAACATAATATTAGTCCAAGCATAAAGACCATACAGAATTAAACCTGCTAATACAATGGCTGGAATTCCACTCCAAATCACTTCTAATTTATTATTATCAGCAAGGTATAAGGCTTTGTTCCCTTGTTTACCTCTATATTTAAAACTAAAATAATGTACTAAAACCTGAGTAATTGCCTGTACTAAAAAAATTAAAACCCATGTGATATTCATTAAACTATCAACTGTAGCACCATGCTCAGAAGCTGGTGTATGCAATACTAACCCTCCCCACTCTATCAATCCATAAATTGTAAAAATATATAGGAAAGCCAAGAAACCAAACATTAAATACCCTTGCGTATTGTTATCATCGTCATTTGCTACTTGCGAATCATCTTGAATACTACCTACCTGAGTTAAATCGAATATCTTAGTCAATTGCCATAATGCAATAGCCAACAGAACTAAAACTATAATTATTAACAAACTTGTCATCTATTTTTTTTTAAATATTAATAATGAAAATGTTTACTTTCTTCAATAAATGGATTTCTTTTTGGCAATAACGGTGCTTTTGTCAATGCAGAAAAAACAACATAAATAAACAAACCAAGGAAGAAAAGCACAGAAGCAATTTCAGATACACCAATAAACCATTGATCACCTACTGTTCCTGGCATAATCATATTGAAAAAGTCAATATAATGTCCTAATAAAATTACTGTTCCAGCCATTACTAGTACCCAAGTAATTCGTTTGAAATCAGTATTTATTAATATCAATAATGGGAAAACAAAATTCATAACGACAGCTCCAAAGAACGGTAAATTATACAATTGAATTCTTGTCACGAAATAAGTTACTTCTTCAGGAATATCAGCATACCAAATCAACATAAATTGAGAGAACCATAAATATGTCCAAAACACGCTAAAACCAAACATAAACTTCGCTAAATCGTGGATATGACTTGTGTTTACATATTCTAAAAATCCTTGTGATTTTAAATACAATGAAACTAAACAAATTGTTGTAACTGCACTTACTATAAAACTAGCAAATACATACCATCCAAATAATGTACTAAACCAATGTGGGTCTACTGACATAATCCAATCCCATGACATTATAGATTCTGTAACGATAAAGAACACTAAGAATCCTGCAGACATTTTGAAATTCTTTTTGTAGAAACTATCATCAGTAGCCTCGTCTTGCGCTAAACAATTTTTTCTTGAATAATAACGGAATAGATTCCAACCTATTAAGAAAATAGCAGCTCTAATAATCCAAAATGGGAAGTTTAAATACCCTGATTTATTAGCAATAAGTTTATCATGGGCAACTACCTCAGGATCCAACCAAACAAACAAATGATTGAAATGCAAACCACAAAGTACTAAAATTATGAAGAAAATCAACGACCCAACAGGTAGATAAGCAGTTATTCCTTGCATCACTCTAAACAATACTGGCGACCATCCTGATTGAGCTACTTGTTGAATAGCGTAAAAAGCTAATACTCCTAAAGTAACTAACAAGAAAAATATACAAGCCACATATAATGCAGACCATGGTTTATTTTGTAATTGGTGCAAAACGTGTTCTAAATGTTCTTGATGTTCTGCTTCAGCGCTTACTGCATTTGTAACATGTTCTTCTGTTGCATTGTGAGCTAGTTTTTCGACAACTACAGGGGCAGCTACAGAATCTTTTACTACAGAAGCAGAATCTACTGTTTCATGTGTAGCTTCAACTTTTTCTGTTTCATGTTTAGCTTCTGAAGCTACATGACCTCCTTTTGGCGCATCATGTTTTGCAACGGCATGTGTAGCTTCTTGATGACCTCCATGAGAATCAGCTGCAAGAATTGCCTCTACTTCTTGAATATTTTTGGGTGCAGATAAAAAACCATATCCTATTCCTAATAGGCCAAGAACCATTAAGACTAAAGAAAATGTTTTTAATTTACTTGAAAATGTATACATATCTATTACGATGAGTTTGTTCTACAATTATAATTTAGTTTTTAGATCCATCACATAAGATGCAACCATCCACCGTTCTTTTTTACTCAATTGATTCGCATGAGAACCCATTAAATTAAGACCGTAGGTTTCAACGTGAAAAATACTTCCTTCATTGATTTCTCTGTCTTTATAATTTGGAACTCCTAAGAATTTACCTTGTTTAACCAATTTACCTTGCCCATCACCAGCGTTTCCGTGACAAATGGCACAATAAATTTCATATAACCCTTTTGCTTTTTCCATATCTTTTTCAGACAATGTTCCAAGTGGAGATTTTAAATTCGCTGCTTTCACTGCAACTAAAGCCTCAGGTGTATCTGGATAGTCATAAACTTCAAAACCCCTTTTCAAAGATCCTTCTGCTGGAAGTTGCCCTTCTTTTCCGCCTTTAAAAACATCTGCTTGAGAGTACGTATTATAACTTACCGGCTCATACATATTTGGCATGTATTGATAATTTGGTTGTAAATCATTTTTACATGAATAAACCAAAATTGTAATACCTACTAAAAGTGTTATTTTATATATGCTTTTCATATCCACTATTAATGCTTATCTATTACTTTAACTTCTACCGCTCCTGTATTCTCGAAAAAAGAAACTAATTCTTTTTCGTTGTCTTTTACCGCAACTTCCATCAAGAAATGGTCATCTGTAGTACGAACATCTGGATTTTCTGCTTCTTTAAATGGCCACAATCTACTTCTCATATAAAAAGTAATAACCATTAAGTGAGCTGCAAAAAATACTGTTTCTTCAAACATAATTGGCACGAAAGCTGGCATGTTTTCAATATAACTAAAACTTGGTTTTCCTCCAATATCTTGTGGCCAATCTTGAATCATAATATAATTCATCATCCAAGTTCCAAATGAGATACCGATGCAACCATAAATAAAAGCACAAATAGCTAATCTTGTTGGTGCTAATCCCATTGCTTTATCCAATCCGTGAACCGGAAATGGTGTAAAAACTTCTTCGATATGATGGTGAGCTGCTCGTGTTTTTTTAACGGCATCCATCAATATATCATCGTCATTATAAATGGCGTGTATTACTTTATTACTCATGGTGTGAATCTTTATTTGCTGCTCTTGCTTTTATAAAATTATCTCCAGTTCCTTTCAAAATTGTTTTTACCTCTGCCTGAGCGATTACAGGGAATGTTCTAGCATACAATAAAAATAATACGAAGAAGAAACCTATTGTTCCAATGAAAATTCCAATATCAACAAATGTTGGCGAAAACATTGTCCAAGATGATGGAAGGTAATCTCTATGTAACGAAGTTACGATAATTACAAACCTTTCGAACCACATTCCAATATTTACTACAATTGAGATGATGAAAGAGAACATAATACTTGTTCTTAATTTTTTGAACCACATAAATTGTGGAGAAAATACGTTGCAAGTCATCATTGACCAATATGCCCACCAGTAAGGTCCAGTAGCTCTATTCAAAAATGCATATTGTTCGTATTCAACACCTGAATACCAAGCAACGAATAATTCAGTGATATAAGCAACACCCACAATAGATCCCGTAATCATTATGATTATGTTCATCAATTCAATATGTTGAATCGTAATATAAGCTTCAAGATTGGATACTTTTCTCATAATAATAAGCAAAGTATTTACCATTGCAAATCCAGAGAAAACCGCTCCAGCCACAAAGTATGGAGGAAAAATGGTAGTATGCCATCCTGGAATTACCGAAGTAGCAAAGTCCATAGATACAATGGTGTGTACAGAAAGTACAAGTGGCGTTGCCAAACCTGCAAGAACCAAAGAAACTTCTTCAAAACGTTGCCAGTCTTTTGCTCTTCCGCTCCAACCAAAACTCAAAATAGAATATACTCTTTTGTTGAAAGGCGTAATCGCTCTGTCTCTTAGCATTGCAAAATCTGGCAATAATCCTGTCCACCAGAAAACCAATGATACCGAAAGATAAGTAGAAATTGCAAATACGTCCCAAAGTAAAGGAGAGTTAAAGTTTACCCAAAGTGAACCAAATTGGTTCGGAATTGGAACAACCCAAAACGCCATCCAAGGACGACCCATGTGTATAATTGGAAACAAACCTGCTTGAATTACAGAGAAAATTGTCATCGCCTCTGCCGAACGGTTAATTGCCATTCTCCATCGTTGACGGAATAATAAAAGTACTGCCGAAATCAAGGTTCCTGCGTGACCAATACCAACCCACCAAACGAAGTTAGTAATATCCCAAGCCCAACCTACTGTTTTGTTTAATCCCCAAGTTCCGATACCTACTGAAATAGTGTAAACAATACAGCCCAATCCCCAAAGGAAGGCTGTTAATGCGATTGAAAATACAATCCACCATTGCTTGTTGGCTTTCCCTTCAACAGGTGCAGCAACATCTACTGTTACATCGTGATAAGTTTTATCACCTATGATTAAAGGTTTTCTAATGGGTGCGTCGTATATATGAGACATAATCCTTTAAATTGATTTTTAAATTATCTTTTAAGTGTTTCTAACTTTTACGTGGTAGAAAACGTTTGGTTTTGTACCTACATGCTCTAACAAATGATACATTCTTTCGTCTTCTGCCAATTGGGCAACTTTACTCTCTTTGTCGTTAACATCTCCAAAAATCATCGCTCCTGTAGTACAAGCACTAGAACAAGCTGTTTGGAATTCACCATCAGTAATTTCTCTTCCTTCGTTTTTGGCTGCCAAAATGGTTGCTTGTGTTTTTTGAATACACATAGAACATTTTTCCATAACCCCACGAGAACGTACACTTACATCTGGATTCAATACCATACGACCCAAATCATCATTCATATGGAAATCAAATTCACTGTTTTTGTTATATAAGAACCAATTGAAACGACGTACTTTATAAGGACAGTTGTTTGCACAATAACGAGTACCAACACATCTATTATACGCCATATGGTTTTGACCTTGGCGGCTATGTGAAGTTGCAGCTACTGGACAAACTGTTTCACAAGGTGCGTGATTACAGTGTTGACACATTACAGGTTGGAAAGCAACTTGTGGATTTTCCGATGCGTTCTCCATTTCATTGAAAGTAGAAAGCGAACTTGACAAACCTGCAATATTTTCTTTTCTTTCATTATCTTCTGCAAAAGTCTCTTCAGAAGAATAATATCTATCGATACGCAACCAGTGCATATCGCGACTTCTTCTTACTTCCGATTTCCCAACAACAGGAACATTATTTTCAGCATGACAAGCAATAACACAAGATCCACAACCTGTACAAGCATTTAAATCTATAGAAAGGTTAAAATGATGTCCTACTGAACGATCAAATGAAGCCCATAAATCTACAGATGTTGCCGGAACTTCTTTATGATCTAAAGAAACTACTGGTTGAACATTCCAGAATTCCGCATCTTCTGTGTTGAATATTTTTAAAGTGGTTTCTTTAATAATATCCCCTCTTCCCATCAACGTTTTTTGACCTTGAACACAAGCAAATTCATGTTCTCCTGATTCTTTTGTTAATGTAACAGATTGAACATTACTGAAATCTTTATATAATGAGTAAGCGTTTACACCTACTTGCATTTCTTCTTTTAAAGCAACTTTTTTACCATAACCAAATGCCAAACCTACAGTTCCAACAGCTTGTCCTGGCTGAACAATTACTGGAACATTTTCTAATGTAGCTCCTTCAGCAGTTTTGATCGTAGCATAACTTCCGTTCAAACCACCATTTGCAACAATTTCATTTGACAATCCCAATTGCTTAGCATCTGCAGCAGAAACAGTAACATAGTTATCCCAAGAAACTCTTGTCATTGGATCTGGAAATTCTTGCAACCAAGGGTTATTTGCTTGTTGTCCATCTCCTAAACCAGTTTTAGTATATAAAACCAATTCCAAGTTTGGACTTGCTTTTGATTGTGCTAAGACAGATGCAGCTCCATTATAATCAGCTGTACCTCCTGCTGTCACAGGTATTGCGCCAACAAAAACACCATCATGTAAAACCTGATTCCAAGTTGAACCAGAAATTATAGAGGTCGAAGTTGCTTTTAAATAATTGTAATATGTACCAGGAATACCATTCAATGACAATAAAACTTCTTGAAATTGTTTGGTTGTAAATAAAGGACGAATTGTAGGTTGAGTCAAACTATAAGTTCCTCTTGTAATTTCTACATCTCCCCAAGACTCTAAATAATGAGGTGCAGCAGCAGCAATAGTTGAAACCGAAGCAGTTTCATCTTCTTTCATTGAGAAACTTGCTGAAAGACTTACTTTTTTCAATCCTTCAACAAAATCTTTAGAATTAGGCAAAGTGTAAACAGGATTCACTCCACTCATAATCAAAGTATGAACGCTACCCGCTTTCATATCATTAACCAATTGAGCTACTTTTATGCTTGACCCTTTTCTGATTTGTCTTGTTCCAACAGTTGTGAAAGATTCACTTTTCAGTACTTGATTGATGGCCAAAACCAACATTTGTGCATTTTTATCTTGAATACCAGAAACCAAAACACCTTTGCTTCCTGATTTACCCAATTCTTGAGCAATTTTAGTAACTTCAGCTTTTAATTTAGCATCCAATGTTACTGGAACAGAAGCTCCTGCAACAATATTATATATAAGAACTAATGCTTGTTTTTGATTTGCAGTTGACATTGCAACGCGTTTATCAGCAGCAGCACCAGACAATGTCATATTAGATTCCAATTGGAAATGACGAGAAATTTTTTGATTCCCTTTTGGCCCTTGAGGAATTCTTCCTTTTGCGTAACTTGAACCATAATTTCCGCCTTGCCAATCTCCTAAGAAATCTGCACCTACAGAAACTATTACAGAAGCTTTAGAAAAGTCATAATCAACCAATGCTCTTTCACCATAAACAGTTTCGAAAGCATCTAAAGTTTCCGATTCAGAAACAGCATCGTAAATAACGTGTTTTGCATTTGGATTTTTACCAAGAAATTCAGCGATCAACTTTTCAGTAGATGGACTTGCTAAGGTATTAGTCAAAAGAACAACTTGTCCTCCTTTTGCTTTAGCATCAGCTAAACTAGATTTTAGTTTTGAATCTACATCCGCCCAAGAAGCTGGTTTACCAGCAATTTTTGGTTCTTTCAAACGCAAACTGTCATACAAAGACAATACCGATGCGTGGATTCTGGCGTTGGCAGCAAATTTTGCGCCTGCCATTGTATTGTTATCAATTTTGATTGGTCGCCCTTCACGAGTTTTTACTAAAAGATTAGCAAAATCGAAACCATCAAAAACTGTAGTTGCGTAATAATCTGCAATTCCAGGGATAATTTGTTCTGGTTGAACTACGTAAGGTATTGACATGTGAACAGGACCTTCGCAAGCTGCAAGTGTGGCTGCCGCTGTAGTAAATCCAACGTACTTTAAAAAATCACGACGTGTTGTAGCTGTTGATGACAAAGCACCACCGTTTCCTAAAAATTCATCAGTAGGAATTTCTTCAACAAATTCGTTATTTCTAAGCGCCTCAACAATAGAACTATTTCCGTCTAGTTCTTCAACACTTTTCCAGTATTTTTTGTTTGATGACATATTCTATATAAATATTAGCTTCTTAATTATTTTTTTTTAATAATGGCATTTACCACATTCCAAACCACCCATTTGTGCTGCAGTCAATTTGTCTACACCATATTTTATGGAAAGTTGTTCGTGTATTTTTTTGTAATAGTCATTGCCTTCCGTTTTAACATCTGTTTTTCTATGACAATCTACACACCATTTCATTGTTAATGGAGCAAATTGTTTTTGAATTTCATAAGTTTGAACTGGTCCGTGACAAGTTTGACATTCAACTCCAGCAACGTTTACGTGTTGTGAGTGGTTGAAGTAAACAAAACTTTGTAGGTTATGAATACGAACCCATTTTACAGGATTAGTTTTTCCGGTATATTTTTGATTGGCTGCGTCCCAACCCACTGCTTTGTATAATTCTCCAATCTGTTTATCGTAGAATTCTTTAGAGTAATCAGCAGTAGCAGTTGTATCTGAAAC
>Ga0005851_1004450_pt1 | contig 10968 bp, 6 predicted proteins | sample SanBaynscriptome_FD_53306 | JGI IMG/M metagenome (GOLD analysis project Ga0005851, IMG submission 53306) | Metatranscriptome of freshwater and sediment microbial communities from dead zone in Sandusky Bay, Ohio, USA - 2 (Metagenome... | ecosystem: Environmental > Aquatic > Freshwater > Lentic >... | reverse complement strand
GTCATCTAAGAGGTTGTAAATGATGTTGTAGTCTCGGATGTCTACTCCGGCGCGATCGGCAGCTTGACGAGCACCATGGGCTAAGGTGGTGTTAAATCCAAGTAAGACCGCATTACTAGCCGCGGCTAAGTCAATATCCGTTTCCGTAATTTCACCCGGGGCCGCTAACAGCAGTTGTAGTTCCACCTCTTTCTGAGGCAGTTTCTTCAGGGCTCCAACGATCGCTTCTACAGATCCTTGAACATCCCCCTTCAGGATCAAGTTCAGTTCTTTCAACTCACCCTGTTGAGCACGGGCGGAGAATTCACTCAGACTGATCCGACCCTTGATTAAGCGGGTTTCCCGTTTCGTTTCTGCCCGTTGGGTGGCCAAAGCCGAGGCTTCTTTTTCACTTTCAAAGACCTCGAATTCATCCCCAGCCGCCGGGACATCCCGCAGACCTAAGACCTCAACGGCAAAGGAAGGACTGGCATTATCAACCCGATCGCCTCGGTCATCCACCATCGCCCGGACTTTACCCAGGACGGAACCCGCCACCACAATATCCCCAACTCGCAGGGTACCATTTTGTACCAACAGCGTCGCCACAGGGCCACGGGACTTGTCAAGGTGAGCTTCAATAATCGTTCCTTTCGCGGCTCGGTCAGGGTTGGCATAGAGATCTTCCACCTCCGCCACTAACAGAATCATTTCTAGGAGAGTATCAAGGTTTTCTCCCCTGATGGCACTGACGGGAACCATAATCGTGTCACCGCCCCATTCTTCAGGAACCAGGGCAAATTCCGTTAACTCCTGTTTCACCCGATCAGGCTGGGCACCTTCCTTATCAATTTTGTTGATAGCAATAATCATCGGGACTCCGGCAGCCTTAGCGTGACTAATGGCTTCAATGGTTTGGGGTTGGACTCCATCATCGGCGGCCACCACCAGAATTGCCACATCCGTAACTCGTGCGCCCCGGGCTCGCATGGCGGTAAAGGCTTCGTGACCCGGAGTATCGAGGAAGACCACTTGCTGGGTTTTGCCCTCATGTTCCATATCGACATGATAGGCTCCGATGTGTTGGGTGATGCCCCCAGCCTCTCCTTGAGCCACTTTGGTTTCGCGGATCGCATCGAGGAGGGTGGTTTTCCCGTGATCGACGTGACCCATGATCGTGACCACCGGAGGACGCCGTTGCAGATGCTCCAGATCCTCTGCGTTCAGCATATTGTCGGGCTTGATAGCACCGGATTTGAGTTTTTCGTTTTCAACTTCAACGCCGAGGTCTTGACAGATTAACAGAATTGTGTTGTAGTCGAGGGTTTCGGTAATATTAACTGCAATCCCTTGGGAAAACAGGCGTTTGATAATTTCCGTTTCCGGCAAGATTAAGGCAGAGGCGAGTTCCTGAACGGTCATTGGCCCAGGTACGATGACTTTCTCCGGGCGTTCAGCCTTGGGTTTAGCCTCCGTCCGGCGCGTATTGCCTCCTCCAGAACTCGAACCCCGACTGGGTGCGGGTTTTTTCGGTCTAACCGTTATCGCTGCCACACTTTGTCCGGGGCTGGCTTTGGGTTTGGGGGGACGGGCTAGGGAGACGCTAATCATGGCGTTGTTGGCATTCAGTAGAGACAACGCATTCATTTCATCGTCGTCGTCCTCATCTAAGGAGGGTTTAGCCCGTCGCTTGGCTTTGAGTTTAGCCGCCTTGGTTTTAGCGGTATCTACAACTTCTTCTTCTTCCTCCTCCCATGCTGGCCCGCGTTTTCCAGTGCGGGGGGGGTTCGGCCGAGTCAGGGTTACAGCCCGTTTTGGCCGTTTGACTAAATCATCGGTGGTGGCTAAGGGTTCCTCCTCGGCACCCTCGGTCGATTCTCCATCCTCATCAATCACTTGAGCCGCTGGCTTACGGGACGGAGGAGCCTGTAAATCAGAAATTGAGCGGGGTCTGGGACTGCCAACTTCTTTACGGGGCGGTCTTCGGCCCTCTGAATCTTTTTCTTTCCCTTCTGGGGTAGTTTGTTGAGATTTGGGAGTCGGTTTTTCGGGAGAGTCCGGTTTAGACTTTGACTCAACGGGTTTAGGCGTTGGTTTATTTGTCTTCAAAACGGGCTTATTTTTAGAAATGGCTGCTGGTTCCGGGTTCACACTGATACTCACGGGAACTGGCTCTGCGGGTCTAATAGGGGGAGCAGAAAGAGGTGCGGCTTCCAATGGGGATGAATCAATCTGTTCAGATGTTTCTATTTCCCCGACAGAAACCCCCATGGCCATATCTTCGGTTTCTGAGGCCACTTTCTCGGCTGTTATGGGGGAAGATTCCGTTTCCGCTTGAGCCGGAGCAGTGGGTTTTGATAATACAGGTCGATTTAACGTGGGTTTCACAGGCGCTTTTGAAGAAACAAGTGATTTAGGTGGGGTAGCAACAGAAGCTGATTCAGAGGAACTCGCCTCATCGTAGGGGGGGGAGGACTCGAAGCTCGACCGAATTTTGGGCTTCTGGATCTCTAAAATTTCTTGCCGTTTTTTGTCGCTGGGTGCGATCGCTGATAATTTCGCATTAGGAGGAGATCCGGGTGCTTTTCCTTCAAGCTGACCCGGGTTCGGATGAGTTGCGACGTATTTTTCAATGCGTTCTTTATCTGATTCTGAAATCGTGCTACTGTGGCTTTTAACTGAGATATTTAGCCGTTCACACACCGCTAAGATGTCCTTGTTATCCAAATTAAGTTCCCGTGATAGTTCGTAAATTCTGACTTTGGCGTTGTTCATCCACTAACCCCTCTTCGTACCTACCCATGGTTTGATGTTTACATAGTTCGATTTACTCTTACAACAGTAACCCGCACGTTTTAAATAACGATATCATCTGCTCTGGTTATTTAAGTGTCAAGGATGCAGATGTAAGGTCTGCTTTGACAGTTCTTAATTTTATTTTAATTTTTGGTGAAATCTAATTCCTCAAATCTTTAGTATTGCCTTTATCAAGTTAGCAGATATTAACCGGATGGTGAATAATAATCAATTTAGTTACTCAGTCTACTCTATTCTGCTTTAACATAAACCTTCTAGTCCTCTATCTGGAGAGTAGGTTTGCTGATTGAACAGAAAGATATTGTTGAGCAACTCAAGATCTTCAGATCCCAGGCAATTTTTCCCACCCTTCCCTACCAAGTAGGACATGGGGATCAATTCCAGGTTAATCTAAACGCTGCCATAGGCCTTGATAAACTTCCTCTGACACCGATATTCGGAGTGCGTGTCCCAGTCGATTTTTTTTCTGAGCCACCTTCAAACAATCTGGGTTAGGGCAAAGATAGGCCGAACGACCCATGCCATGATCCAATTGTACCTGATCTGATGAATAGAGCCTGACAAATCGCCAGAAGCTTTCTTTTGCCCCTAATCGGCGACAAGCCACACAACGACGTTGATTTTTCATGGGCTTGACAGTTATAGCGGGTAATGGGTTTTGGGTAATGGGTAATAGAAAGAGTTTACCTGCCCTGCTCCCCCTACCTCCGGTACTCCCCCTGCTCTCCTATTCCTCCTTAAATTCATCATAGTTGCGATCGTTGATCGCATCCTGACGTTCGAGTTCTTCGGCGATTTTTTGATCTTCGGCTGCTGCATCATATTTAGCCGTATCCTTAATATCAATTTTCCATCCCGTCAACCGAGCAGCGAGACGAACATTTTGCCCCTCCTTGCCAATGGCCAAACTCAATTGATCTTCAGGAACCAGAATATGGGCGCGACGTTCATCGGGATTGACTAAACGAACTTCATCGACTCTCGCCGGACTCAGGGCATTAGCAATATAGGTGGCTGGGTCAGGAGACCAGCGAATCACGTCTATTTTCTCGCCCCGCAGTTCGTTCACCACCACTTGAATCCGTGACCCCCTAGCCCCAATACAGGCTCCCACAGGATCAACATCTCGATCGATGGTATCTACTGCTATTTTAGTCCGGGGGCCGACGTGACGGGAAGGAGGGTTGGCTTCCCTGGCCACGGCCACAATTCGCACCACTTCATCCTCAATTTCTGGGACTTCATTGGCAAAGAGATACACCACTAACCCGGCATCGGCCCTGGATACTAATAATTGGGGCCCCCGTTGGGAACCTTGGGAGACTTTTTTCAAATAGACCCGGAAGGTGGCATTGGCGCGGTAGTTATCATTGGGCAGTTGTTCCCGTTTAGAAAGTTCCGCTTCCACACTGGTGCGACCAAAACCACTGGCTACTTCCAGAATCACCGACTGGCGTTCAAATCGGAGGACTTTGGCTTGCAATACCGTGCCTTCAAGTTCTTTAAACTCCTCCTGAATCATTTTGCGCTGCTTATCCCGCAGTTTTTGAGCTAAAACCTGTTTAGTTTGGATCGCTGCCATCCGACCAAATTCCCCTTGATCCGGGGTAACATCTAGGGTGACGGTATCCCCTAATTGGGCTTCGGGAGCGACTTCTCGCACGTCTTTTAAGGCAATTTGATGATCTTGGTTGCTAACTTGTTCAACAATGGTTAAATTTTTGGCTAAGACTCGAAATCCTTCTTCATCGACATCGAGTTCGACATCAAAATTATCAAAATAATCTTCACTAAATTGGGTCTGAATTTCGATGGTACGACGATAGCGTTCATACCCTTTTAATAGAGCTTCTCGTAGGGCTTCTTCTACGGCCTGTTTCGGTAAATTCCGCTCTTGAGAAATACCATTAATCATATCTTGTAAACCGGGCAAACTCACCATTGACATAGTTTTTATCCTCTAAACTTTATTTTTTGTTGATCACACAGATGAATTTTTCACAGAAAATTGGGGAAGTACACCGCCCGAAAGGTTAAATCACGATCGGTTAAAATCTTTAAGGGTTAAAATCTTTACTCCTCGACACTTTCATCGAATAACACTTCCGTAATTAATTCCCGGGGAATGGCTAGTTGTCGTCCTTTTTGGCTTAAATAAACCGCATTTTCATCCCGACTCACCAGTTTTCCCCGTTGTTGAGAATGACCTTTGTAGGGTTCTGATGTTTTAACAATAATGGAAAATCCTTTAAATGAAACGAATTCTCGATCACTGGTTAAAGATTCCGAAATTCCGGGGCTGGAAATCTCCAACACATAGGCATCGGGAATAATATTGCTGGTCTCTAATTCCTCATCCAAGGCTCGACTCATCCGTTCACAATCTTCCAATCCGGTATCCTGACTGGGGTTGCGGATATCTACACGCAGCACAGGCGGTTTCTGATTGGTGTAAAAGGTTGCCCCGACCACTTCCAGTCCCAATGTTTGGGCGATGGGGGTGGCGATGTCGAGAATTTGGGGGATCAGAGGATGAGCCATAGTTGACGTGAATGCTAGAGTCTACAGGGGTTATGAGGTTAACTGCCATTAAAAAAGTGGGGTCAATCCCACTCCAGATCGTGAAACAGTGTCTCCTCACCAAGCCAAAGACGAACCCTGTGGTTCGCCTCTTGTTCTAGTTTAGCTTAGAGCGAAAGCAATTGCTAGATATCGGGTTTCGAGTTTTGCTCTCGGGTCTGGGATCAGTTCTATTTATTCGGTTCCTTTGATGTGTCTTTGTTCCTTTAATTGAGCAAGAACTTGTTCAAAGTTAGATTCATCCACTTGCTGAATATAGTTGATTTTGAATTCTTCTAAGAAGTCAATTAACAGGGTTTTAATTTCCTCTAATCCCTGTTCTTTTTGCAGTTCTTCTCCTAAAAGTTTATTAAAATTTTTAACCAGTTGATTAGATAATTTTGTTCCCACGGGATCATTCATGGCTTTGGCCACGGTTTGATAGGCTTCCTGGGGCCCCTCCGTGGCTAATTTAGAAAGTTCGGTAATAATTCTTTCTTGAATCTGTTGGGGAATTTGTTGTAACCCTGGAATGGTTTTAAACTGTTGAATTACCGGAGATTGTTCGATAACCTGTTCTATATTGTAGCGCAATAATGCTTCAATGTCAAGTTCTAATTTAGGAATAACTTTATAAACAACAACCTGAATTAAATGATTGCCGATCGCTTCTATTTCATTAACATTATTAATGTCTAAATATGGTTTATCTTGATTCAAAAATAGTTGTTTAAAAACATCACCTCTCCTAATTTCACCTTGAATCTGTTGAATCACTTCAACCACCACAAACTCCGTTAATTCCCGAGCAATGGCGGCGACAAATCCCCTGGTTATTTGGATTCTAATGGGTTCTAAACTAATAAAATGTACCTGATTTAAACGAATCGTTACCGGAATAATTCGTAATAATCGAAAAATCGGTAAAAACAAAAACACATCATACCACCGCCATAACATCGCATCAAACCAAGTTACCTTAGAATAACGACGACTAATTAAATAGGTTCTCGCTAAAAATTCTAAAATAAAAATGATAGTAAAGGGTAAATCAACTTTCCAAAACGTGCGGGTAAATTTTCCGTTTTCCGAGATACTGCGATAATAGTTTGTCGCCACTAACGGTCTAATATTTCTCTCAAACCATTTCATCTCTTGATCATAACCGTTTTGTCTAAGATAAGATGAAGACCAAAATATATTAAAAGATTCTTTTGCAGAATTATTGGGATTTTTGATATGATCTCGCATCCGATTTTTAATTCGTTCTAAACTTCCACTTCTCTCGGCAATAGCAAAGGGATTTTCATTGATAATTTCCTCACTTTGATTTCTTAACTTTCCTAATATTTCATCGGTTTCAGGCGAATATAAGCTGGTTTCAGCTATCGTAACTTTTAACTGTTCAATGGTCTCTAAATATTTTTCTGTGATTTGATGGGGTTCAATGCCTTTGATCGGATCATAAACTTGAGTCACAACTGGAATATAGTTAAAATAGTAATCTCGCAAATCCGTATAACTCATGTCGAATAAAACCAACCCGTAGTTCAGCGTCGCAACCATGACCATCAACTGTTCAAACCAGGGAATATTTTGATTTTTTTTAACAGAAACAGTGTTTTTCACAATTAGCACCGATTATTAATAACGTTTTCAGGTATTATAGTTGATAATTACGAATTACGAATTATTAATTACGAGTTATTAATTCGTAATTGGTTTAACAGTTAATACAGTTCACCAATAAAATCTATGTCCAATATTTCAGAAACTCCCCAAATTAGTGTAATTATTCCAGCATACAACTGCGATCGCTATGTTGAGCAAGCCGTCGAAAGTGTTATTAATCAAACATATCCTGCTGACGAAATTATTATTATTGATGACGGTTCCCAAGACAATACCCGTCAAGTTTTACAACCCTATTCTAACTATATTCACTATGTTTATCAAGAAAATCAAGGGGTTTCTGTCGCCCGAAATCATGGGTTAAAATTGGCGCGGGGGGAGTTTATTGTGTTTCTGGATGCAGATGATATCTTTCTTCCCAATAAATTAGCAACCCAACTCGCAGTTTTTCAAGCAAAACCGCAACTAGGACTGGTTCAAAGTGGATGGCGTCGAGTGAACCAACAAGGAAAAACTATCATGGATGCGACGCCTTGGGATTATGTTCCAGAATTGAATTTAGAAAATTGGTTGCGTTGGAAACCCTTGGGGACGATGGGAACCTTAATGTTTCGTCGAGAATGGTTATTAAAAATAGAAGGATTTGAACCCGGGTTAGCCCACGCGGAAGACGTCGATTTAATCTTAAGAATGGTATTATTAGGGTGTGAATCCGCTTGGTTACATCAACCAACAGTTTGTTACCGTCAACATGACCGAAATACCATGCGGGATGGAGTTTCTCAAGCGAAATCAATTAATTATGTTTTGGATAAATTTTTTAATCTTCCTAATATTCCCCTAGAAATTCGGTTAATAGAAAATTGGGTACGTTACAGTACCTTAGTTTGGAGTTCCTGGTATTTATATTATACAGGTTTTCCTGTTGAAATGGTAGAATATTTACGAAAATCTTGGCAATATACGCCATTTTTGTTGGTGGAAACCCTAATAAATTGGACAGAAAGTTTTGTGCATTATTCTGATAGTTTAGGACAGTCTTTAGAGGTGAATCAACTTTGTAATTTAACCGAATGGCAAAATTTAACCCTTTGGGTTTTAGAACAAACTATAGAAAAACGTTCTCAATCTTTAGAAGGGGGAATTAAGTTACTGTAATTTCTGCTAATTCCAATAAACTCATTAAATCATCAATATTAATTCGCATATTCAACAATCCCGAATGGGTCAGATCTTCGTCCATTGTATTCTCTACCAGTTCCCCAATTAAATAGTAATGTTCCAGCCCACAAATATTACTAATAATTCGATAGCAAGGTGGAACATAAGTAGGAGCAAATAATTCGATAATTTTGGTTCCAGGTTGACAGAAAACAATATTGGATAATCCTGCTCCATGGGGGGCTAAAACCACCGAGGCACTCGCCATTAATTCAGCTTGTTCAGAAATCGTTAAGGATTCTAAAACAACACTCTCAAAGTTCAGGGATTCTAACTGTTTCATCAACTCATCTTGATTAACCACATTCCGAGAAATTGCATTTTTCCGATTGATATAAATGTGACGATTTGCAGTTTTATTTTTTGCTGTTTCTGGGAGTAATTTTTGTTTTATAAAGTTACAAATCCATTCAGGAGTTGTCGTATCATTTTGGAACAAATTAGGAGCGGGGACAATCAGTTTCTTCGCTTGAATATAAGGTTTATCAATACTTCTAATGATTTTATGTTCAGGTATTCCCAAAAGTTCTAAGGTTTCTTTCTGATAGGAAAAATCGTAATTATTAAACACAAAATAATCAATACTATTCAAATCTATACCACTTTTTTCCATCAAGTGAATTCCAGGTAAAACATCATACATCCAATGAAAAAATGCCCCCCCCCAGCGTACCGATAAAAATGCAACGGTTCCATTAATATGATGAATTGGAGGTAATTTACGGGAGGATAAAACCAATTCAGCAGATCCGGTGGAAATATCAGTCAGTAATTCATTATGGGCTGTGATCACCGCACTGGTCGCCGAATCTCCCCAGACTCTACCTTGATCTAATTTGACAATAAACGCATTCCGAGTTGTCGCTTGACTAAAGATAAAACCAGGATGAAATTGAGCCACGGTTTTAGAAGGATTCAGGGAAATTTCACTACCCGGATAAACAGGAATATAGGTGACATTAGAACTAAAGTCTGAGGTGATCAATTGTTCGGGATTAACAAAACAATATTGTTCTAAAAGTGACGGGGGCAAATCCTTATAATTAAAACACTTTACAGCTTCTTCATTTCTGCCTTGATGTTGTAGAATTTCAGCAATATTTTCATAAGCAGAAATTAAATCGGGCTTCATTTTTAAAGCGTCCATCAAGTAGGACATTGCCAGATCTAGTTCTTGTTTTTTTAACCAAATTTCTCCTAATCCCGCATAATATTCAGCGATTTTAGGATTAATATTAATAGCATTTTGATAGGATGCGATCGCTTCTTCCCATTGACTTTGAGATTTATATAAATTGCCCAGATTGTAATGTACAATATCCGCTTTAGGATTGATTTTTAGACATTCCTGATAAACAGAAATAGCAGTTTCAATTTCTTGCTGTTCAATTAAGGTTTCTGCTAATTGATCTAACAACCAAAGATTATTTGAATTCAGTTCAACTGCTTTACAATAAACTTTAATAGCTTGATCCCAGCGTTGTTGAGCAATCAATACTTTTCCCAAGGGGGGATATAACCAATCCGTATTCGGTTCAAATTCAATCGCTTGATAATATTCTGTTAAAGCCTCATCAAACTCCTGGGTTTCACAGAGAGCATTTCCCAAGGTAAAATGTAACCAAAAACTATCGGGATTAATCTCAAGAGCTTGACGATACCAATTAATTGCTTCTTCATGTTTTCCGGTCTTAGAACAAATTTCTCCTAACTTATAATAGGAACCAAAAAACTTAGGATTTAAACCGATTCCTTGATAATAAGCAACGGTGGCTTCTTCCCATCTTTCTTGTTCAGATAAAGCATTTCCCAGTTGATGATATGTCCAAGAAAAATCCGGGCTGAGTTCAATGGCTTTTTGATAATTCGCGATCGCTTGTTCATAATTCTTTTGTTGAACTAAAGCATCGGCTAACCCTTGATAAAATAGATTACTATTAGGATTCAGAATAATAGCTTGATTATAGGCTGCGATCGCTTCTTCCCACTGTTGTTTCCGACTTAATGCCTCTGCTAATCCATAATGGGATTGGGGTAAACTAGGATAAATTTCTACCCCCTTTCTATACAATTCAATTGCTGGCTCTAATTTGCCTTTTTCAATTAAGGTTTTCCCAAAATCAATATAATCTTGAGGGGCGACGGACTGAGGTTCTAAAATTAAGGCTTGATACCAAGCATTTGTGGCTTCTTCCGGTTGATTCAGATTAATGAAAACAGTATATAAACTCTGATAAATTATGGCTTGATTGGGTTTAAAATGTAGGGCAGTTTGATATGATTGTAGAGCATCCCGCCATTGTTGTTGTTGAACATAAACTGTTCCTAAATTCGCATGAACTTCCGCCCAATCGGGTTTGAGATTTAGGGCTTTTGTGTACCAAAATTTGGCTTCATCAAGTTTCCCTTGCAATTGTTTAGCTAACCCCAAGGTACTGTAAGTGGGAAGAAAACGAGGTTGCAATTTTAACGCCTGTTCACACACAGCAACTGCTTCATCAAACTGCTGTTGGGCAATATGGCGACTTGCTTCTTCGTGTAAATCAAGGACAGTTTTCTCTGGAGTGTCAGACAATGGCATGGTCAACCGCAAAAATAGGACAGCTTTTAATATAGACGTTGGATTGATGGAAATAGTTTATCAGGAATAGGGAACAGGGAGCAGGGGACGCCAACTATTACCCAAAACCCATAACCCATTACCCAAAACCCATAACCCATAACCCATAACCGATTACCCATAACCCATAACCCATTACC
>Ga0005851_1009236_pt1 | contig 11143 bp, 1 predicted proteins | sample SanBaynscriptome_FD_53306 | JGI IMG/M metagenome (GOLD analysis project Ga0005851, IMG submission 53306) | Metatranscriptome of freshwater and sediment microbial communities from dead zone in Sandusky Bay, Ohio, USA - 2 (Metagenome... | ecosystem: Environmental > Aquatic > Freshwater > Lentic >... | reverse complement strand
CACACACACACAAAGACGCCACCTCTAACCGAAATCGACGAGTCGACTTGGAATAGGACGACACGTTACCAATCGACGGGTCGATCAGGCCGTGTGCGTTGGAGTTGACGTGTCAACATCCCCTTCTCGCCTATATGCCCTGTCTGCCCTGTCCTGTCTCTGTCTCTGTCTCTGTCTCCGTCTCTGTCGTCTGTCTCGTTTGCGTGCCTGTCGTCTGTGTCTGTGTCTTATCTAGTCTCTATGTGTCTGTGTCTCTGCGTCTCAAGACTGCGTCTCTGTGTGTCTCTGTGCCTCTGTGTCTGCTCTCTACAGTGACTGGATCGCGGTGGTTTCCAATAGGTATCCGTTCTCCCTTCCACTGAGCAGACGCTCAGAAAGAATCTTAGGATTGTACATGGCGTCGACAAGAAGACCTTCCGTGCTTCCATTCGGTAATGCCTCCACGTCGAGGAAGCGATAGCCGCCACTGCGGGCAACCGAAATGTCAAGCAGTTCCCCGTCGCCTTCAACAATCAAATGCATGCTGCGTTCGTGAACTCCCCAAGGCATCACCACGGTACATTGGGTTTGGCACGCAGACCACGTGAATGAGTAAGCACCCACGGTGAGTTTTTGCGGCTTGCCGTGGACCCAAAATTGTGTATCTCCAACAGAATCACGCACCGAGACGATGCCACCTCCGTGGACACTTAGGCGAAGTGATGTGTCGTGGACTTTGATACCAACTTCTTCGACCATCGTACCAGGCCGCATAACTTTGGGATGCCAAATCATGAAGTTTTCACGAACAGCGTAGCCGAATTTAGCATTCGCCTCGATGGCATTGCCAGCCATGAGCTGGTAAACGCCCGCTTCGCCGTAGAAATCATACCACTCTCCAGCAGCATCGCGGACATGGGGATCTCCAGCCAACACTACTTTTTCTGTGATGGTGAGTGTGGACGCGAGCAACGCGTAAATCCGACCAGTTGAATTTACGCAAAGCGAGACAACTTGGTTGCCGCTCATACCTTCAAAGTCGAACTGAAGTGCGGCTTCGCCGGAAGAGATCATGGCTGCACTGGAGAATTGGGAAGGAAAATTTGTGTGTGCTGTAGCAAACCCACCAGCGATCGTAGGGCACGATGACCCGCGCTGTCGCCACAAGACCTGATCTCCCAAGGAAAGAGCTGATCCACCAGACATAAGCTGGATCAACTGGCGGTCATTGGCAGGGACAGAAGGAGGAGTAACGGAAGCAGCAAAACTCACGCTGACGCAGCCAAGTGAGAATGTGCCTACGTTACTCGCAGGAGCAGGCGTCACGCACATCGTTGCACTGGTGGTCTGATAAGTCGGTGTACTAAAACTTGTGAAGTTAAACGTGTACAAGATGAACATGTTCGGCCCGCCGCTGACAAACTGTTTGTCGGATCTCGCCACAGTGCCACCAATGCAGGTTTGCACTGCATTTTCAGTACAGCCGCATGTTGCTGCGGGATTCGCAGCATCGATAAACCAGATAATATCGCCACTCACAAGGCTTTTACCGTAGGATAACATGATTTGTTGTTCAGCTAATGGCGCAACTGTATTGTCGCCTAAAAGTCCACCTGAATTGGGGATCAACGCTTTCACGGTCACGTCGTTGACACGAACACCCAGAGGCTGGAAATCGAGTAGACTGCCATCTTCATTCAACACACATAAGCGATATGGGTTTTGACTGGCTGAACTTGCAGAAAAATCAAATGGTTGAGACCAAGTGACTTCTGTGGTACTGGGACTCAAGGCGGCCATCCGAACGGCGTTTGACGAGTCTGCGCTAGAGGCCAAGGGTAAAGACCCGCAAGGAGCATTATTGTTTATACGGAAAAATAATTTAGCGTTCATGTCGAACAGCAACGATCTGCTCGTCTTGAACACGATCTGCTGGTTTGAATCCTTGCTAACACACCCAACACTCGCGACGTCCGATTTTGAACTGCCCATAATGGTGAGATCGGACACAATGATCCCGATTCCAACATAATCTTTTCCGCTTGTACTTATTTCACAGAGTCGCATCAGCGTGTTTGAAAAAGGCACGAATTGAAAGTTTGCCGTACCATTTGCAGAAAAAGTTGGTGTACCACCTGAGTTCCATGCAACCCCAGAATTCCATGCAACCCCAACACCTTGCGTTGTGCAATCACAGGCAAAACCTGTTTTGGTGAAGCACAACGTGCTATTACGTTGTGGTGTCCTTGGCGTAACCTGTGTAATTGTAATCGAGGTGTTTTGTTGACGAACCAAGCCTGTTGAGATGAGATTCCTGTTCACAGGCAGTACTGCGACCTCGATCCCACCTCTACCCAAATCAATGATCAGCCCGCTCGGTTTGACAATACACACTATCCATGGTTGAGTTGTCAGCACGTTGTCGAAGTCAAAAATAAGGCGAATAACAGAACTGATTCCTTCAATGTACTTCGTGTCAGTATAAGTTACACCTCTATCCGAATAAGCAGTTTGGCCGCAGGTTGCCGTCATGGAAAGGAAAACACCGTCGCCAACTTGCAATCCTGTAGACGATCCAAACACCACTTCTTGCGCCTTGAGGGCGAAAACAATCGAGTTGAGGAGTTTAATGTCCACAACAGACATTGTGATCGAGGGAATACTGAAAAGTTGGGTGCTTCCTCCCAGGACGGCCGAGAGTTGGTTTCTGCGAACAACGCAGAGTTCATATGGAAACGAGGACGCTGCAACACTTGCGAAATTAAAAATCACTGCTGAGCCGCTGGCACCCAAAATACCCGTTCCGGAGTTGGTGCTCGTGTTTGTGATAGAGGCGTTGTTAACGCAAGCCATTCCGCTTGCCTGAAAGTAGACTATGTCGCCCGCGGTTAAAACACTGCTTTCATAGGTGAACCTTACACTCAAAGTCTGTGTTGGGGTGGTAGAGGAGACATCAATGGCAGTGTTCCTGACCACAAAGACGTTCACGTTGCTATACGGTCGCACATCTGATCCCCTCCTGACGCAAGTCTGATAAAGTCCACCGGTCGACAAAGCCGCAAAAGAAAATTCGTATGTGAATAAACCTGCAACAATAGTTTTTGAGTCCGTTGTCTCCACGTTTGCGTCAATCGGTGCCGCCGTTTGGCAACCACCAGCCTGAAACCAGACCATATCCCCAACCAACAGAGTCTGGGCGGCAGGAACACCACCCAGGGAGGACCTGAATGTCACATTCCTGACAGAGTTCAACACACTGGAAGGTTGAACGTTCAAGTCGATTAAGAAAACACGCACTACATCGTAGTCGATGTACTGGTCGACTGCTCCATTTGCGGAAAATGTTGTCACGCACAAGCGATATGGCTCTTGGCTGTACTCCAAATACTGGAAGTCATATGCGGCAATAAAACAATTCTGTCCAGTTGAGGCGCACCGATAATCACATAAACTGTTTCCAGTCATAGTTGGTGCTTTCGTAAGTAAAGTTGTTGGTGTTGGTGCATTTGCCCGAGTTGGTGCCGCGGATATCGTCCATGGGCACACAGCTGAACCTCCAGTGATTATTTTAGTGTAAGGTACTTGGGCGTATGCAGCAATCTTGAGTGCTGGGGTGGTCATAGCCGACGTGACTGTGACTGCCGATGCGCCACAAGGGACCGAGAGTCTCCGAAACTCCAAAGCATTTGTTGCTGCCAAAGCACCGCCGCTTGCTTGGAACTTCATTGTAAGTACTTGATTGGAAGCTTTGAACACTGATGTTGGGTCGATCGTTATGTCTGTCACGAAAACTCCAACAGAAGTCCACTGCGTCACCCTTGTTGTGTTGGGGGCCTGGTAGCACAAGTTATACAAATCTTGAGATGGTGTCGCTGAAACAAAAGAGAAGGTCAGCTTATCACCAGACATACCCAGTTGAGTACGTGTGGACTCATTACCAGTTAACGTCAAATCGCAACGTTGGGCAAACCATACTGTTCCATTGGCCTTCAAGTTTGAATCAAACTTGATTGCCACCTGCTGGGCAACAGCACTTTTAACAGAGGTCACGCTCAAAGAGAGATCAACAATTTGGATTTGGACGGCGGACAGATCGTAGTATGTCCCGAAGCTTGTGGAGTACACACACATCCGAACTACTTCTGTGATATTGACAAAGTTGAAAGGATACGACCGACCAGAATCAGTCACTCTTGCGGCTGCAGTCGAGGAACTGCTAGCCATTGTGGGCACAACAGTTGGACACGGCTGGGATACAGCCTGGAACCAGACCATGTCGAACGTGTAAAGAGAATTAGCGACCCAGCTTATGATCACATTCGTGACTGCAGAGGGTGACGTACCCGGATTCACGCTCACATCGACCACGGCAACTGATGTTTCAGGACCGTAATTGACAGGGACTCCTGCGGACGACGGACTTCCGCAAAGTGACCAAACGGGTGCACCGAGGGTGGCTCCCGTGAAATTGAACGTATACTGCGAGTTTGGCACAGAGAGCATGGTTTGGACGTCTGACGATGATGCAGTCGCTGCAGTGGGGTTAGAGGGGTACGTGCAGACAGCAGCTGACGTTGCCAACCGTTGGAACCAAACGATATGTCCTGCTGGTAGAACGCCGACGTTGGTGATATTGATCTTTTGAGAAGCTGCATTTGAAACTGATGTCGGCGAGATTGCGAGAGAATCGTACAGGCGTATAGTAGCCGAAGATGCAAAGTCGTAATAAGCCACACAAACTCCACTACTACTGCAAGATTTTCCACCGCAAAGACGCACTGAGGTAACTGATTGATTGATTCTACTAAAATCAACGCTGACTGGTGTGTTGGCTGCTGGTGCACCCAACCCGGCCGTAAGTTCAGCATATCTTCCTGCCCGATCAGCTTGTCTTTCACACGAGATGGTATTATCGAGGAACCAAACATTGTCAACGCCATACACTAGCGACGATGCGTACTCCACCGTCACTCTTGAAGGACCTTTTTTGCTGACCTCGGGGGAAATATCGACGTCGGACACATACACGCCGACGATTTTGAATTCTTGGACTAATGCTGAGGCGTTGTTCGTGATACAGACTCGAAACAATGTCTGGCTGGCCAGTGAAAAATTAAATTTGAATTGAAATCTCTTTCCGAAAACTGCTCCAGGAACGTCGGGAGCGGCGTCGATCTGCACCGTATTGGACCGCAACGCGTCACCAGTTAGAGGAACAGTATTCGGAACACAAGGCACAACAGTTGATACAAGTGTGATGTTGTAACTTTTTCCAATACCGAGCAATTTAGCTGCCGATGAAGTGTACAAAGTCAAGTCAAAAATATTTCCGCTTTTTTTTTCAATCGAGGTTGTGGGCAACATCATGGTGTCGGAGAAAGATAGGTCACTGACGATGATGTCCCCCAGAGTAATGCCGTATTTACTGTAACTAGTTTCGCTCAATGCATCCGGACAGGAGCCTTCTCTCGAAAAAGAGCAATAGCACAACGTAAAGACGCCAGACGCTGAGAAAGGAACGTTCAGGGCCGTCAGAGTGGCGTATGATCCAAAATCGGCTACGTCGTATTTAGCCGCATTGATTGAAGAATCCGGTACTGAAAATACGTCTCCGCAATGCTGGTCTTGTCCAGTAATCATGAACCGGTCATTCACAGACACCACCTGGTTTATTTTACCAATCTTGACGATGATCGAAGAATTTTGTCCCTGACGGACTGTGAACGATTGGACTGGTTGGGGTCCGGGTGCTGCTGCACTTTCCATCATATGTACAAAGCCGATCGTTTCTTTGAATTTGGCTTCATCGGCACAAGGAGAAACGCTGCAATAGCACACTTTGTACTTCCCAGGTAATAGCGAGAGCAAAAGAGTGTTGGAGGCGAGTTGAATGTAGCTAGCGCAGTTTACGCCGACGGTGGCACATGCAGAGAAAGTTGCATTCGTGGTTGTGCTCTGCTCTGTTCCATCGCTAAACGTTGTCACGAAGGATCCCTGGATGGCGCTCGTGGTCTGAGCTATGCCACACGTGGATGCAGCAGGAATAATCGACCATCTGTCGGAGTTTTGTGTGATTCTTGTTCCTGATGATTTCAAGAGAACAATTTGAACGACGGGGGATGATTGTGTGGTGAAAATAGTGGAATGCTGGTTCTGGAAATTTCTTGTGATGAACGACGCAACAAAAAGTTCACCCAAGTCCACACCATAGTTGGCGTAGTACTCTATGTCAGTCGGACTCAGTGCTCTGAATCGCCGCTGCTGGGATGGACACTCACCTTCGGCTTTTTCGATGCACATGCAAACTCGGTACACAAAAGTTCCTGGGTTGGTGTGGTTAAAAAACATAACAGGTAGGTTCAAAGTATTTTGGTCCAAACTCAAGTCAGGCGCGAATCCAGACACATATTCGAAGAACAGATTTGATGCAAAGAGACTGAGAGCATTGACTTCGTATTGATTGAAATTTATGCCGACACCAGTCGTAGCATTAGGAAACGTCAAGGGGGTTGGGAGCCCCGGAACGCTGGGATCTGTTTGAAAAAAACTTCCACACTTTTGAGTCCCTAATATGACAGCAAAACGATCCCCAGCGCTTGCCCGTGTGTTGAAAACTACAGAGAGTGTTGATTCAACGCCTGTGGCAATCGACGGAGCGCTGAGTCCAACAATTGTCATTTCCACAATATGGACAAACCCGACGGTTTCGAAGAAGGTAAAAGTATCAACACATGCACCCGTAACCGAATAGTGGCAATAACACATCATGTATGTGTAGCCATTAGCGAGAAGGGAGCCCATACTGGCGATGAGTACAGAAGGGTTAAGCGAAACACTTCCTGTTGCAGTTACTGGTGTCCCAAACATGTTCGCGTCAACACCACAAACACTCTTTTGTTGGGATGTGAGTTTTCTCAGGAAGCCAACGCGGTCGTCTGCTGAGAAATCAGCCACCTGAGTTGCATTTATCCACGAGTGATTCCCTTTGACAATTTGCAAAGACGTGCTTGCTTTGGTCAAGGTAAAATGCTGAACAAGTAAGGCATCAGGTCTTTGGGCGAGTGGATCACCGACTTTCGCATTCACAACTCCGTTTAGGGTTACTGTTTTGGAACTCCATACTTTTCCGAGTGTGGCGCCATAGTCCGTAAAGGTGGCACAAGGAACTACTTCGCAAAAACACAGATACCGAAAATTGTTAACCCCAGCCCATTCCTGGTTAGTCAGAGAAGTCCTGACTTCCAGTTTGTCCGTAGAAACGTTGTTACCGTAAATATCTTGTCTGCGTCCAACACTTTTCACTTGTAGGAGGGATGTCCCTGCACTGTTGAAGGGCAAGGTGACAGTGTCCCTCGGTCGTCCGCATGGAAAAGTCCCTGTCGTGAGTCCACCGGAGATGAGATAGTTCGTGGTTGATGGAATTGAATTCGCATTGTTGAATTGAACATACAATGTTGCAGGAGACCTTTCTCCATTAGAAGTAAAGTCTCTGTTGACTGGGAGGATAAAATTTTGCGAGAGAGTCATCGTGTCCACAACGTGAAGAAACCCGGCTGTGTACCATTGGCTTGCAGTTTCCCAGTTGCACTGCGTGTCGAACAAGTTTGTTTGGCAGTAACACACCTTAGATTTGCTGTTGGCTTGGTAACCAAGAGTCCTGAAGGAAACTGATTCACTCGTTAACAAAGAGCCAGTTTTGGATGCGACTCCAGTTGTGAAGAAGATGTTTGTGAGATTATCAAATCCACAGTTCCGAGTGGATTGGCCTGGTTGAAGAAATCCCAGTCGATCAAATTTGTTGGGTGTGAGGCTCTTGACTGATGCCGCAGAGCCGGTCGAATCGTCCGTGATCACCAGAGTTTGATTTTCAATTTGAGTCGTGATAGTGAAGTGCTGCGGGTAAACCTGGTCGATCACAAATTGGGCTAGCGTTAGAGTTGCGATATGAGCACCGTACTGGCTGATGGAGGTACGTCTGCATCCGAAAGTTGAATCGCCTTCATTTTTCAGGGCTCGGCGACCCGTAGCATCAATGACGATGGCTTCGTACGCGTCTTCTTCTGATGCGATACAAGTGCACAGTGCCAGATCCAGGCTGGCTGTAGAGGACAGCTCTGAAAAAGATGGACTCCAGATATTGAAGCCCACAGTAGCCGATGTAACGAACTGTTCAGTTGAAGTAGGCCTCAAACTGGAAGCATCTCGTCCACATACTGCTCGTCCCGGGACAACTGGGACGTATGTAATGTCAATGAGAGAACTTCTTGCGGTGTTAAGGCCAAGATTGACTTGTGGCCATGTAACATCAAACATGATCATTTTGCCACCAATGAAGTGTTGGGATATGAAAGTGGGCGCTTTGGGTAGCAAATCAACTACATGCAAATAACCGGCAAGTTCGCTGTAGCGATACATGACACCAAAACCTGCGCTATTACCCCCACTGTCCAGCAACTCTTGTTGTAAGACTGGGCAAGGATTACTCCACAGGCTGGCCTGGCAGTAGCAAATCTTCATTTTCTTAAATTTACTGATAGTTGCGTCAAAAGGTAGTGTTTCGAGGGCAGAAGCATTACTGGTTGACGTGAATCCGACAGGCAAAATCCCTCCAATTCTCGTCCAAGTAATCGAATTATTCAGTTGTTTTAAAAACAAATGGACTGTGAGAGAATTGGCGTGTCCGCAGTGATAATCCGTCTTCCAGGGTATTCCGTTCACTCGGGGATTGGCATAAGGTGAAACACCAGTCTGTATGATTGCAGGCGACGCCGCATCCACACCATAACCATCACCATAGGCTGGAATGAACATGATCTTGTCTTGTACAGGGTTGACTGAACTCCCTACAAGGGCCTGCATGGTGAAGGATTGAGTGGTTGAGGATCCTACGGTGTAATGAGGCGTCAAGTTGTCAGAGAAAAAAGCTGGTGTGTACGTCTTAATCTGACCAATTTGTGCCGAAAACACTGAGTAGTCGCCGTTTCTCGCGCGGCTAGAGCACTCGTCGGTCGGGTCCCCTGCTGGAAATTCCGTCATTTGATCGCAAAAACATAGTGTGAAAGTCGTACCCAACGAAGCCGCAGACACAGTGAGCATTTCTCCGCGAGTGCTCAAGACCTGCACGGCTTCAATACCAAGGGGAAAAGCTGCGGAAACCGCGCCACCTGTGGTCTTGATAGAGTCTCTTGCCCAGCCTGTTGCTAGCGACCATAGTGCACCCCAACCTTTATCATTACCCCCGATGCCATCAGGAACGGCGAGGGGATCGAAAGTGAAATTGGAATCGACGAAAAAATCCGTGGCAACAGATTGTTGATTTCCTTGTTTGGTTTTGGGGGTTGTAGCCCCTGTGTCATGGATCCGAGTGAACATCTCTAACTGTCTGGATACGTCGCTTATCTTCGTTGTTGGAGCAGAACCGACTCCACATGTAGCTGCCTCCGTGATCAAAAAGCGCGATTTTTCGAAGTTTGCGAAATTTGATTGATAATACGCGCCATCGGCGCTTCGACTACCTTTCGCCTGTCGACTTTTGAAGTTGACCGTCAGAAATTTGTTTTGTACTCCCACTGGTAACAAGAAATTAGTCGGTTGAGTGTGCACCATGACTACATGCACAATGCCTGCCTGTTCGGAGTAGTACGTTTGGTAGTTGCGTCGTGCACCGTTGTTGCTGCTATTCGATTGAGTCAGATCGGATCTGCTGGGATTAGGACAAGCGGGAGGCAAGCCAAAAGTTCCATTATAAAACAAATCATCGGTAGAGTTAACTTGGGAAACGCTGCAGAAGCAAAGCATGTATCTACTGTTGTGACCCCCAGAAAAGTCAAAAGTGATTGTATCGGATGTGCTCGTCGTGTTCCTGGAACCGAAAGTGAAAACTGCCTGGGCGGCGGGTATGGTGTTTGGTTCCGAATCGAGATGTGCCCATCCACAAGACCGCTGTTGTTGGTTAATCGCAACGAGGCCAAACCGATCTTCTGGGTTGGACGTATAGCCAGTCGCCCAATTGATGACAACAGTTGAATCATTATGAGGGAGAACTGTAAAGTGTTTCGTACGGTCAGCAACGCTGAACCGCCGGAATTTAATAGGTCCGAGGGAAGCGCCAAAGTGTTCAGTTGTACTGCAAGTCCCCCCTTCGTGTCCAGCTTGACAGAAACACAAATAACCCACGTCGCCAGCTACAAAGCCAGAAAAAGCCTGTGTCTCTCTCAAAAACAAGTTCGAAGTGCACACTTCTGCGGATAGACCACCCATGTTGCTCACTGTATTCTGACATTGCTCGTACGTGCCAGTCTGGCCACTTGATTCCGGAGAGAGGCCAGCCGGGGTCACGTACTCAATGACGCTCCCAGTTGCATTCCCGTTCAGACGCCCAAGCCCGCATTGAAATCCATGTGCTCGGACACCAAAGTTCAACATATCACTGCTCTCGACTCTGGCAGCGACTCCTTTCATGATGGAAAATCGATCATTGAAGTATGTGCCACTATCGCGGCTTGAGAATAACCATGACGCCTTGGGCAAGATAGCTGAGTCATACAAGAAAAGGAGAGGCGCCAGGCGAGAGTGGTAATCAAAAATAGTGGAAGAAATTAGGCTGGGGCGGTTGAAGTTGTTGAAGGACACTCCCACAGGCGTGTAAGAATCTATAACGTGCAAGTAACCAGCCGTAACATTGAAAGTGTTGGTGTTGTTGAAAGCCCCACAACTGCTCGCGCAGAAACATAACCGATATTTCCCCGTTTCGTTGAAGCCATTGTTAATACTCAACGATACTGGGGACGCTTCTGTAATAGCGCCAGTCACCAAAGAGGTAGTATCTTGAATAACAGTGTTTTGTGTATCAATTGCGTTGAATACATATCCACCATGTACAAGAGAAAGCGAGGCGCCACACGCGGCGTCAGACGATGCGCCTGATCCATCCTGAAGTCGATTTATCTTCGAAGCCCGCATCCTCATATTAGCAACGGGAAACGCGAATGGGTTGAAATCCGCTGCGATTGGCTGGTCGAGAGTACGCCATACAAACGTCGTTTGCCTTCTTTGTACTGTGTAATGTGCCTGCGGGATAATAGCTCCATTTGCGATACCCAACAAGGCGCCGCAAAGAAGCAATCCCAAAAATCGCATTTGGGGCCTCAAATAAGTATAAGCT
>Ga0005851_1002369_pt1 | contig 11160 bp, 7 predicted proteins | sample SanBaynscriptome_FD_53306 | JGI IMG/M metagenome (GOLD analysis project Ga0005851, IMG submission 53306) | Metatranscriptome of freshwater and sediment microbial communities from dead zone in Sandusky Bay, Ohio, USA - 2 (Metagenome... | ecosystem: Environmental > Aquatic > Freshwater > Lentic >... | reverse complement strand
TTGGAATGTGTGTCTCTGAAACCACCAAATTAAATGCGTTTTTTGGCATCGGAACTTTAATCGGAATTGCTACAACCGGATTTTTAATTATTCCCCGGATCGGTAAAAAAAATACTGTTAAAATCGGGTGTATTGGAGTCGCAATTTGTTTATTATTTTTTATAATGGCAGGTTTTTATGCTAATGCTGGATTATTGAAAGGAGCGTTATTATTGTTTGGTTTAAATTCGGGTATTTTGACAGCAGGAGCGATTAATTTAATGTTAGATTTAACCTTAGCTGAAACTGCCGGAACCTTTATTGGAGCCTGGGGTTTAGCACAGGCTATGGCGCGGGGATTAGCAACGGTTTTAGGGGGGGCAATTTTAGATTTAGGACGGGCAATTTTTCAGGTTCCTTTCCTCGCTTATGGTTCGGTTTTTGCCGTACAAGCTGTTGGCATGATTCTAGCAATTGTATTATTAAATCGTGTAAATATTCGAGAATTTAACGAAACAGCCAGACAAGCGATCGCCAATGTTTTAGAACAAGAACTAGATTAAAAAGACAGTCCCCCAATTAAACCCAAAACTTTGCTTAGGTTTAAAAGTCTATCCTGACAATTAACTTCCGGTTTTAAATTTAACTTAAACTTCATTTTAATAGTCCTTTATTCAAAAATACATTAATCTTAGATTAACCCCTTCACCCGATTAAGAATAAAAGGAGCAATATCATTCACCGATAGAATGTGTTGGGCAGCCCCTAAAGCGATCGCTTCTGCGGGCATTCCAAAGACTACACAACTATCATGATTTTGGGCAATCGTTAACCCACCCTGATCGAAAATAGCCTTCATTCCATCAGCCCCATCCCGGCCCATTCCGGTTAACAAAACCCCCGCAGCACTGGCTCCATAACAGTCAGCAACAGACTTTAAAGTAGCTGTCACCGCCGGACGATGACCCGCCAGTGGGGGTGCATTTGAATAGGAAAAACGACCCGTATGGCTAAATTCTAAATGGTATCCGTCTGGGGCAAAATAAACCGAGCCCGCCTGGGGAAGTTCACCGACCATGGCGATTTTAATAGATAAATTGCATTCCCCATTTAACCAACTGACTAACCCGGGCAAAAATCCTTCGCTAATATGCTGAACACAAACAATAGGAACGGGAAAATTACTGGGAAATTGTGTCAAAATTGTATGTAAAGCTTGGGGGCCACCCGTAGAAGCACCAATCCCCAGAATTTTAATTGTTTGAGAAGATGCACCGAAAAATCTTGAGGGTTCACCTACAACTTTGGAATGGGGTGAGGATAAAAGAGTTTTACTGATCAGTGGAGGTGAGGTGATCGATAAATGGTTATTACTAACGTTGGGTTGGGATTTACGATGTTTAGTAAAAACTTTGACGCCCGCAAGCACTTTAATTTTTTGAATTAATTCCCGTCCGATCAATTCATAATCCGAGGCTAAACCCGTTGTCGGTTTAGGAAACACATCAACGGCCCCAGCATTTAACAGTTGAAAAACATTTTGAGTATCATCGGATTGAACCGAAGCACTGATCACCAAAATCGGACGGGGATAAATCACCATGACTTCTTGGATAAATTCCAGTCCGTTCATTTGGGGCATATGAAAATCCGTACAAATCACATCCGGTTGGACAGTGGGCACCAATATCAATGCTTCCTTACCGGTTCGAGCCGTTCCTACAACAATTATCTCGGTCGATGTTGATAAAATTCGTTTGAGAATAATCAAAGCAACAGCCGAATCTTCAACTAGGACAACTCGAATTGGCATTTTACAGTTAGTCACTGATTAGATAGATATTCCTAATCATACTAATCTTTTTAGAGTTTCGATCAAAACTTCTTGATTGAAAGACGCTTTAGTAATATAGGCATTTGCCCCAACTTCTGCACCTTTGCGTTTATCTTCATCGGAAGCTAGAGAAGTCACTAGAATAATCGGTAGTTCACTATAGTCCCGATTTTGTCGAATTTTAGTGACTAAACTTAACCCATCCAAATTAGGCATCTGGATATCAGAAACCACCGCATCAAAGGAACGAGTGCCGAGTTTATTAAACCCATCTAATCCATCCACCGCCGTCACAACTTCATAACCCGCGGCTTCTAAAATTCGTTTTTCTTGAGTCCGAGTGGTGATTGAATCTTCTACTAATAAAATCACCGGTTTAACAGAGGAATTATCCTGAACCTTTAAAGCAGATCGGACGATGGGGGAACTGATCACACCCGCTTGTTTACGAATGGATTTAATTAAGTCTTGAGGACTTAAAATAATACAGACTTCCCCCGTTCCTAAAATCGTGGCTCCCGCCACATTTCTGACCCGTTTTAATAGTTGGCTTTGGGGTTTTAAGACCACATCCTGCTCATCAACTAAAGCATCAACAAACAATCCTAATTTTTCTTCTCCCACTTTTAGAATAATGCAGGGTGAAGCCACATCCATTGTGGGAGAACTGGGATTTTTTTGGATCAAGGATGGGGAAAGGGAAAAACGAGATTTGGACTCTTGAGAAATTGTAGATTCCGGTTCAAACTGAGAAGAAGTCCACCGAATTTCCAATAAATCAGCTAGTTGAGCTACGGAAATCGGTTGGTCTTCAAAAACAATCGTTTCTCGGCCTTCAATCGCAAAAATTTCATTAACTTGAACCAGCTTTGTCATTTGGACAAATTCGACGGGAACGGCATAGGAAATCCCCTGAACCGATACAATTAAAACATGGGCTGTTGCTAAGGTAGTTCCCAATTGAATCCGAAATACACTACCCTTTCTTGGGGAAGATTCGACTTGAATAATGCCTTTTAAACGTTCTACATTGGTTCGTACCACATCCATTCCCACACCCCGTCCCGATACTTCGGTGACGACTGTTCGGGTGGTAAAACCAGGAGCAAAAATTAAACTATGAATTTGTTGTGGAGTCATTCCCAATAATTCTTCCGGTTGACAAATTCCCCGTTTTAAAGCAGTTTGTTTGATTTTTTCGATATCTAATCCCCAACCATCATCACAAACTTCTAACACAATATGGGTCGCCGTTTGATAACCGCGTAACTCAATTTTTGCGATCGCTGGCTTACCTAATTTTTGCCGTTCTTCTGGAGTTTCAATCCCATGATCAATCGCATTTCTTAAAATGTGCATCAAAGGATCTTTCATTTCTTCTAAAATCCGTTTATCCGCACGGGTTTCTCCACCAGAAATCACTAATTCAATTTCTTTTCTCTGCTGCCGCGCTAAATCCCGTACCATGCGAGGAAACAAATTAAAAATAGTTGATAGGGGTAATAAACGTAAGGTTCTGATCCCATCTTCAAGTTCATCACTAATAATATCTAAACGGGCAATATCTTCAGAAAAAGTATTTCTAAGTTGATTAATTAAAGATCCCAACTGTTCTAAACGTTCCGTACTACGATGATAATAATTTTGCAGTTGCCCGATTGTTCCCTTTTCAGAACTATAACGATTGAGGTTATTTTCTAAGTCATGAACCACAAACCGATTCACAAAGGCATCTCGACTCCATTCTTCCCATAAACTCACCAGGTCTTCAATTTCATTTAACCGATGGGCAATCCGAATTTTTGTTACCGTTAATTCTCCCGTTTGAGTCATTAACCCATCTAAATTACGAGTCGGGACTCGAATGGTTTCAATTTTATAAGTAGAGTCGCGACTGGCCGTTACTGGAGGCATCGTAGCATTCATCGGTTCAGCCACGGTCATTACTGGAATAGGGGTTTCATCCGGTGCGACATCGGGCAAAGGAACTGAGTCAATAATCGGCTCCTCGATTTCGCTCGGTTCCTCTTGACTTTCAAACTCTACTACATCAGGGGGAGGCGGTTCAGAATTCACCGTCGGTATAGCTGAAATTGCATCCGTCGGTGTTTCGGGTTTAGCCCCCATCAGATAGGCTAAACTATGAAAAGCATTAATCTCACAGGGTTCTCCGGTAACCGCAGCATAAACTAACTGACGAATCGCATCAATCCCATAGGAAATTCGATCCACTAAATCAGCCGTGAGGGTGGTTTCCTGACGTTTCAACCCCCCTAATAAATGTTCAATTTGATGGGATAAGGTGGCAACATCTTTGACCCCTAACATTCCCGCATCTCCTTTCAGGCTATGGGCTTCTCGCAATAATTCTTCTATTTTTGCCGCATCATTGGGATTTTTTTCCAGATATAATAATCCTTCATCTAAATTCTGCAAATGTTCTTCACTAGCAGTTTTAAAAACTTCCCGTAGTTCATCATCTTCAATCATCATAAGTCTTTGATCCTGTCAATGTAATTCAATTTTGAACGATTAAACCAGAGTTTGCAGATTTTTGGCGGTTTCATTTAACTTTTGAACTCCCTGTTTGGTTTGGTTAATGCTGGTCGCCATTTCTGTGGAAACAAAATTTAAGTTATTCATGGCATCAACAACTTGTTCAACCGCAATAGATTGTTGTTGGGTATTTAGGGAAATTTGCTGCAAATTAATAGCGACATCATTAATTGCATGAACAATATCTTCAACGGATTTCGAGCCCTCCTCTGTCACCCTAATAGTTAAATTAGTCGCCGTTTGAATATCCGTAACAATTGAACTAATTTTTTCGGCTGATTTACGACTTTGATCTGCTAGTTTACGAATTTCAGATGCCACCACCCCAAATCCCTTCCCACTGTCTCCGGCTCTAGCAGCTTCTACAGAAGCATTTAAGGCTAACATATTTGTTTGACTTGCCAAATCCGTGACCACATTTGTAATACTATAAATTTTTCCTAAATGTTCACTTAAACGCATAATTTGCTGTTGTAATTGTTCCATTTTTATTTTCAAACTGAAACTATTACCCGTTTCAACAGATGATTTTTGATAACCACCCGCTAAGAGTAAAACTTGATTAGCTCCGGTGGCGGCTGTTGATGCTTGTTCGGCAGATTGGCGACTTGATGCACCCAATTCATCCATACTAGCTGTAGTTTCATTCACTGAACTTGCTTGCTGAACAGTGACTCGTTCTTGAGATTCCATAATATTAACTAATTCTTGGGAGGCTTGCAAAATTTGGGATGCTTCTTGATTAATTCGCTTGAAGATGAGAGTAATGAGGCTAATTCCCAATAAAATTGAACAAAATATAGTTGCTCCTGTTCCGATCCAAACCGTATTAATCAGGTGATCTAAAGCATCATTTTGCCGTTGATGGTACGCCTCTACTTGTTGAGTTTCCAAGGCGATAAATTTTTGAGTTTTCTCTAAAACCGTTGTTGATAATTCCGTACCTTTTCCTTGCTTCCAAATCTCTAGGGCTTGGTCAACTTTATTATCATTAATTAATTTGAATAATGCCGAATAGTATTGTTCTAATTGGTCTACCGATCCAGTTAAACTATCTAAATCTTGAATCACTTCACGATTGGTAATCAGTGTTTTCACATCTACCAATGCTTCTCGATAAAGAGATTCAGAAGTTTTATACAACTCACGGGACTGAGGATTTTTAACTAAAATATATCCCTGGGCAGCAATCGTTAAGTCTTTCGTGGCTAAAGCCAAGTTATTAATAGCTTGCATAGCATCACCGGATGTTTGGACTTCTAGGGTTGTTCTCCGAACTTTTTCGACATTGGAGGATACAATTCCAGCTACTAATAAAGAAAGCAAAATTGGAATTAAATAACCCGCAATAATCCAGTACCTTAAACCATTGATTTTTAACATATTCCGGTGATATTACTATATTAAACAATTGAGTTTAGATTTAACGCGACTTCATTCAATTTTTCCATTCCTATTTTAGCTTGATTTAATCCATTAGCGGTTTCTCCAACCCCCTGACTTAAAACATTCATCGCCTCTAAAACCTGTCCAATGGCGATCGCTTGTTGCTTAACATTAAGGGAAATTTGCTGATTATTCAAGACCACATTATTCACCGCTTCCGCAACCACAGCAAAAGTATCTGCGGTTTCCCGGGTGAGTTCTGCATTAGATATAACAGTTTTTGTCCCTTCTTCCGTTGCCATTACCGTTGAATTAATTGAAGTTAAAATATCAGCAACCAGGGTATTAATTCTGAAGGCAGATTTTTTACTTTCATCCGCTAATTTTCTGATTTCCGTGGCGACAACTGCAAATCCTTTGCCATGTTCTCCGGCTCTAACTGCTTCCACAGCAGCATTCAGAGCTAACATATTGGTTTGATTTGCTAAATCACTGACCAATTCAGAAATATTCCCAATTTGGTTTGTTTGTTCACTTAAACGAATAATTTGTTGGGCAATCACTTCAACTTTTTGTTGAAGATTTTCCATCCCTTCTAAGGTACTATTGACCGCTTGTTTTCCCCCTTCTGTTAATCCTAAAACCTGTCTAGCTTGATATGTAGCTGACTCGGCTTGTTCCGCCGTTGACCCAGAGGAAGCACTCAATTCATCCATAGTTGTTGTAGTTTCATGAACAGAACTCGCTTGTTGATTTGCTGTTCGTTCTTGTTCTGCAAGGGTAGCAGCAATTTCGGTGGAAGAAGTGGCGATAACTTGTGTGGCTTGATGAATGGTTCCACCAATATTAACCGCAATTAATAGGGCAATAATAATCACCGTAACCAAAATTAGCAAAGCTCCAAACACGAGCGTTGTTAATAATCCGTTCAATGATTCTTTTGCTTTAGTTGTTTCCTGAGTTAAAAGACTAGCTTCTGTTGTCGAAAATTCATCGCTAATTCGATCAAAATCGATCACATATTGAGTTGCAATGCGAGCTTTTTCAATGGCTTCAGATAATTTTCCTCGATTGACTAGGATAAAAACTTGTTGTGCCATTTGATCATATTCATTCACTAAGTTATCAAGTTTTTGTAACCGTTGTTTTTGCTCTGGACGATAAACCAAGGATTCCAATGTTTTAGCCGCTTCCCGATAAAGAACTAAACCGGAATTATATTCCGTTAAAAAATCTTGATTTTTTAGAGCTAAATATCCCCTTAAACTCCGAACCATCCCTTGAGCACCACGTTCCATAACATTGACTTTTAAAATTACCTCTTGAACCCTTTCTGCCTCTTTGAAAGTATTAGATACTTGATTAATATTGCTATAAACCAATGCGGTTAATCCCATAAATAAAAACACGGGTATGCTATATCCTAAGAGTAACCTCTCTCTTAATTTGAAATTGTTAAACATATAATTTTTGATGGTTGATTACAAAATTCATGAAATCTATCTTACCTGGGATTAAACCTCTTGATCAACAAATAATTCTCCTTGAGTCATAATTTTTGCCACATTCAGAATGCTCATCATTTTGTCTTGATAAAAAGCTGTCCCCTGTAAGTATTCATCCTGTTTGAGATGAACCGCGGTAGGAATAGTTTTAATCTCGGATTCTTTTAAGTATATTACATCAAAAATTGCTTCTACAATGATTCCGGCAACAATATCATTAATTTTAACAATCATAGCCTTAGATAATACTTGAGAGGCTTGTAAAGGTAAATTCACGAGGCTCCGAATATTCACTAAAGTTAATATTTCCCCGCGTAAATTCATATTTCCAACAATATGGGGAGGAGTACAAGGAATCGGTGTAATATTATGAATGTCTGTAAATTCTCGGATAATTTCTAGGTTAACCCCGAAATATTCTCCATTTAAACTGATCACAGCCAAAGCAACTAACCCAGTAAAATCTTGGTTATCAATGGAACATCTTAAATTTTTAGCTCGTTCTTGAAAAATTATCCGTTCTTCTGGGGTTGCATCGGGAGAGAAAATATAATTTTGTACTTTCTGGTGGGTGTGTTGTTTGGAGGACTCTCCTTGGAGATGGGGTTGATGATTTTCGAGATTTATTCTCTCTAAATTAAAATCTGGGAGAGAGTGACTAATATATTGAATCAGGGTTTCTGGATTTAAAATCATGACCAAATGTTCATCAACTTGAGCCACACCTTGAAGATAATAGGAAGGGTGAACCTGATTAAATTCCTGTTGAAATTTATAAGCTAATTCAGTTTTAATGGCATCGCTAGTAATCATTTTCACTTCAGAAACTTGAGTGACAATAATTCCTAATCTAATGTTATTAAATCTTAAAATAATTACGCTATCTGATACAGTATAATTCGGCTCAGGATACCCTAATCGAATAGTTAAATCAATGATGGGAAGTAACTCTCCCCGCAAATTAATTAAACCCACTAAATCAGCAGGGGCGGCGGGAATTGGTGTTAATTCGGGCAGGAAAAAAATTTCTTCAACTACAGAAGCCATAATTGCATAACACATCGACTTCAGTGTAAAAATTAAATAAGCCATAATTCAGTTATCAGTAAACAGTTATCAGTAAACAGTAAACAGCCAATAGTCAACAGTCAATAGCTAAATGTTTATTTTCTAAAAAAACAATTAAATCTTGAGCCGTAACTCCTTCCAAATGTTCAATCCCCATGGTTGGAGGTAAGGATTTGAGGAGAGCTAAAGCGTTACCATACATTTTAGCTGATCGGGTATGATCTCCTTCTCTTTCATAAATCGATGCGAGTTCCAGATAGGCTGGAATCGATGAGGGAAGCAGATAAATAATTCTTTTGGATAATGACTTTGCTCCAACTAAATCCTCCTGTTCTTGAGCGATATGTAACAGTAAATAATAAGGTAATATAGATAAAGAATCTATTTCAATCGCTTTTTTACAGTAAGATATAGCTTGTTCATATTTTCCTAAATTTGCCCATGCTTGTGCCAATAAATAATAAGCATCAAATTTAGTTTCGGATTTTAGGTGGCGATTTTCATTTCTTTCTTTTTTTTCTGTGATGGTCAAATCCAGATTTTTTACATAATAGTTATAAGTTTGAAGAAATTGTTCAGCTTTTTGAATGGCGGCTGAATACTGTTTATTTTTAAAATATCTTTTTGCTTCTTCTAGGCTTTTTTGAGATAACTTTAAATTTTCAGCTTGATGATTCGCAACCTGGTTGGTTTTAGGGTATGGCTCCTGATATTTCTGGGAAGAATATAATAGATTATTCCAACAATTATCTATATTAATAATTGATTTTTTGGTAATAGTCAAGGGTTCTTTCAATAAATCAATAGGTCGTTGATAAATCATGGATTCAGGATGAATTTTTGCTTGAAATTTTTCAATATTTTCTATACCTTGTAATTCAGCATGACCTGTAATTAAATAACCTCTTGGTTTTAAAACATTAAAAAACTTATAAATTACTTGATTAATATAGTCTTTTTCAAAATAAACAAAAACATTCCGACAAATAATTAAATCCACATCTTGAATCGGGTTATAATTAGGATGACAATAGGAATCTTTAACTAAATTCAAATTAAAAAATTTAACAGAATTCTGAGTCAACGAATTGATTTTCCAATCTTCTCCTTGTTGCATAAAGTATCTATTTCTCAGTTCTAAGTCAACCATACGGAAAGACCAAGCGGTGTATAAGCCTTGAGTGGCTTTTTTTAAGGCTTCCTCATTCACATCAGTTCCTAGAATCTGAAGATTCCAACTTCCCCAGTCTGGGATTAACTGTTGAAGTAAAATAGACAGGGTATAGGGTTCTTCCCCCGTCGAACAACCCGCACTCCAAAGAGTTAAACTTTTGGTGTCTTGCCGCGATGCAATTAAATCTGGTAAAACTACAGTTCGTAAGAGATTAATTTGACCTTGATCTCTAAAAAAATAACTTTCAATGGTTGTAATTAAAGGAATTAACTGTTTCCATTCCTCTCGACTTTGGGAACTATCGGTACTTAATAAATCTAAATAAAATTGAGGATGACGCAGTTTTAAAGATTTAACTCTGATCTTGATTTTTTCGGCCAGTACACCGTAGTCCTGCAAACGAATAAATAACCCGGTTTGACTTGTAATAAGCTTAATAAAAAGTTCGATTAGTTCAGGTTCCATAAAATAATCAGTTATCAGTTAACAGTCATCAGTTTAAGAGTTAATCAAAATCAGTCATCAGTTTGAGAGTTATTAGTTATTACTTAATTAACTGTTGGCTTATTAACTAATAACTGTTAACTGATGACTGATCACTGACTTAGGCGGGATAAATTCTTAAACGACGGTTTGGTTCTTCCCCAAAACTATTGGATTTCAGACGATAATGTTCTACTAATTCATGCTGCATTTTTCTGACTTGGGAAGACCGAGGCAGTAATTCCACAGGTTGTCCTTTAGGAATCACAATTTGTTCCACCGCTAAACGGGCCTCTTCCAAGGCTTCGATTTCATCAGAAGAACCACTGGCCACAAACAAATTCAAATCCGCAATTTCTGGGGTACTGGGATCTTCCATTTGTAACAGACGTCGTAGGGCACGGGCAATTTGAGGGTTGTTCGGTGATTTTATCGTATGAATCGGAACTTGACGAGTTTTAGCAACATGGCGGATTTTGGATTGATTTCTAATATGCGATCGCAACGCTAACACCACATCCGCACTATCAATATCCTTAGTCAAAATCACCGGTAAAGATAACATTTGGATCACCTGTTCAATTTGATGACGAGGAACCCCATAGGGATAAATACTTAACGGTGAACCTTCCCCTAGTTTATGAATTAAGGTAAATTCCTCATCGGGAACACCAGGGATAACCCCAGAAAAAGACTGTTCCAGTAGTTGTTCAAAATATTGAGATTCTGACGCCGTATTTTCCACAGGTAAAGGCATCATTTTCCCTGAACCTCGCAACCCCCGAACAACAGGCATTGTAGCCGCAGGTTCCCGGGATTTCATCGTTGAGCGTTTAGGACTGGTAATGGGGTTAACGGGAGTATATCGTTCTTCAAAAACTTCAACTTCACCCGCATCATTCATAGTTCTGATTTGCAAAATCGGCTGCATTCCGCGTAACAGATGATCAATCGTAGTCGCTACAGATTCATGTACAACCCACCGTTGCTGTTCCAACATTTCCACCGCCACATCAAAGGTCGGAGGGGCTTTACGCTCCAATACCGTCTTTTGAGAACCCCGACGTCGAGCTTCCTCATCCCCTAAAGTCACCGCTTGAATTCCCCCAATCAAATCGGCAAGGGTGGGGTTTTTCATCAAGTTTTCAATCCGATTACCGTGGGCTGTACCAATC
>Ga0005851_1016739_pt1 | contig 11173 bp, 12 predicted proteins | sample SanBaynscriptome_FD_53306 | JGI IMG/M metagenome (GOLD analysis project Ga0005851, IMG submission 53306) | Metatranscriptome of freshwater and sediment microbial communities from dead zone in Sandusky Bay, Ohio, USA - 2 (Metagenome... | ecosystem: Environmental > Aquatic > Freshwater > Lentic >... | reverse complement strand
GATCATTGTTGTCGTAAATCGTGTATGATCCTCCTCCGCCACCGCCATTAGAAACGACCGTGTTTTGCACGAACTGGGTTGAAGTCTGTGACTAAACCTAGAGCACGGAAGCTCCAAGAACACTGGGTGCTGCGTTTCTGAGCTTGACCACAAGTTGAGAGTTAATGTTTGTCAATTCGCTAAACGCGGTCTAAGAAGCCTAAACTGCCCCGTTGGCCAGAGTGACTATCGTTGCTTCAAGAGCAAGGATCTGAGTAATAATGTTTAGCGAACCCTCATAGATGGCAACGACCTTGACTCGGGTTGGGTCGATTCCGAGAACTGCACCAAGTCTTTGGGTGAAAGTAGTGACACCTCCATCTGCGAAAAACTCAGCGGCAGTCCAACTCAGTCTAACAGAAGTAAGGATAGCATCTCTTGGGTTAACAATCAGCTCACATCCTGGAGTTATGAAGAACTCAAGGTAGTTCTAAACACCAATGAACCTGTTGGCTCCACATGAAGCGGTGTTTACGTTGATTTCGGCCGGCTGAGAAGTTGCTGGATCAATGGATTGATATGGAATGATTACTCCGTTGACCTTCACTGAGTATGCACCAGCGTTGGGGTATGGGATCTTCACGAGAATACCATTAGTTCCTGCGTCTGCCTTGAGAGTGTACCTGCCATTTTTAAAGGGAGTGCCTGTGTAGGTCAGTGTGTATGCCTTTCCAGTGAGGATCTAAGCGGGGAAGCGAGAGAGTCTCTTCTAACCTGTATAGAAGCCATCCCAGGTGTGGTCCATCATAGAATTAATGACGTTTTTGTAGCCATCTGCGTTAGTGATTACAACAGGCTGTACTGAGCGGTCTTCAGTGTCTTCATCAAGAGACTCAAACACCAGAGTACCCACCTGTGGCACGTCAACCTGGTAGGGGTCTGCACAGAACCAAGCATTCCAAATGGTGTTAATCTGGCAATTGGGATAGCTGCTAACAGCTGTTTGGAAGTCTGAAACTAGTTGGAAGTCGTAGCTTGACATGCCCGCATAGAACAAGGGTAGTTAAGTGGTGCCATCAGTGACTTGCCAAAGTGAATCGTAGAAAGTATAAACAACGTTTGATGGCGCAGTGCACGGCCATTCTCCACAGTCATCAATATTCGCCCATCCCGCAGGTGGATCAAAAATATTGATCAAGGCATCGTACTTAACGTTTGTGAACTTAACATCGTAGAACCAGTGCATTGGAATCAAGTCAGAACCGAACCTGTTCATTCCAAAGACAAATTGACCAGCTCCACATGCAGTATTCTCCGATTTGAAGTTATGGAAATTGACATTTTCAATAACAGCTTTGTTATTCCACGTTGCGTAAGTTTTAGCTTTGTAGACTGGTCTCTTCGAAGCGGATGGATTGTGTGGATCCTTGCCTCCTTGAAGGACTAATATTGACATGTGTCCGATTTTGTCGACACAATAGCAATCAGCTCCTGTGTTTCCACCAGAACCATCAGGGCAATCTTTTGCAAGGTCAGAGGTTTCTCCGAAGATGTGTGAGTCTTGTAGTAGCACAATCTTTTCAGTATTCGTTTCAGTGGCAAGGTTCAGAGAGAGGCCCAGAGTATTGTCCACACTAACAATGTTAGAAATAATAACCTTGTCTGATTTCGTCATAAAACCGATACCTGCTTGGTCATTCTTGTAAGCCATTAGATAACTACCCTGGTAGCAGACACTCTTGTCTGAAAGTGTCACATCAGGGAAGAGGCCGAAGCCACTTCCATTACAGGAGTGAGCAACATTGTTCTTGAAATAAACTGTCGTGGATTCTCCAACAGGGTCGCTGCAGCTGTGGCCGGGAGCTATGAAACCAGCATAGGGACAGCCTGCGACAATAGAGTTGATGACTTTGGTAGTCTAACATGGCATGTCGTCGGTAAACGCACACACTGAGAAGCAGCTTTCTCTGTCAACAATGTTGTCCATCAATGCTAGCTCGCGGCGACGAACACCGTATACGTTGACACTATCAGCAGTGATATTAACGTTCTGGTCAAGACTAACTCCAATCTGAGTCACGTCAAAGACATCAATTTTAAGTAGATCAATATTCTGCGAGTATTTTACAGACACACCCCAGCCGACACTTTCGTGGATAACACAAGCCTCTACAGTGCTCTTGGTGGCAGCAGTGGAGCTCAAGTTTGAGTTTTCAAATCTGAGTGCCGCTTTGAAGTTGTTCAATTGACCCATTTTGTAGAATTCAACATCTCGCAGGGTGGTGAGACCTTGGTATGTAACTTGGTTGTTATTGGCGTCAATCATGAGAGTGTCCATGGTAAGGAACTGACCATGCCAGTCGTTTATTGATTAATCTCCTTAGATAACGATGTTTCTTGTCAGTAGAATCACTTCACCTCTCATGTCAAGTCCTTGGTAGTTCGTCGCTGTTGTTGTTGCAGCACCAAAGTGGTAATACTTAAGAGGAGCTGTGAGAGTAAGTGCACCTGTAATTCCATTATATGAAGCGATTGTAGCTTTCTCGTAGTGTTGCCACTGAGTTGCAGTAGGAGCCAAACCAATCTGATCTCCGGCAACCCAGTCAAGTCCAGCCTCAACCGACAATGAAAGTGCTCCCTTCTAGGCTTCAGCTCGAAGTCTCGACATACGTGATCTTGCTTTGCCTATCATCTTAACAGTACCAACATTCACAATCATTTTGTTACCTGCTTCGGTCGTTCCTGGCATTGTGGTGAACGAATCGTTGTAAGAACCGTAAAGAACAATTTTAGCTTTTTTGGTATAGGCCACAGTGGATGAGCCAATGCTGAACTTTCCTCCAAATACGAAAATCTGGTGTGCATGAAGAGTCTGGTCGATCGAGTTGTCAAGTCGCCACTCTAGACAGCCTTCAACTTTAAGTAGATTCAGCTTTGCGGACTCTGCAACGTCGAAAACAACTATAGTTCCTGATGGAATTGTTACATCATTTCCGTTCTCAGGAACTTTTCCACTGGGCCAGGTTGTTGGATCACTCCAGTTCTTAGGTGTGCCAGTGCACGATTGCGTGACAACAGGTGCTACACACCAGTTAGCATCATTCATTCGACACCTGACTGATTAAGCTTCAAGCGTTTTTGATGAGCCTGTAGCAGCATTGATCACAAAGTCGAGCTCTTTTTTAGTCATGTCAAACTTGCTGTAGCCTGCTTTCCAGTCAGCTTCCTAATTATCTGCGAGAGACTGAGGGGGCAAGTAAATGAGTGGATCTGCACCAGATGTTGCAAAGGAAGTGTCGTATTTGCCGAAGAATTCTATCACTTCGTAGTTTTCGGTGTACGGGTAGTTGAAGAGTATGTTTAAGTCTGTCGACTTCCAAGGATTGGCAACTTCAATCTTCATCTTGCTCCAGTTCAGTTGGCCAATGTCCCAGTACATTCGGTACTTGTGACCAGTTACAAGTGGAACTGCCCATGAAGCAGTTGGATTTAATTTAGGCTTGAAGAAGATATCATCGTAGTTAGTTTTGTCGGCTTGATATGCTGCAAGACCAGCTGCGTCTAATTGATTCATATCAACATCATCATATTTTGCAATCCAAAGGAGCATTGCTGTATACATATTTGCAGGCTCCATATGGTGGAAAGTAACTCTACGTACCTGAGCTGTTTCGTCACAGACTAAGCCATCAAAGACAGCCTTGTCTACATAGCATTGATTGTTGGTGGTGTGTTCATTAAATTTGAAATAAGCTGTGGCCCAAGATCCTGCATTTCCACCTGTAAGTGACCCATCCAAATCATGCCAGATTCCTCTCCAAGGGTACTGATACCAGATCCTCTTGGGAACAGTAGCCTAATCAAACGTAAGACCAGATGTGTAATAGGTTCTCGCACCCGAGTCAGTAGAAGCGGGATGGAAGCAATGAGAGCAATCACCGAGTGCTCCTGAATCACCAAAGTTGAAGTTGTAAAACTTTACGTTTCTTACGGTGAAGAAGTCCCAACGAGGACCAATAATACCACGAGCGCCTGGACCTTAAGTCAAATCATTTTCGGAGTTGTCAGTGGAGCCGATTACGAGAGAGTCTTTAATAAGCATGATGTCGGGCTCCAAAACCTAGTTGCTGGCAAATGACCACTCCATACCAGCGAGTACATTATCAGCAACCTTAAAGTTGTGCCATTCAACTGCACCCATCTCCTCGGCAATCGCACCTGCTCTTCCATTCTTCCAACTTACGAGATTGTAGAATCTTGCTGGGATTGAAGGGTTAGATGGGTAAGGATGACCTGGTGCAGTGGGATCCGTGTTGTCATAGATCCATGGATCGCATGGTCTTTCTCTTGGTCTGAGCTTATGGAAGAGTCTTAGACCATACCTTCCATTTGAGTGGGTTTCGTTGTCCCTGAACTCGCCAAGCTTTGAGTTGACAGGACAGACGGTTGGCGTGAATGAACCGTTGATTGAGTTCTCTTGAGTATCAAACCAGTAACCATACCTGTCTGAACCTGCTGCGTGGTTGCCGATGAAAATGTTGTCAGGATGTGTAATCCAGAAGCTTGCTGGAGTTTAATCAGTGTTGAGCAAGCTCCATGATCTTCGTGTGCTGACCACAAGATTGTTCTTGATCACATTCTTGGTCTCAATTGCATCCTCAATGAAGATATTGTGACCCATGGCGTTGTAAACAACGTTATTCTCAACCGTGAAGTAAGAAACTGCATGAATTGTCACTGCACGATTGTAGGTCTGGTGAATGGCATTACCATACACTAATGACTTGGAGACTGTACCAATAACGTGGAAGTGGATGGGGTACCTTCCAAGCTTGAAGGCTTGTCCAACGTTGAAAAACTCAGTGTACAGTATACGACCGACACATGACTCATCTTCAGGATAATGGATCATAATATGTGCACCGTATTGGTTTTTCGGTGAAGTTTCTGGATCTCCCTGATACTTTACTGTGCGAGTGAGCAAACCAACTTCAGCTCTCATTTCAATAGAGTCAGTCCCTACACCATATACCTTGGCATAGTGTTGGTATTAGAGATCTCTGTCTAGTGTAATGACTTTTCTCTTTTCGGTTGCTGCACTATCGTCAGCATGGTCAGCAATTGCAGTAATGAAAGCAGTTTCTGAGTGATTGTGGTCGTAGTCTGTTGAAGCAATCACGATCTCGTCACCGACAGCCCAATTGAACTCGGCCGGTTAAGCAAGTAAAGTGATTTAATTAGGAGGAAGCGTAGATAATTGACTTGGACCAGCTGTCTCTTCAAGCATCGTCCATGTGACCGGTGTTGGCTTACCCACTAGGTGAAGTTAGCCTCTGCGGACGGCGATGTTTTTGTTACCGTAAGTAGGAATAGCTGGTGTTGTAACGTCACCGTGCATCGTGATAGTGATCTTCGAATCGTATGGGAATTCCTCAGTACCAACTTCCATGTAGCCGCCGTTAATGAAAATGTAGCCAGCATCAAAATATCGATGATGGGTTTTATCAGCTTCTGGTGCGAAGATCAAGGCACCTTCTACCACAATAAAGCTTAGCTGAGGCACTTTGTCGACATCAACGAAAAGTGACCTACCCTTTGGAATTTGAATGGCTTCACCAAACTGAGGGGGTGCATCGTTTCCCCAGGTCAGAGGATTTGACCAGTAGGAAACATATTTAAATGTCGCGCCTAAGTTGACTGCAATTCCATTGTTTGTTTTCACAATGAAAAAGTTGTCTGGTTGTTCTTTACCAGGTCTTGCACCAGTAGTGCACTTAACTTCAGTAGAGGTGACAGAGTTGATTACACAAGCGATGCCGTCAATAGTCACAGAAGTTTCATCACTAATAAAGTTTGTACCAGTAATTGTGATTTGCTCACCGCCTTGAACTTTTCCATATCTTGGAGTAACCGCAGAAATGGTTGGGGTTGCAGAAGCGTCGTAGGTGACTGGGTTAAGGTCTTATGAAACTCCACCGAGCCAGAGCTTAGGAGTGCACTGGATTGAAGAATTATTGTCATCTACTGCAACTATGCCGTGGAACTTGACTTCTCCGAACCGACAGGCTCCGGCAGTTGCTCCTGACCACTTGTACTTTTGGTAAGCGGGTTTGTTAGAGGTCCATTCAAAAGTGTTCCAGCCTTCATGAATTGTTGCATCTAGTGTCAGGATGTCAACGTATTGTGCACCGTCCCAACCTTGGAGTTTTGTCACACCTGCGAAAGGAGTCTTTAGAGTATTGAGATTGTTGATAAGAACTTTGACGTTGTCAAGCACTGCAACTTGTGTGTCAGGGAAGTCGATTTCAAGCCAACAATTTGCATTCGGATCATTGTACTCTGAGGGCCACACACCATCGGTAATCTTCGGGACTTCAAGAGGCACTGAGCCAGACCATTTTCCTTGAATTAGCCCTGCACCTCCAATCTCAAAGTTTGCAGCAGAGTAAGTTGTAGAGAGCGGAGGCAAAATGCACACTGCTTTGGTATTGTCTGATTGTATGTCAAGTTTGCAAATGTTTCCACAAACTTCAACTCGATTATTGGGCTCAAGCAGTGATGCTGTAATTCCTGGTCCAGAGATTTCATAGCTTAGGCCTCCAGCAAACGAAGATGTGACACCTGCGGAACTTGATGTTGGTACGGAAGTGATCTGGAGAGGAGTTAAACCAGTCGAGTACGATAAGAAATCAACACCGTCTGACTTTCGAGTAAACCTGATGAAGGGAACCTTGTTTTCGGAGCTATTTGCAAATGGAAGTCCTTTAGTTGAAAAGTCTCCAACAATGCTTGTGGAAGTCCAAGATATCACATAAACAAAAGCTGTCTTGAAGTTTACCGTCGCTGTGTAATCGGTGTCGGCTGGGAAGTTAGTTCCTGTAAGTGTAAGTACATCACCTGTGAGGCTGTAGCTAGTCACTTGGGGTGATGATGCAATAACTTGACTGTATTTACAGTCATTTGGAGCAAGGGTGTTGCCACAGGTGAAGTAGGTTGTGCCTTGGTTGATCTTCAAGGTATCGGTGGATGCGACACTTAGTTATTTGGTAAAGCAATTGAATTTGCCGTACTCCAACATCTTAATAGATTCGCATAGCTGAACGTTGGATGAACTGCCATTCACAAGTCCAAGACCGAGAGTTTCAACACCAAAACCAACACCGGTGATGGTCAACGATGTTTCTCCTATGCTGCCAGTGTTTGGATAGATTGAGACTAACTTTGGAGTTAAGGTAAGGCTTGTGAATTGCTTGTAGCCATCTGGAAGTCCATCTGCGAAGAAAACTTGAACATTCTGATTGATAATGTTCTTGACGTCCAAAATTTCGAAAATAGCTGTGTTGGCATCGGGTACTGATCGAGTCTGTTGAACAACTCCATCAATGTACAGCTAGACTTAAGCATCGTCAACGAATCCAGTGCCTGTGGCAGTGACGATTATTTAGTTCGTGTCGACATCAAAAGATTGAGTCAGTGCTGTAATTGTTGCTTGTGGTTGAGTATAAGAAAACTTGCAATTTGTGATTGAGTCATCACATTATGCCTCCCAGAAAGCAGCAAGGAAAACGAGGAGGTCAACATTACCTGCGTCAGTAACCGCTAAACCAGTTTGCTCGATTCTGCAAACTATCTCGGTTCCACTTTGATTGATTGACTCAATAATGCAGTATTGGTCACCCACTTTGACTGCCATTTCGGTCTTGTCAGTTGAGAAGTTAGTACCGGTAATTGTAATTACGGAACCACCGAGTACCGATCCGCCTAAGGGGCTAAACCCGGTTACGGTGCTGGAAGTTTTGAAGGAAATAAGAGAAGTTGAGAGTCTTCCATAAGCACTGGTGCTTTAGGTACTAACTGCGAAGTAGTAATCACCTGGAGGAGCACCGTTAAATTTGACGGTGAAGGTCTTGGCACCGTCATCTACACTCATCACATAAAGGTCTCGAGAATATTCCCTTTGGTCGTTTCTGAGCTAGACGTGCAAATCTTCTTTTTTCAAAGTGTCAGTGTACTCTGCACTCAGTGTAAAAGTCAAAGGCCTCTTGGTAACTGGACACAGATCAAGAGTGGTGACACCTTCGACTAAAGTTATATAAGGTAGGCCTTCTACTTGATTGACTTTCTGGGTTGTATCTGTTTCAGGAACAACAGTCTAGAGCTCTCTTCGACGTGTTAGGAACCTTGGATTTTTAACGACTACTTTAAGGGTTCTTTCGTTTCTGTCTTCGTTTGTCATTCTTTGAACTTCGCATGTGACCTGAGTCGTTGTTAGGGTTTTAATCAAGCACAATGACGAGACGGGATCTCCATTCACGTCATTACTTTCAAGCCTAACTTCAATCAATTCTTTTTCGAGAGGGAAACCAGTTCCATCAATTGTCATAATGTCACCTCCGAGAGCGTTGGCAGCACTTGGGCTGCTTCCACTAATGACGAGATTAATTGTGATGTCTGAACCGGATGTGAATGGGATAAGTCCGTCTGTAACTCTGATTTCAGCCTTGTGAGAACCTGCTCTTGGGGCATGAGTTAATGTGCATGAGTACTGAGTAGCAGAGAAGGTTCCACCAGTGGCGCAGGTTGCACCACCGAAATGGAGAGTGAAATCACTGGTTGGTAGTGATGTTCCATCAACCGTCAAGAGCATACTATTAACATCGTAAGTTTGGGCCGTAACTGCTGCCGTAGCTGCAACATAGCTATACTCACAATTGGCATTTACACAGAGTGCTGGAAGTCCGTCAACTTCCACCAAGACAGGAGGAGCCTGAGCATCAGTATAAAGGAATTCAAGTCCGACCGGTTAAAAGAACATTGTTTCACCGAATTATCTGACCCATTCAGAGATGAATTGGACGTTGTTACCAGTAGTGGGTGTTGTTGCGTCGTTCTAAAGAACGCACAAGGGTGGGTTTTCATCGAAACCGTCGAAGACAGCTATTGTGCTTCTGCCGTTCTCGCGATATGAGAACTGCCATGCATTTGATTCATCACCTGTCCAGGTATCATAAAGCGTTACCTTTCCACGGAGGAATGGCATATTCTGCAGAATTTGAATTCTGATTCCTTCATCCCATTGGGTGCTGCTAATGGGAGGAGATTAGTGTGCAATATTGTCTTTATCAGTGCAGACAATTATGAATGAGCCTACAAGAGGCGCACTTGACTATACACCTGTAGCCGACGAAGGTCCTTGGATTGACACTTGGGAGGTAATAGTACCGATTGGATAGGCTGCACCCGTGCTAAACGAGTACCCAGTGATTCGCCTTTTGAGTTTAATTGTGTAGATGTACTTGGTTGCACTGGCTGAGTCTGAGGTCACAGCATTGCTGCCGTCATACATAGTAAGCGTGACACTGATGTCACTACCAGTGCGGGAGCTTGCACTAAAGAAGGGGTAAAGTCTATGTCTCAAAAGCCAAGCAGGGGCATTGCAATCAATTTCATCGGAAAACCAGGTGGTTGATTCCTTCGGAGACTTCAAACCTAATTTGTATTTTCCGGCGGATGGAGCAGCGACTGTAAGTGTCCATTACTCTGCAACATTGGTTTGCTCAATTCTCCAGCTCTGAACTGCTTTGGAGGCATTCCGATTTTTTTCAAATGTGGATCCATCTTTCTTGTATTCCATTGAGACAGTGGACCACATAGCACCTCCGCCGTCTTTGTGCACACCTCTGATCTTGTAGTAGTTGCCTTCTGTCATCGGAATCCAGTCGGTGACGAACTTTCCTTGGTTAGGGTCGGTATGATGGTACTCTCTCCAGCCTTTGAAATACCACTGCTGGCCGATTTCAGTTAATGAGGTTGTAGGAGGGTTGGCAGGGTCCCAGGGGTTCGTTGCATCAAGGAAAAGCTTGTACTGGTCATCAGCCTGCATGAAAAACCTGTAATCACCTGTTTCCGGAGCTTTGAACCAGCCATCAAAGACATGCATGGCTTTTTCATCTTGACTGTTCCAGAGGGTTTCCAATGACGTCATTAGAGAAACCTATTTAGGAAAAGTGCCATAGTTTCCCCAGTCTGGTGTGACATTGATGTCTACTGGGTTTACAAAGCTGTATGTGATGCCTGGAGACCCCGGTTGGCTAACGGTCACAGAGGCCGTGTTCTTAAAGTTGGTTTCACAAACGAGTCTTTCGTCTGTGGACTTTTCCATCTTGACTGTGCATGTAACTCCGTCAACTGTGACAGTCGTGCTAGTCTTGCCAATAAGACCATGGCCTTTGATAATCAACTCTTGACCACCAGTTGTGTAGCCAGTGGTAGCGCTGATTCCGAGGATGTCTGGATGGACTCGGATAGTCCAACAGTCGTCACCTTTCATGTTGCAGTGTTCAGCAGTGCTTTTGATGACTGGTCTACCGAACATACTGAAATTTACGTCAGGCTGCACATTCTTGGCTGGTTTGTTCTTGCCAACAATGGTTTGAACTGGAGAATGCTGCCAATCTGTAAGACGAACGCCGCTGTCAATTAAACCTTCCCAGTCAGTCAGGGTGTCCCCTATTTTGAGATAATAAAATGGATCCCAGTCGACTGGCAGGGCATTGTGGCACCTGTTGGGGTTCATGACCATGTTGATTTTCATTCCAAAATGGACATTAGATGGAATGGTGTCGATGTACATTGGAGTGTAGACCTCATCGTACCTGATCCTGCATGTGCCCCACTTAGTTTTGCAAATCAGCTACTCGTCCGAGTTTTGAACGGTAACTTCGAAGTTGACCAGGTTCGGAGCGGGGAGAGGATGGTTGTTGGCTGAAGGTAATGTGAAGTCATTGAAGTCGTAGTAGTTGTAGGATTTTTTCGGAGTCGAGAAAATCTCAGGGAGGGATGGGACCGTGTAAGCCAGCATACCACTCATTGTATTGGAGGCGAACGCTTGGTCATCATTAACGGGCTTCATCTCAAAGAAGGCGCCTGCGATGTTTTGAGACTCTAAAATCACCTTGTTCAGGGAGGGCATGTCATCCAGACCACCGTTTGTTCGAATGAAGATTGGCGCGCCACCCATCATAGATTGGGCTGGAATCGACAAAGTCGTGGAGTTCCGGTAGGAGATACCCAAGAGGTTGAAAGACGATGTCTGTTACGCACAGACACTAAGCTGTAGAGCAGCAATGAGGGCCGCTTGTGTCATGAACTTGCTGCCCGCCCTCGATTGTCTCGAGATGACGGGAATTTTAAG
>Ga0005851_1006933_pt1 | contig 11640 bp, 9 predicted proteins | sample SanBaynscriptome_FD_53306 | JGI IMG/M metagenome (GOLD analysis project Ga0005851, IMG submission 53306) | Metatranscriptome of freshwater and sediment microbial communities from dead zone in Sandusky Bay, Ohio, USA - 2 (Metagenome... | ecosystem: Environmental > Aquatic > Freshwater > Lentic >... | reverse complement strand
GCTAAACAGGAAGCTGGGGTAAAACCCTTTTATAATGTGGCTGAATATGTGCCGGAAACCCCCACTATTACCAACAGTGATGGGCCGATGGATGGCTGTTGGCATGATAGTTTTTATCATACTCTCACGGATCATTTATGTGGCGATACCTTTGATTTAGAACAACTTAAAGACATTTTAGATGGTAAACGTCAAGGGTTTATGGGGCCGAATAATATTGTAAATTATTTGGGTAATCATGATCATAATCGCTTAATCGTGGAATTAGGAAATCGGGGAATTTTTGATGATGAAGTGTTTAAACGAGTGAAATTAGGGGCGGCATTATTAATCACGGCCGTAGGTATTCCGATGATTTGGATGGGAGAAGAATTTGGAGAATATAAACCCAAAACCTTTGAATCTGCTAAACTGGATTGGAAATTACTGAAAAATGACAGTAATCAGAGTTTATTTGAACATTATAAAGGCTTGATTTTTCTACGGGAAACTAATCATGCTTTATATAGTGGCAATATTGATTTTTTCCATGAAGATCCTGATAATAAAGTTTTAGCTTATACCCGATGGAATGATCAAGGTTCTCGGATTGTGGTGGTTGTGAATTTCTCTGACAATTATTTTGCAGGTTATCAAGTTTCTCACTTCCCAGCCAATGGAACTTGGCATGAGTGGACAAGTAATTATGATATTCAATCGGGAGATGATAATATTATGATCGATTTACCTGAATATGAGGCTAAAGTTTTTGTTTGGAAAGGATAAACAGGAGGGTAATGATTTGCCCACATCCTCTCTTACCCATTAATAGTTTATATAGCAACCGCCAAGGCAGTTAGGATACCAGATGGATCTTGGAACCCAGACGGTGAAGTATTTTCCCCCCGTGTTCCCTCCCCCCCTAGCCCCCCGTGTACGGGGGGTTTGGGGGGGCTGTTCCCAGATCCGGCGTTCCCTGCTATAGCACCTAACTCTGCTCAATTTTTTGGGCTTGATAGAGTTGTTTAAACAGACGTTGTTGTTGATTATGATCGACAATAGGTTCGGGATAACCGCAGGATTTGCGATCGCGAGTTGATATCTTTCCAGTGACTAATTGTTCTATTTCTAAACTTCTTAATTCTGGCAACCATTGGCGAATATATTCGGCTTCGGGATCGAATTTTTGGGTTTGACTGGCGGGGTTAAAAATTCTTAATGGTTTAGTATCCATTCCACTGGACGCACTCCATTGCCATCCCCCATTATTAGCAGCTAAATCTCCATCTATTAGGGTTTGCATAAAGTATTTTTCTCCCCATTGCCAATTAATAATTAAATCCTTGGTTAAAAAATTAGCCACAATCATCCGACATCGGTTGTGCATCCAGCCACTTTCATTTAATTGTCGCATGGCGGCATCAACAATTGGATAACCTGTTTTTCCTTCGCACCAGGCTTGAAAATGTTGTTCATTATTATGCCAAGGAAAGGTTTTAAATGGTTCTCGATAGGGGCCTAATTCTAATTCGGGAAAATGATATAAAGCGTGTTGATAAAATTCCCGCCAAGCCAATTCCTGTTGCCAAGATTGAATTTGCTTTCGGGCTTCATCACTGCGACAAGTTTCTATCGCTTCGAGGGTTTTTTCCCAGACTTTTCTAATACTAATTACCCCAAATTTCAAGGCTGCACTCAGTTGAGATGTGCCATCAATGGCGGGAAAATTACGCTGTTCGTCATATTCATATAAAGCGCGATCGCAAAATTCCTCTAGGCGTTCTTGGGCGGCTATTTCTCCAGGTTCCAAGATTAAGGAATTTTCCCAAATAAAGCCTAATTTTGGGGCGGAAGGTAAGGGAATAACGCCGATTTTTTCGGCTAATTCCTGTTCGGATTCAGTTAAATTAATTAAGCTGGGAGAGAGGGGAGGTTTTGGTTTAGCTTTCGGTTTAAGATTAAAATTACGCCAAAAAGGAGTATAAACTTTATAGGGTTCTTGAGATTGGGTAAAAATTTGATCCGGGGGGTGAAATAACTGATCCCAAGTCGTTTTTGTAATAATTCCCATCGAATTTAATGCTTCTGAAACGATGCGATCGCGTTCTCTAGCCAATGGTTCAATATCTAAATTAAAGTAAACAGCTTTCGCTTTTAATTCCCTGGCTAATTTAGGAATTATTTCTTGAGGTTTTCCCTCTAATATTAATAATTGACTTCCTAGTTTTTGATATTGTTTCTGTAGATAGTCTAAACAACCAATCATATAGTGAACCCGGACTGGAGCAATATCATCTCGGTTTAAAATATTGGGATCTAAGCAAAATAAACCGACCACTTTAGAACTATATTCACAAGCATTGAACAGTCCTAAATTATCATCAATTCTTAGATCTCGTCGATGCCAAAATAAAATTAAATCTTCAGACATGATTGGATTTCAGTATATAAACTCTCTTTATTTTATCCTATTTTAATTAAAATTAATAATTAGGATTGAAGATTAAATATTTAAAAATGGTTTAGCTAATAGAAAACTAGAAATAGTTTTAGCATCTACAGGTTCACCATCTAAAATTGCTTGTTCTAGTTCTTTTGGAGTCATTAAAACCGTCTCAATATCCTCATCCTCATCCTGTTGCGGGGGCGTTTCTAATTTTTCTAAATCTTGGGCTAAAAACGCATAAATAATTTCATCACAATAACCGGGTGCTAATATAAATTGTCCTAATTTTTGCCAGCGATGGGCGCGATATCCGGTTTCTTCTTCGATTTCTCGCTTAACAGTTTCGGCGGGATCTTCATTTGGTTCAATTGTTCCGGCGGGAAATTCTAAAGTTCGTCCGGCGACCGCAAACCGATATTGTTTGACTAAGACTAATTTACCTTCTGAAGTCACGGGAATAACTAACGCCCCCCCGGGATGACGAATACATTCCCAGTCCCCTTCTACTCCATTAGGAAGACGTAAAGTATTGACATCAAAACTAAACTTTCGTCCTTGATAAAACAGACGATTTTGTAAAATAGTTGGGGGTTCCGATCCGGGTTTTGTCATAATATTTTAAGAGTAATTAGGGTTAAAAAAATTAAAGTTTTTGAATTCCTGAACAATCAACGGTTTCTAGGAGTTGAAAGACAGTTTTTTGTGTCACCGGATCAATCCAATTCGGGGCGATTTCCGCCAGAGGAATTAATACAAACGCCCGTTCTCTCATCCGGGGATGGGGAATTTGTAAGGTCGGTGTTTCCCAGATTAAATTATCAAACAAAAGTACATCTAGGTCAAGGGTTCTTGGCCCCCAAGGTTCTCGTCGCACCCGCCCCAGTTGGATTTCAATAGCTAATAGTATTTCTAATAGACTATCAGGTTTGAGTTGAACTTCCAGAATAGCACAACCATTAATATAATCCGGCTGTGGAGGGCCAACAGGAGCGGTTTGATACCAACTCGAACAGGATTTAACTTGGATCTGGGGATGCTGATTTAGGAGAGTTAATGCGGTTTTAACTGTTGTTTTAGAGTCTCCCAAATTACTACCAAATGCGATCGCAACGGGGCTATACTTCATGGTTTTAGATATAGGGAATAGTAATGGGTAATGGACTGAAAACTGTTAACTCTTAACTGATGACTGATAACTGATAACTGATGACTGATTAACTTCCTCCAGCAAATTGAATCGGACTACCTGGTTGACCAATATTAGTATCAAATTTAAAATCAGTGATACCATCAAGAATTGCAATCAATTCTGTCTCTTTTCCAGTTAATAAATATATCGCTGTTCCTTGGGGTAAATTTTCCGGGGCGGGGGCTGGTAGATAATTACCAGGGCCTAAAAGAATCACATCTTCGGTGGGATTAAAATTAACAATCAGCGCATAATCCACAAATCCAATGATACTTCCTGCCCCATTAACATAATAGGTTTGAGTTCCGTCTCCCAAAACAAAGGTATCATTCCCCACTCCTCCGCTTAAAGTATCAATTTCCACAAATCCCGCCGGTTGAGAATTCGGGTCAACCCCAGTCAAAACATCATTTCCTTTATCACCACTGACAAAATCATTGCCAGCACCGCCAATCAGGGTATCATCGACTTGACCTCCATAAAGGCTATCATCACCTTTACCACCATTGATTTGATCACTTTGCTTATCCCCTTGGAGAAAATCATTCCCTAGACCCCCTACAAGGGAATCTTCCCCCTGACCACCATAGATAAAATCATCATCCTCTGCTCCGAGTATGGTGTCATTATCCTCGCCGCCATAAAGGGTATCGCTACGCAGTCCCCCATTCATACTATCGTCACCTTTATCACCTATAATTAGATCTCGACCATCCTCACCTAATAGGCTGTCATTATTAATCCCCCCATATAAGGTATCGTTATCCGCGCCTCCATTGATTAAATCATCACCTTTATTTCCTTGTAGTAGGTCATTTCCCCCTTCTCCGACCAGGGTATCGTTATTTTGACCGCCATAGAGAATATCATTACCTGCATTCCCATTCAGAGAATCATCTCCGGTAAATCCTGAAATCAGGTCATCCCCCCCTAAACCAGCGACTAAATCCGGTCTATCAGTTCCTAACAAGGTATCATTTCCCTCGCTTCCCTGAACCAAAGAGGACGTGATCGGAGTTGGTGTGGGAGTTGTCGGGGTAGGAGTTGTTGGCGTTATAGGGCCTGTGGGAGTAGGAGTTGTCGGTGTGGGAGTTGTCGGTGTGGGAGTAGGAGTTGTCGGTGTGGGAGTAGGAGTTGTCGGTGTGGGAGTAGGAGTTGTTGGTGTCGGTGGTGTCGTGGGTGTGGGGGGAGGTGAAGGGGGAAGGGTGGGAATTGGGGGAGTTACGGGGGGCTGAGGTTGAGGAATAACAGGGGTAGGAGGTTCAAGAATATCACCAGTGCCCTCCCTACCTTGGGGAATTGGAGAGAGAATTTCGACCTTTGGGTTAAAGCTGATGGTAACTTCAGGTTGATTATGAAAGGAAGGACTAGAGTTTAACAGATTAAATACAATATTTGTGCTATTATTTTCTCGAATACGGTGGGCTTGGAATTCATTCATAGAATTAACCTCGGTTCTCGGTTAAGATTAGCTTAATACTTATATATCTCATAAGTTGAACAACTTGTAAAATTTTTTTTGATTAATTTTCTATTTATTCATGTTTTTTAAATATTTTCAAAGCTCGATTCGACTTTTTTTCAATATAAATATTTTAAAAGTTTCCGTTCGTTTTTTCCTGGCGATCGCTCTTTTTTTATTCATTAATTTTCAACAATCTTGGAGTCAGGGTCTACCCCATTCCCCTGAAATTCGGGGGGTTTGGTTAACTAATGTTGATAGTGATATTTTATATTCTTCCCAGCATTTAACTTCTGGATTACAACGCTTAAAATCCTTAAATTTTAATACTATATATCCGACTATTTGGCAAGGAGGTTATACCTTATACCCCAGTCCCGTTGCTCAAAGAGTGTTTGGAGTTGCAATTGATCCTAACCCGGGATTGAAAAAAAGAGATGTTTTACAGGAAATCGTGACTCAAGGACATCAACAGAATTTTACTGTTATTCCCTGGTTTGAATTTGGGTTTATGGCCCCTGCTAGTTCAGAATTAGTTAAAAAACATCCAAGTTGGCTCACTCGAAAACAAGACGGTAGTTTGATCGAAAAAGAAGGAGTTGAAGAACGGGTTTGGTTAAATCCTTTCCATCCTGAAGTTCAACAATTTATTTTAGATTTAATTGCTGAAGTTGTTAAAAATTATGATATTGATGGGATTCAATTTGATGATCATTTTGGTTTACCTGCGGAATTTGGCTATGATGATCATACCATTAAATTATATCAAAAGGAACATAACGGACAATCTCCTTCTCCTGATTTTTATGAAACCTATTGGGTCAGATGGAGAGCCGATAAAATTAATCAATTCATGAAAAAAACCTTTGAAACCATCAAATCAATTAAACCCAATTGTATTGTATCTTTATCCCCAAATCCCTTACATTTTTCCTTACCTGCTTACCTACAAGATTGGTTTACTTGGGAAAGAAAAGGATGGATAGAACAATTGGTTTTACAGATTTATCGTCCTGATTTAAACCGATTTATCACGGAGTTAGAACGTTCAGAAGTCACCTTGGCAAAAAATCATATTCCCGTAGCCATTGGAATTTTAAGCGGGTTAAAAAATCGTTCAACTCCGATGAATATTATAGAACAACAAATAGCAGAAATCCGCAAACGTAAATTTGCTGGGGTATCTTTCTTTTTCTATGAAAGTTTATGGAATTGGTCAGAGGAATCTGAATCAGAACGTCAACAAAAACTAAAACATTTATTCCCGAATTATGTAAATATTAATGATGCTCAGGTTGAGTTTAAATCCTAAATTTGCTCATTTTTTTATAGAATTTGATCAATACTCTCAACCACTTGCTCAATAAAGTTACAGGTAACTATAGCAAGCCCTAAAATAGATTTTGCGACTACCCTATCAAAAAATCAAATTATTTTTTAGAGCAAATCGGATTAACTCTGTACGATTATTACTATCTGTTTTCCTTAATAAACTACTCACATATTTCTCAACAGTTCTGGGACTTAGGTGTAAGTGATCGCCAATGGCAATATTAGAGAGTCCTTCGGATAACAACTCTAGGACTTGATGCTCTCGTTCGGTTAGACTAATCTTTAAAGCGGGTTGTAACCTCCTTGCTACAGGATCTAAATCCCCATCAGGGAAATCCGCAACCGAATCAGATAGACGGACTCGCCATTCCGACTCAATTAATTGCGATCGCTCTAATAAAGCCCGAATTACGACCCCTAATTCCTCTAACTCAAAGGGTTTGGGCAAATAATTATCACATCCGAGTTGATACCCTCGAATTCGTTCTTTGGTACTGGTATGGGCGGTTAAAAAAATCACCGGAAGCAGACGAAAAACAGGACGAGCACGGACTTTCTTGATCAGTTCATAGCCATCCATCTCAGGCATACCAATATCTGTCACGATCAGGTGAGGCTGATATTGCTCCACTAGGTGCAGCGCCTCCCGACCATTCTCCGCGGCAATTACCGAATAGCCCGAAATGTCCAAGTAATCACTAATCGAGAGGCGAGTCCCTAAATCATCATCAACAACTAGAATTGTTAGAGGCATAGGGGCAGAGGGTCAGGGGGAGCAGGGGCAGGGGAGGTAGGGGGGCAGGGGCAGTAGGGGAGTAAGCGGTGCGAGCGTCCTCGCTCGCTAATAATCAATACATCAATACCTCAACAATTAATAATTGAAAATCAGCAGTTACCAGTGAATACTTGCCATTAAGGATGCTGGTTTTGCTGGATTTCCTACTAATAATACGCCTCGTTGATTGGTAGCTAAATGTCGCAGAATTTTATAAATGGCTTCAATTTGATCAGGGACTCCCGCCTTTTCAGCCAGGGTTTCCAGAGATAGAGCTTGACCTGCATCTTGGAGGACTTGAATAATTTTATGTTGTAATTCCAGAACCTCTGCGGCTGCTTTTTTCCCGGCTTCAACCCCCGGTTGATGGTAAGCGTTAATATTGACTAAAGACGCATATAAACCCACCGCCCGCTCATACAAAGCAATTAACGCGCCAACAATTTCGGGGTTAACTTCTGGAACCGTAATGGTAATTGAATCCCGATGATTTTCATACAATGCTTGCCGGGTTCCGAGTAAAAATCCCGATAAATAATCCCCTGATGTTACACCAGGTTCTACTTCAATAGAAGGCAAGGATCGATCCTGTAAGACTTCAATAAAGGTGGCAAAAAAGTTAGGAACTCCGTCGCGTAATTGTTGAACATAGGCGTGTTGATCTGTTGATCCTTTATTGCCATAAACCGCAATTCCTTGATAGACAATATTACTATCGAGGTCTTTTTCTTTCCCTAAAGATTCCATAACTAACTGTTGTAAATAACGACTAAACAACAGCAAACTATCTTTATAGGGTAAAACCACCATATCTTTTTCGCCCTTACCATTTCCGGCATAATACCAAGCTAAGGCTAATAAGGCCGCCGGATTGGTTTTTACCTCCGGTTTACGGGTAGCGATATCCATAGCTTTCCCCCCGGCTAACATTTCCCGAATCTCAATCCCCTGTAGGGCCGCAGGTAATAGCCCAACGGCCGACAATTCAGAAGTTCGTCCCCCCACCCAATCGGCCATGGGAAAGGTGGTTAACCAGCCTTCAGCATGGGCCTGTTGATCGAGTTTACTGCCAACACCCGTAACAGCCACGGCTTGTTGGGCAAAGTTTAAGTTTTGGGCAGAAAAGGCATTTCGTACCTCAATCATGCCGTTACGGGGTTCTGGAGTGCCGCCGGACTTAGAAATGACCAGCACTATGGTACTTTTGAGGCGATCGCCAATTTTAGCCAAAACCCGATCGATGCCTCTAGGATCAGTGTTATCAATAAAATGAATATTCAGGACTGGGTGATCTGGGGCTAGGGCTTCCGCCACAAATTCAGGCCCCAAAGCCGATCCGCCAATGCCAATGGATAAAATATCAGTGAATTGGGCTGCGTTTGGCGGTTTAATCTCCCCTTGATGAATCTTGGCCGTAAAGGTTTCTATTTTTTCTAAGGTTTCAACAATTTCTTGCTTGAGATCCTGGGTTGGGGCTAGATCGGGGTCACGCAACCAATAATGGCCGACCATCCGGTTTTCATCGGGGTTGGCGATCGCTCCTTTTTCCAAGGCGTCCATAGCTTTAAAAGCCTGATCAAACTTGGGGGATAAGGATGCAACAAAATCATTGTCGAATCCCATCCGACTAATATCCAGGTACAGTCCTAAGCTGTCGTGGTAGTATAGCCAATCTTGGTAGCGTTGCCAGAGTGCAGTGGCATCCATAGTCTTAAATTCCGCTATATTAATTTTTAGCTTAAAGTATAATGGGTTTAGATTAACTCTTTTTCGGTTAACAATTAAAGTTGACACTCCCCGCGTCTAAAGCCGGGGGATTCTTGAAGACTCCACAAACGAAGTTTCAATGGCGCTGGCAAAAACACCCTAGACGCTCAAAACAACTACCAGTACAAGAGGTATTGTAATTGCGCTTACTTTTGATTTTTTTAACGCTTTCCGAGTCCATCACAACGCCAATTAGGTACGCTCAACATCCTGCCATTATTCGCCCTTTAACTATTCCAAATCAAGTTGGATATGTCCGTTGCCGGGATTGCTCCGCACTAGGATGGTTCAACACGTAGATGGTTATTCTTCTTGCTTTGTCTTCATCATACCACTGTGGCTGAAGCCACACAGTCGTTTCACAGGATTTAAAAATCCCTACCGACTTATCCATGAGTCTGAAGCCAAGGGCTTGCGTCTCGTTTTTTGGTCAAGGCTGTCTCTTGATCCGTTAAACTGAAATGTGCTTGCCACCGGATCTATGAACTATGGCCAAAATTCTTGCGATCGCCAATGGAAAAGGGGGAGTGGGTAAAACCACAACCGCCATTAACCTGGCCGCCATTCTCGCCAACAACTTTAGCACCCTTTTAGTCGATACAGACCCCCAGGGTTCGGCTTGTTGGTGGGCTGAACAGGGTAACGGGGGAGAAATGCCCTTTGAGCATTCTTCCGAGACTGATCCCAGTTTGCTGTCTCGATTGAAGCAGGTAAAGGACTATGAATTGGTAGTGGTCGATACCCCTCCAGCTTTAAAGTCCGATGCGTTATTAGCCGTGGTACAGGTGGCCGATTATTTGGTACTACCAACCCAAGCCGCCCCGATGGATTTAGTGGCTTTAATTGAAACCGTCAGATCGGCGATTACCCCTTCTAAAGTTCCCCATCGGGTCTTGATGACTAAAGTTGACCCCCGCAGTTTAGGGGATGCTTTTGATGCCCAAAAATCCTTACAAGAAGCGGGGATTCCGGTATTTAAAAACATTATTCGCGCCTATAAAGCCCATGAACGTTGTCCCTTGGAAGGGGTACCAATTATTCAAGCCAAAAGTCATAATTCCAGGGAAGCCGCTTCGGATTATCGACGGGTAGCGGTGGAATTATTGAGGAGTTTAACAGAAAACAAAATTATTTAAACTTAATTCGATTAATTTGATTTTGTAACTCCTCAATTTGTCGGCGCAAATCATCGACTTCATCCTGAGATTTTTCGGCTTTCACATTAACCGAACCCTCTGCGGTGGCTTGTTGATAATTACCGGAACGAATTTTACTATATTCAACTGAATCATTCCACTCTTTTAAATATTGAATTCGTTCCACGGGAAAGGGATGACTTAACATCATGCCTTGACCCCCATTATAAAATAAAAACTTATAGACTTGATTCAAACCATCTTGATCTAAATCGCGATATTGTTCGGATTGACGAATAAATTCATCTAAACTACATTCATGGGCATATTTTGTACTCACTCCCGCTAATTGCATCATAGATTTCATCACGGATTTGAGATCATCCGTTACTAATAATGCCGCTCGGTCTGCGGATAATTCGGCTTTTCTTCGCCATTCATAAAAGGCATAAATTAAGCCACTATTGACTAAATTTCCTAACCCAAAAGTTAATTCCCCAATCATTGAAGCCACACCCATCGCCCAAATTGACATCTGATTTAAAATCGGATGACCACATTTTATATGTCCTAATTCATGGGCTAAAACGACCCTTAGTTCGGCTTCATCTACTAAGTCTAAAAGACCCGTATTCAAAATAATATAGGGGTGTTCCTGTCCGAGAGCATAACTATTAACTTGGGGATTTTGAGAGACAAATAAACCAGGTTCAGGAAAGATATCTAAATCTCTCACACATTCCCGAAAAATATGATAAATACTAGCATATTGTCTTGGCCCTACTTGCAGAGCATTTCCCATTAAGTAAACATATTGAGGACGTTCATAGATAAACTCAACAAATTTACTGGCGATTAAATCAAAGCCTGGAACACTTCTCAAAGCAACTTCTGCTTCTTTATCCAGGGGATGACGAAAGGCTTCGCTAGAAATTCCGGTGTAAGTTGGCATAATAATAATAATTTACAGGTTATCTGCTCAAGACGCACAGCTTTTGCCAGAAATTGTCTTAAATCAATCTCTGAATCTGGAGTGTCTGCAATTAATTCTATCACAGCTTGACTATCGGCTTCAATTGACGCTTGATAGAGTTGATTCATCCAGTCCTTAGACATCACTTTTAACTCCTCAGAAATCAACTCATTCTCTGAGTTTATATCTAAAATAGGCTGTATTTCTGCATAGATATACTGAATTCCTAGATGTTTAGCCAAAACCTCAAAAATATGATCTTCTGTAAAAGGTTTTCTAATAAAATCATCACAACCCGCCGAAAGCACAATCGCTTTTTCTTCTTCTAATACACTGGCTGTTACGGCAATTATGGCTGTAAGGTTGACCAGGAGCTAGTTTGATCACTCTTAGATGTGCTTCTTTACTATTATTGACTATTTCTTGACCCAATTTTACCTGAATATAAAATTGGAAAGTTGTACCTTTTCCTAATTCACTTTCAACGGAAATATCCCCACCCATCAGTTGAATAAATTTCCGACTAATGGCTAATCCTAAACCCGTGCCTTCTTGCGATTCTTTCCCCGCTCTAAGAGACG
>Ga0005851_1003925_pt1 | contig 11806 bp, 5 predicted proteins | sample SanBaynscriptome_FD_53306 | JGI IMG/M metagenome (GOLD analysis project Ga0005851, IMG submission 53306) | Metatranscriptome of freshwater and sediment microbial communities from dead zone in Sandusky Bay, Ohio, USA - 2 (Metagenome... | ecosystem: Environmental > Aquatic > Freshwater > Lentic >... | reverse complement strand
GAAAGGGATTCTAACCCAATCCGCCCAATAAATGTTCAAATATAAAGAGAATACTGACAAATATTATACTAAATTACTTACTAAATGTAACAAAATGTTACATATTTCTAGTTTTTGAAATATTCGAATGTTTTGAAAACTCAACAAAAAATTATAATTAAAATTATCTTAAGAGAAAACTATATTAACGACAATAAAAACTCCTTTTTAATCATAACAAAAATCAGTTGAGAAATACTCAAAATCATTCGTCATAGCATTCGGCACTTCTGCTCGCTCTTCCTTGGCTATCAATGCTTGTCTTATAGCGACCGCCATTTCTGAATACGAGTAGGACCACTGATACTTACTACCTAATAATAAAGTGTTGAAATTATCTCTAACTCGGTCGTAAGTCTCTTTTCCTTTCCACCAAAGGTATCTAAATGCTGTGTGAATATTAATTTCAATCTGATCGTATAGATTGCCGTCACCTTCATCACGAACCCACGTTAATAATTGATGAATAATGTTCATCTTTGGGTCCATAACGAAAGTGCCATTCACATCTCTAAAGTAACACTTTAGAAACTGCACTTGACTTATGGTCTTTGCCTGCATGTTTTCGCTTTTATCGGCTGCTGTCAACTTAAAACTAAGTTTCTTATACTCCTCCTGTATTCGTTCGAAGGTTATATACTGCCGTGCCAAGGGTGATATAGCTATGATAACATCATCCCCTGCCATAACAAATCTCACGTTCTTCCTTATAAATTCAACATTTGCATACTGAGGCGCATATTTTAATAAAATACGCCTTGATACTAAAGATGTTAACATCAGTTGCATTCCAGTATTTGACATAAATGTAGTTGGAAAACCAGATAATAAACCTGATCTCTTTCTATACATCACATCTTCAAATACTACATAAGTATCTGTTGAACCTATAGCTATCCCATGAGCTATTGTTTCCCATTTCTTTGGCATTTCCTCTCCTCTGGATCTATACGCTCTCTTAATTATATTTAATTTTGCTTGAGTTTCCATGGTGATTAATTCCAATACGATTTTAGATTCCCAAGAATCTATATCGTAATCATTGACATAGTCCCAATTCTTCTCTCCTAAATGGACTGCTATTTGGTGCCAATGACGTTCTGGGTCAACTCCTAAAGCGAATGGAGTTGATTTTCCGTAGTCCCACATATTTTTAATCAGCATTTCTAGGTGGTTGAATATTTTATTGCTGATAATCTGTGTGATAAAATTACACGCGGCTACGGTACGCGTTTTAGGATTAGTGATTTTCTTTAATCCTACAAGCTCCTTCTTTCTAAATTCAAGTGGTTCATAATTAGGAGCATACCCCATTTCTAGTTGTTTTTCATAGATTTCGACTTGATTATAAACATATTCTGCTATCATCCATGTTTGACTGGCTTCATCAAATCTAATCCACTCAGACTTACCTTTCATGTTTGTTTGTAATTTATAGGGTAAACCTGGAGATGAATGGGGATTGAGTCTCTTTGAACCTCTATATTTCACACCCATGATTGCTTCTTTTGTTGACCAAATACGAATTGTATTTAGAAAATCTGTATTTGATATAATTTGATCTTCATAAGCTTTTATCATGAATGTTTTTTCTTCTGCTGTTATAGAAGGTGACTCTTCATTGTTTGTTTTGTTTAGAGCTACCTCTAAATAATGTCGCGAATTTGGTGTTATTCGATGATCATTCGCGTGCTGTATTGCTGGTGCCACTTCATACAATTCTGCATCATCTAATTTTCCAAACAATTTTGTTTTCCTAAATCCTAAAGATTGTGATATTCCCAAATTCCTATAAGGACTATGATATACTTCATCATTATATTTGAAGACATTCTTTAGGGGATGTTCGTCTGATAACAAAACTGCATCTCTCGCTTGTGTTACAATTTGCTGTTTAGTCTCGAATTTCTTTAATGTTGTTTCCAATTCTTCTTTGGTAATCATTCCCACGTAAGTATATAAACCTACTGACAATATAATACCAGCAAACTTACTGTCTATTCGAGGATTATCATGTAAAACAAGTGATCCGCTATCTCCTCCTAACACTGAAGTGGGGCACTCAAACTCGAGTGTTCTATGATCGGGGAATTTAGCATGTCTATAATTTGTTGTTTGTGTGTAAGGTCCATAACCAGTTGATGTCCACAATGCTTTTGTTGGTTTCGAAAAATCTTTATTTCTAAGCAAAGTTGAAATACAATAACCTGATGAAAAACTTAGATCTTTTGAATTAACATCAGCTTCTGAAACAAAATGATCTAATGCATTGCGTACTGGTCTAAATCCTTCTATATAGATCAATGCTGCGTCTTTGTTCGGTATTTGACGGATATCTTTGGGTGTTATACTGAACTCTTTTATTGTAAATTGTGGATTTTCTTCAAATTTAGGATCATATATTTGAATCATAACTGGTTTTGTTATTCTATGAACCAAATGATAACATGTTAAAAATATATTGCCTTTAATTCCAATAATAGTTCCTACTGTTTCTATTCCGTCTTGCACGTATCTCATTTTATACGTAACTTTTCTGGCTAATTCTGGATGGGGATCAACATTTACTGGATATGAACTTCCAACATATTGAGAATGATCTGTTAGTACTATTGGTTTTGACAAATTATAGGAATGTAGTGGTTTTGATTGTTGAGCATAACCTAGAGTTCTAGGTGGTGTTAATAAATATCCTATAGTATGGAGTGAAATAAACATTCCATATATAGATACTGCTATAATCATTCCTTGAAAGAGTGGTTGTCCAATAATTTTTATAGCCATTTCTTTTAAAAACTTACCAACTGATTGTATAGCTCTAAGTGTTCTATTATGTAGATTAAGAAATTTGGCTTTATAAATAGTTTTTAATGAAGTTCTAGCTTCTTCCATCTTACAGATTTCTATTTCATTTTTAAAGTCAGCTTCAGATACACATGATGAAAGTCTTTGAACCCAATATCCAATTGAACAGACATCTTCAGTCACATTAGGTAGTGTTTTATACATGACATATTTGTGATCTTTGTATTTCTTTAGAACAAGTCTGTCAAAATCTATTTCTCCCTTTCTTATCGCCATTTGTCCTGGCGCAAGCATCCAGTAGATGTTATCACCTATTTTGATTTTCTGCATTTTGTAGTCTAACTCTTCAACTACTGCTCCAAAGAAACTTCTAGTTTCAGGTTCTTCTATATTTAATGTTCCGAGTAGATCTTGTTCCGGTTTTAAAAATTCAGTCATTTTATGATAAGTTCTTAAATCATTCTGATATTTTTCTTTTAATTCAGCTGTGCCACTTTCTTCAACTTTATTTATTATTTTCAAAAGCGTTTTTGAATCGTACATAGAGGATTTAAGGTCTTCAGGTATCATTTCAGGTGCATCCATAGTTAAATCTTCCATTAATTCTTCGAATAACAATCTTAAATAGCACCTATCTGGTCTTTTATTTAGGGCTCTAGTTAGTTCGATATTATAATGCTCTTTAACTTGACATGATACTAGTTTCAGAAATTTATCTACTGGTAAATTTTGAGCTGCTGAATTTTTAACATGACCAGTGACTGAATCTAACCATGTAAATAAGAGATGTGAACCTTTTGTTCTATTAAAACCTTCCTCTTTTTCTGCTTCCCTGATTTTTTCGGGGCAAATCGTATATTCTGATTTAGATTCATCCAATACTCCATACTTAGGATTTACTGTAACTTTATAAAGAATTCTTCTTCTGTGCAAAGCGGATGGAGTCGGCATGTGATGTGGTTTCAAAAAAGCATTATTTGTATTTGATAATATTAACTTCAATCTAAAAAGTCTGCCTTTTCCTGATAAATCAGCTTGTTTTGATAAAGTCGGACTTCCTGAGAGCATTTGCATTTTTGATATTATTTGAGCTCCATCTGGGTTCATCATCACTGAATCTTCATCTATGATAGCAAACGATTGATCATAATAAGCATCATTGTGATCTAAATTATCCTGTAGAGGGTAAGAAGATTGTTCAACATATCGTTTTTGTCTTATCCCCATTTGCTCAGCTGTTATTAATTCCATTTCATGGAAATCTTTTTGAACTGTTTCCATAACTAGATGTTGCAAATCTGTTTTTCCTATTCCTGGAACTGAGGACCAAAATTGAAGATGACATATTTCAGCTTGACCATAATGCATTACTGCTGCTGCTTTAACAACTGGATATAATTCAATCATTACTTGGCATCTTTTTGAAAATTCCATTCTCAATGTAGGATGATCTGAAAGATCTAGAATTTTCTCTCTCAATTTTTTCATAGTAGCAAACCTTTCCATGAATTTTACACAGACAGTTAAACTTCGAACTGCTTGAACTTCTAAAATTCCTTTTATATATAGAGCTTCCTGTAAGAAAGTTGAAACTTCTTTTATATATTCTGCTTTTGTTACATGTTTTTTACTGAGAGTACCTTTAACTTCATCTACCAGCCAATTTAGTGCACTCATAACATAAGTAAATATCTTTGGAACAGCTCCCATACCAAGAGCCAAAAATGAGACATTTCTAGCTCCCTTTATAATAGCCTCTCCAATCTTGTTGTTATCTTTCATTGCTACTTTCAAACCGAGTGTTGCTACTAAAGTCGTTCCTAATACTCCCAATATAGGACCTGTGGCATTTTCTAATTTATGCCAAATATACTCTAACATTGATTCACTAGTTTCTTCAGATGGTAAACTATCAATTTCCTTCTTGACTTTCTTTATGATTTTCTGATGTTTCTTGTTAGTGTCTACCATTCTATTCTCATAGTCTTTTAATAATTGATCAAATTCTGATGTTGTTGGTGGCCTTAAATCTGTTGTTGAAGCCGGTGTTACTGTAGTTTGTTGTTTTTCTACCTTATCTTTAGGCTTTGATATTGGAGTGTTTCTTGATGAAGAAGTACTTGCCTTATTATTTGAAGCTTTCTTATGATTTTTAATTTGTTTAATTTTTGCTTGATACTGAGTGTTAACTTCTTTGATCAAATTAAATATTTTTACATATTCTTCTTCTTTATCAACTGAATCTGGTTTATTTTCATTTTTATCCATTTCTTTAGATAACCTTACTTGTTCTTGTTCCAGAAAATGAAGCTCATCCTCTAATTTTTCAAGTTCTTTATCAACATCTTTTGAACATGGTGTTGACATCAAATTTTTTAAACCATTGTAAAGATTTTTAATAATCTCCCAAAAAGCATCTGCTATTCCTAATTCAATTATAATCATTCCAATTATAAATTTTTGAACTATAGGACACTGTGATTTAGTCCATAAAAGATAATAAGTAAACAAAGTGAAAGGATCTATATTACAATTATACTGAACTCCAAATAAACTACAAATTTTGGACATAAAATCTTGGAAATAACCTGTAATTAAATATTTTATTGAATTGAAGGAATCTTTTATAGTATTAAAATTCATTTCTTTCATTACTGTAGCTGCTTTTGTTAAACCTACTTGATCGAAACTTGTTATAACTTTATCAACTTGACTTTTTATTAAAGAATCGAAATTAGCTAATTGTCCAGTAGCCTTATAAATATTTGAACACAAATTATTAAACATTACAAAAGGTTTCTTAAATTTTTCTTTTAATGACATTTCATTTGCTCCTATCAATGGTTCATCATCTTCCGAGTCATCTCCATCAATAATTTCATCTTCCAACGAGGTTAATCTAATTGGATTTCTTCTATCACAAGCTAGATTAAAAACATATTCCAGATTTGCATATGGTGAAACTCCTGGTCTTACATTAAAGATTTTACAATAAGCAAAATATTGACTAGATGCTGCATTAGCGATCTTCTTTTCTGTTATGAGATTTTTATTCATAAAACTTTTCTGCTTGTATTTCTCATTAGGTTTCTCAATAGCTATATCTGGTATATCTTCTTCATTTAATTTCTTCAATCCTGGTTGATACATACTATCAATTCTAAACTTGGCAATCAACTTTAATGTTTCTTTAAGAAAGTTTTTATTGGTATCCTCAAGTGAGATGTCAATTACTCTTTTAAAAACTTCTGTTATATCAACTTCCGTCATATTTAAATCAACTATTCTTTTAACAAAACGTTGTTTTTCATTTAATTCAGGCATCTCTTTTTCAAAATGAATTATTGCGTTTTCTGAATGGAATTTTAATGGTTTTATAGTATTCTCAAAACAAGGTAAGATACCTGATTTATACAAAGATATAAGTTCTTCTAAATCCATATCATCTGTTGATGCTATAAAATAGTCTTCAGCTAGTTGTTTCAAACTATCATATGAAATATTAAACTTTTTAATTTTCTGTATTTGAACTGGTGTTGTTACAGATTTTGATAAATCAACATCAAATACTTGTAAAGCTGGTCTTAAGTTAAAAACTTCATCCCAAACTTCTTTTATTGTAAAGTTTACTTGTTTCCCATATGTTAAAGTGTGCATATTATGATTGACTAATAAATAGAAAATACTAAATATACTGCTGTAAGACATTTCAAAAATTATCGGTGCAAATTGAATTTGTGTTAAAATCACTGACATTTCAGCTAGATGTTTCGCTGTCATTTCTTGTTGTATAACTGAAGATAGGACTCTATTGTATAAGTTACCATTAACTTCGGCATCTACATAAACTTGTCCTGAGAATCTGAAAACCATAGAATTTTTTGGAACCAATAGTAATGTTGAAGCATATAACCAAGCTCCTTCTGAACTTCCTTCAATCTGTTCTAAAAAGTTGTCAGTTTTGAAAATTTTCTTTATGGTGTTTTTAAAGAAAACTGTACATCGCTTTTGTGGGTCAAAATTAGTGTGATTTGCCCAAATTGTTGATCTATTTAAATGTTGATATTTCTTGACTTTTATAATTTGTTTTCCATTAAACTTGACTTTCTTCTCTTTAATGTATCCAAAAATATCATCTTTTAAAACTGAACTGACTTTTAGTACATAATGCTCATTTTCCATTCTGACATATTGTTCTGGGACTGTAAAGTTGATTCCATTTGTTAAGATAAAAGTTTTATTTTCTTCAGAAGAATATACATGAACTTGAGTTGTTGGGATTTTAATTTCTGTATCTCTCTTATTTGTATCTTTAACAAATTTATAAGGGTCAAAATCTTTAAATGGAGTTCTATAGATCGCGGCCATTATCACATCTATTTCGTGATTAGACATATGCAGTGAGAAAATTGTATATACAAATCCTTGTTTGTTGCATTTCTCGCAGTTAATTTCTTCCATTTTGATGTTGTCCGGATGTTTTGAATCATCAACTTTTACATCTACCCATTTTCCTTGATCTGAATAATATAATACTCCATTAAGCTCTCCTGAACATTGGCAAACAGGGCCTGGGTGTGGGTGGATTCCTTCTTTTGTTAGATCTTTAACAAAACTTCCTTCTTGTTGGTGTTCTACCTGCTGAATTGTTTCTCCTGTTTCTGGATCTGTATTATTCTTTAAAGAGAACAACATTGCTGGCTTTCTTGATCTTAAATTATTCAATAGTATTGCTGATCGTACAGTTTTTGGCTCATCACTTAATACGGACTGACAAAATTCTTCTGAATTAGATGCAAACTCTTCTACAAGTCTCTCAAACTCTTCAGTAGACATATTATCAGCTTCTACTTTAATGATCTTCTTCTTCTTCTTGATGACAAACCCTTCTCTGCCTGAGAGAACAATCGATTTTAACTTTGGAATCAATTTCCCAATATACGTTGGTGTAAAATGGCAATGTGTAAAACCATCAACAACAGTTGTAAATGAAGATTTTAATAATTCTTTGATTTGCTTCTTTGATTGTTTAGGGTGTGGGACCTCACTCCTCACTTCATATGAATTGTTTACTTTTGTTGTGACCATCTTGAGAATTTTTGAAGTTTTGCCCGTTTATCCTCCAGACGAGGGTTCAACTTTGATCCATATAATTTCTATTAAAAGAGTCATCTGGTACTTTATTACTTACCTTTTAACTTCCATTATACTTCACTAACGAGTTGTTTGAACATTACCCGATTGATTTTAATTCTTTTGCAGAGCTAAAATAAATATAAAAACTCCGTTTTTGTTTTCTTTCGTTTTTAAAATATGACTCATGAAAAATATCGTCTATACAGCCTGAACTATCTAACGTGGTTTAGCCTTCGTTTTGAATACTTCATAATAACAATAAAACTATATCTAGTTAATTAGAGTTAAAACTTCATCAAATTTATTACGAGTTAAACATAGGTTAGATTTCTGTCGCCCGTAAGCTCTATTGTCGAAACTCAGCCCACGTAGCCTAGGAAATTTTTGGTATCCTAAAAGCAATTTTAAACGAACAGAGATATTAAATCATGTACTTTAAAAACCATTTTTAAATTTTTATTTGATTTTCTGTTTTTATATCTTACATACTAAGGGATTAAAAATATTTATTTATTCTATATTATCATCATCGCTCTCGTCCTCCAACACGGCACGAGTGTCATATGGGGCAAACAAGAAATTTCCTTTAGTCATTTGACCTGCTGGCATTTTTAATGAATCTGTCACTCGCATGATATCTCTATTATTAGCCTTATTAGCTAATGCTGGATATGGTAATAGAGGTGCGTGAAACTGAACCATAGTATAATCAAAGAAAAATTCTATTGAAATAATACCTCCTTGTGCTGCTGGGAATGTCGATAGTGGAGTGAATAATAACCAGTCTTCTGCATGTTGATTAACAAACATGTTTTCTTGTGTTATATATGTAACAGAATCGACTGGTAGTTTTTGTCGATAAATATAATCTAATTTTTGAGCCTGATCTTGAAATGGCATGTTATTTCTTCTTTTTGGTGTTATAGATATATTTCTAATCAATGACATATCAGCTAAAGTAAATGATGACTGTGCATATGCTAATCCTGCAGTGGAAGAGTTCCAGAAATTTAATCCTGTCCATGGCTCATTACCATAGAAATATTTCCTCGTTCCTGCTGTTAGTTGGGATATAGCTATGTTTCCAGTTTGTGTTGTGTTACTGGAAACTCTTAAGCCTATATTTACATTACCTGAGAATGCTCGATGACAACGATAAAAAGTTTGAATGGGAATATCAACTTGGTCCCAAAATACATTAACATAATTTAAAGCATTTGGTGTAGGTTGGACTGGGAAGGTACTCCTTATTAAGTTTCTATAATCATCATCTGCATAATTCCACATTGGTAGAAATCCATCTATATTACATCCTAAGATAGCACCGTTTGAATTCTTCGCTAAAGGTATTGAAATTTCAACTCTAATTCCTGTTGGAATGAATCTTTTAAAATCTTCTTCTGAAATTTCCTTTACCTCTGGTACTATCATATTTTCTTCTCCTTTTATAATTAACGTGGGGTTTGGGATCGAAACATTTCCTGTTTGTAATTCCATTTTTATAGGACATTAGCTACATTAAAAACAAAAGGTAAGGGTAAGAAATTATCTGCTTCTGGTGATGTTCTGTTAATTCTACCTGTTCCTGCGATTGTTGTTGCATGCGAAACATTAACTCTCAAATAAACCATTACTTTGAAAGTATCTGGCTGCATTAGATTGGGTACATACGGTGATCTTATAAATAAGAAAGATTTGGTCTTAGGAATAAAAGCTGGTTGTACATACTCATTTTTGATTCTAGTGTTGTAAGTATTTACTATATTAGTCAAATAAAAAGCAGGGACTTCAAATTGAAAGGGATCATCTGAATCGTCTAAAATTTTCTCTACTGTATCTAAAACAAACGTGTCTTTATTATAATCTGTAATATTTTGGCCATCATAAGTAAAAAATGTATCTATTGAAACTCTACAATCTGAAACTTTAATTGGTTCAAAAACTAGTTGATAAGTTATCTTACATTGTCTACTAAACCAAACTGTCATTAATTTCCATGGTACTAAAGGTCTAAAAGTACCTAAATTGTTGCTTGGCTGTGAAAAATAACCATTACTACTAGTTGTCTCACCTAAAGGATAATTTAAATTATGCATATAAATTCTATCTCCAATTGATTGTTGATTTGTAATTTCGAATGAATCTAAATAAATTAAATTGTCTTTTGATAAAATTGATATAACTTCGGGTGCCAAATTTGCTGGGATAGGGTCGTCTGAAATTGCTCCTTCTACTGAAAATGGTGTCGGCGTGGTGGTTATCCCCAAAGGTGGGGCCGGTTGTGTTGTGGGGCTGATATTCATCATGATGGTTCTCCTGTTGTTGACATCATTGTAGATGCTGATGCATCAAATGCGCCTGATGCCGCTAAAGCATCTATGCCTAAACCTACTGCAGTTCCTGCTGCCAGACCTTCTGGTCCAAACAATCCTCCTACAGCCATAGCTCCTGAGGCTATTGAAACGGCTGTTTGTTCATTAGATGCCGTATGTTCTGCTGTTGGAATTGCAACGTAAGAGGATTTTAGTGGACCTTGGCCGTGAATCGCTTCTGATTGTTTTTCTGCAATTAGAGCGTTGCCTACTTCTGAATTTAACGATCCTAAAGCTATACCTGCTAAAGCATTATACGCTAGGCCTGTTGTGAGTGTTGACTCAGCTGAAAATAAATCTGTCTCTGGATTTTCAAACAAGTCTGACTTTGACTGATTACTTTCAAATATGTCAGCTGTTGCTGATTTACTACTAAAATTAGGTGATGGTGTTGGGATCCATCCTTCATTTGGGCCGCCTGATTTAAAACTACTGGGGATTTTACCTCCTGAATCGGAGACGAAGTCAAAAGATTTTACATTCATCGAATTTTCTGATAAGACATACCGTCAGTCCTCAAATCTAATAGTTGAAGTGACATGTTGAATCTCAACTCTGTTATTGGGGATTTTGTTTCTAACGGGGCAAATACTTTACTTCTTATTACTCCAAGTGGGTAATCTGCAATATAATCAAAAATACGCATGATTTCGGATTCTAATACTCCTCCACCTTCATAATTTGTTGTTATATATGGAAAAGGGATATTAATAGGAATCACCATATTATAAGTATCAGATGTTTTTGGTGATATTTCAAATGTTTCAAATTGTTGGAAAGCATGTACTGGAATATCGGCTGTTGGATTACCTAGAGCAATTCTATAATAATTTGGAGGTGCTGGATCAAAAGCTACTTTTGTCATTCCTTGCATAAATGTATTATTAGTTGGCTGAATAGTTACTAATATTGCATTACAATTAAAAAATAACTGATAGTTCTTTGCGATCTGTGCATACTGCAAAATCATATTTGGAGTTAACTCTTGATAAATCCAATCACTAGTGCTACCTACTGTCCAAATTAGTTCTTTAACAAATTTATTCTTCTTAGCAATAGCAATCCAATCCATCTGATTCGTATTAAAAGCTACTGATTGATTTATAGCTAAATGCATGTAATCCATTATTCTTGCTGCGGGTTTGACGGACATTATTTGTTTTGGCAATGTTACAATCTGCGTGGGGTTGTTAATCGGATCTGATTGATTTGATGACATATTTCATTAATATGTGATTTAAAACTAAATTGATTAAATATGATACTTTTACCTTACGTCTGAATTATTGGTGTTAGTATCATTTATAACTTAAATCTATTTTTGGTTTTGGTTGTTTTTGTTTTTGTTTTTCATCCTACTATATAGTCATCGGGGCTAATATAGCATTATGCCACATCTAAAAGAAAAACCTCCTTCATATAGTGATAAGCTCATCTATAGACTTAGGAAAAAG
>Ga0005851_1017697_pt1 | contig 12886 bp, 15 predicted proteins | sample SanBaynscriptome_FD_53306 | JGI IMG/M metagenome (GOLD analysis project Ga0005851, IMG submission 53306) | Metatranscriptome of freshwater and sediment microbial communities from dead zone in Sandusky Bay, Ohio, USA - 2 (Metagenome... | ecosystem: Environmental > Aquatic > Freshwater > Lentic >... | reverse complement strand
GTGAAAGTTTTTCTTTAAAATAAATGGTGTTCAAACCTGTAGGCTAAATATAGCAAAACAAACAAATAATGCTCAATCATTAAGAGAGCAGAGCATGGCAACTCCACGCTTGATCCAGTGAGACTGTGGCTGGTCTGAAGGCATTCTAATCATCAGCACGAAGTTCGTGGAATGTCCTGTGGTCATCAGCGTTCCCCTACGATCTCCTGTCTTATAAACTGGGCAGTTGTAATGCTGGTAGTTCTTAATCTCGGTTTTAAGGCAAGGTTTGAACCAGATCATGGGGGTCTTGACGAAGAGAATCTTTGGATCGCTCTCATCAAGGACTCTCTTCTGATAGTTCCACTTGCAGCCCTCAATGAACATACCATAGACATTGATACCATCTTCAGGTGGTGGTGGGTTCTCTTCCTAAATGATCTCGAAGTCGAAGATTAAACCATCGATTGCAATACCGTACTTACGGGCATAGTTCTAGATAGCTCCCGTCAGGAAACCCTAAGTGAAATAAAACTTGTTGATCCAGTAGAATTATGGCAGGCCCTTGTCAATCCAAGTCTGGAAAAACTCAAGGCGCTGCTTAAGATCAACGACGTAGCCACCAAGTGGCTTCAGCGATGGATAGCTCTTGCCCTTCCAAAGTGCAGGCACCTTACCGTCGAGGAGAGACTTAAGGGCATCTTCAAGCTGAGCAGACAGCAAGACTTCTCCCTTAATGGCTTTTTTCAAGTCCTTAAGAGAGTTTCGAATGGTATTAATCAGGCCATTGAATCTAATCAGCTCCTGTGTAAGCACTGTGTTCATACTTTGGTTATACATCACAGGGTACTTCTTCTCAGCAGCCTTTACATTGAAAGCCTCGGGTATATCACCGAGAATTTAGTTAGCTAGCTTTTCTATAATTTCATCTTAATTTTTACCACCGCCACCGCCAGAGGAGTTCTGTTAAGTTGAAAGTATAGCCTCAAAGGTATTGAACGTCTCATTATTATCTTTGGTGATATCTGCGTTGGCATGAAGCCCAAAGACCTCTGGAGCAGGATAAAGAGGGAGCTTTTAAATGAACTCAGGATACTTTTCGTATTCCTAGTGAGGAGGAGCAAAGTAAATACCTGATGGAGAGAACTTATAATCATCATCGAAGATCTTTTCACAGTAGAAGTCCTCAAGAATAGTTGCCAAAAGACGGCGATCCTTGTCATCTGTTACCTTACCACCATAATTGCACTCACCTGTCAAATACTTGAGTGCATCGAATGGAGTTTTCTCTGGGTATTGATTAAGGAAGATGCGGAGCTGTCTTACTGAGATACGCAGATCGTTATCATTGAACTCATATGGAATGTTCCAGCCGAGAGGTCCGAACTTTCTTCGTTCTTGGATAACAGCGTGGAAGAAAGTGAGACCGAAGATCATTTTACGGAATTCTCTAGGCTTCACACAATTGTCAAAGAAATCCTTCTGATTTGAAATAGGGTCAAGCAAGAATGAGCCATTTAGATTTGCTTTAAGACCCTTAGGAGGCTCATTTGTCATCTTTACACCGTTTTGCAGAATTGAAACAGGGAAAGATGGTGAAGGATAAGAAGTAAGCCAGAGGCGGAACTCTCTGTGAGTTATACGATGATCGGGGCTCAAATCCTCGCATATTTTTTCCAATGTTCCCATCCAGGACACAGCCAAATGGCAGTTCTATAAGACGACCCAGTTACCAGTAACTAAGGCATTTTGAATGAGCTTTGCTGCCTTTTCTCCTTGACCTTGACCAAGTGATACTGCATCAATTTGCTTCTTCTTTGATTCTGCAAACTTCACAAGGAAATTAAGGGGATCTGAACCGGGTGAAAGAACGAAGATTAAAGGAGTAACGCTAGTTGAATCCTTGTAGATTTGAGGAAGTTCAAAAGGTGGTGGTGTTACGAAATCTTTACCAAGATTGAGGACGACAAATCCAGTGATAGCTGGTACTGCTTTATCACCTCTTAGACATCTCAGAACAATAATTTTCTGGAAAGCAGTCAGCTTTTGGTATGCAGCTTCCTTTATCTCAAACTCATGAGGATTAGGTGAATCATACATCTCCTTGTAAACATCAACCTTCTTTGTAAAGTGCTCAACGAAACCCTTGAAACCCTATAGATCTTCAAGACGAAGGATTTCACCCCACGATTTCTCAGATAGCCATTCAGCAGGGGCGGGTGGAAGCTTTCCACCCATAGAGATGCCTCCTGTTAGGAAGAATCTGAACTCCTCATAGTCAAGTTCTCCTCTCATTTCAAGGAGTTTGCATGTAAGCAAGAATGAGAAGATGAGCTTATCCTTCTCAAATAGTGAGCGACAGATGTTTCTATAGAGTGAAATCAAGAATTCAGCATTCAAGAAGCCAAGTCGCTCTTGCAAATCTTCACTTGGCTGTGAATTAGCGATTGCCATGATGAACAAATTGATGAAGAAACCGAGCGAGTACTGATACATAGGATCAATGTTAGCCAAGTCAGTGATACAGAAGAATAGACCAGCTGTACGTTCAGCAACAGGTCTATAGCCGACACGAGCCTCATCAATTTCTTTTTCGGTCTTCTCTGCCACGACCTGCTTCTTGGCAATATCATCTGAGACAATCTTAGCATTTGACAATATTTCTATACCCTTGGCGTCACCCAGGATATCTGAAGAATTGGAGAGTACCTTTAGAATTTGATCTTCAATTTCCTCAAGCTTATTCTTGTTCTGAGCTGACTCAATCACCAACTGTTCTTTCTTAAGTTGAAGTTCTGGGTTTTCCTTCTCAACAACAATACCAAGGAGCTGATCAGAAAGACCCTCGTAGGTGATCATGAAGTTAATGAGTGTGACCTTTGTAGATACCTCAGGCAGATAGTGAGGGTTACGCAGTTTTGTGGTCATGTAGAACTTGAAGTCCTTATTGTACTCGATAGTGTTATCACCGAGTCTAATATTCCATGAGCTACCCTTCTTGAAAATTTGCTTTTGAAGAACGGGCTCAACAGCTGGGTCCATCTCCTGGCCAACGTTCTCCATCATGACTGGAGTACCAAACGGAATGGCATTTTCAAGGTCTCTCAAATAGTTGGGGTTAGAGAACTTCAATATCTTAATCTTGCGACCCTTCTCCATATTTCTGATCCACTTGTTTGCCTATCCTTGAGGATCGATAAAGAGTGGCCATCTTCTTGCCTTCTGATTGATGATCGCATTTTCAATTGAGAAGTTGTCAGATGGGAGACCGGATATGTTCCACTCTCTGATAAGCACTGGGTTACCAAGTGTTGTTGGCAGAGAGAATTTACCGGCACTTGGGATGTGCTTTTCTGTGCATTAGGAGACCCATAGGGTGCTCAGTTGATCTCTGAAGACAGATGTGAAGGCACCTAGGTAAGCGATCATGCCAGAGGATACGAGCACATCACCTGTAAGGTTCTTATAAATCTCAGTAAGGATAACAGATTGTTCCTTCCAACGAGCCTTCTCACCACCGAGGCCGCTAATAAGTTTTTGTGCTCTCTCAAGTTTAGCCTGGCAATCAGCAACGTCGTGCTCAAGCTTTGCTTTGAAGTCCTTTGTTGCCTTAAGATCAGCCAGAAGTCCATCAACTTTATCCTAGACAACCTTCAATTCAGCCTGCTTAATTTTCAGTTTTCCATCGATTTCAGCATATGTAGCATTAGCTTCAGCTAAGGCAGCCTTCTTTGGCTTGATGATGAGGTTGACATTGTAGAATTTGTCCATAGCAATAACCCAAGAAGCCAAGTTCATGGCAATAGATGAAATACCTTTGAGATGTTCAAGATTGAACTTGGGATTTTTCACATACTCCTACAGCTTCTTGATTTTATCCTCATCAATTGATTCCTTATCATATTCTTGCAACTCTTTCAAGAAATTGGAACCGTTCATCATCTTGATGGCAACGGGCCAGAAATCGAGCTCTTTCTTTTAAGTCTCAGTATTCATCTTTGATTCAGGCTTGAGTCCCATTAGCACACACACAGCTGAGAGAACCATTTTCTGATCCTCAGGAGGCTTAAGCATTTTCTTAGCTAGAGTGACATCATTGGCAGTGATACATTCGAGAGCCTTAGCGGCAGCATTGAGAATAGGCATTGCCTCAGCCAATTATTTCTCGCAATCTTCTTTAATTGCATTAGCTTCTCCGGCAGCCTTTGATGCTACGGCTTCATCAGCAGCTACGACAACTCTGATTTTTTCAGCCTCAACTGCTTCACCCTCGACAATCTTTTCCTTTTTCTCAGTCTCTACCGATGCCTCGATAAGCTTGGGCTGAAGATCTTCGAGTTCTTGTCTCATTTTAGAGACATTTGCCTCAGTTGAAATAAGACAACTGTATCCATTTTCATATCTGTTTTTAAGACCCATAACCTCCTCACGTTTCTCTTTTAGGATGGTCTTGAATGTAGTAATAAGCTCAAGATATGACGTTGGAGTCACATAGTAGTGACGGCGAAGCTCATCTTTAAAACGAACGGCTGCTTAAGCAGTTGACTCGTGGAACATTTGCACGAGCTTCACACAAGAATTACGCACGGCTGCATCCATTTCGACATCACCAAGGAATCGCTTGGCAACAGATTCTAGTGCATCATTTGGCCACTCAGAGAACCAATCAATTGTGGTACAATTGACAAGAGAAGGGAAGTTACGTACACGACCACGGAAAGACTCTCCTATAGGTGAGAAGCACAAAACAATGTGCAACTTCTTCTTGCATCGTTCAACGAAAAAGGAAAAGAGCTGAGCTGGGGTTCCTTCAGGACAACGGTTTTCAGCCTTTGCTGCAGGTCTTACTAGCTCGCAGATATCAGCTTTTTCATCAGGAGGATAGAGGTTAGGAATTTCACCAGTATTTAGAATATTGTTCACATCTTCCAAGAAACCTTCTTCCTTGATCTGAGTATCTGTAAAGATGAATGAAGTGGTTGTACCTTTTCCACCACAAAGTTTGAACAGATTCTTCATGTCATCGCGCCACTCCTGCATTCTATAGTTTTTCTTAATTTCAACCTGATAAACCTCATTGTCTCCCATTTTTGAGGCAAGACGAGTTAGAGACTGACGACCAGAACCACCAACTCCGACCAACATAGCATGACCAGATGGCTGTTTCAAAATTCTTGAAATTCTCACTAGGTGCTCCAATGCGAAAGAGAAAAGCACAAGGTCCATTGGCTTCTCTGTCATCATATTGTAGGTATTGAGGGCTTCTTCACAGCAGCTTTGCAGCTTATCACGGTCTATAATTTCTTCATAAGGTCTTTCAGCCATTCCGAAGGGAGTCAGAACATCACCGAAAATCAGACCACGGAGCTCATCTAATGTTTCCACTTTACCATTTTTATCAATATCTAAGTGTGAGAAAATTGTATCGAAATTTCCTCCAAAAGAACCTCTTACAGTGTCTTTTAGCGCATTTAGCATCCACATGCGATCATCATTATTGATAAGACGATCTCCAAGCACTCTAAGAACTTCGTGAGCCCAAATGCGAACTCCCACATCAGCGCTGGGGATTTAATTTTTGCCAGCCATGCAAATACCGCAAATAATCTTGCTGAAGTCTCTAAGATTGAAAGTATAGTGAGATCTCATAGGTGTTGGCTTAAGATCTTCTTAAATCTTCTAGTAGATTTTCATCGTGCCTGCCACCAATTTACCTTCCATAGCAGCAACATCAGATGCGAAATTATAAGTTCTGAAGTACCATTTAAGGATGGTCTTAAAGATGCTATTCATTGTATTTTCATCGAAAAGAGCAAAAGCAATGACATTAAAGTGACGCTGGAAACGAGGTGTAATGAATGTCTTTCCACCTCCTGGAGGTCCCATAGCAGTAATGATCATGGTGTCAATAATGTTGCGGAAGGGATGCTTGCTATCCTTACGGTCGTACCAGCCTCCCTAATCAACAAGCTATCTTAAGATTTCAATAGGAGGTTGGGCACCATAGTTCTCCTTCTTAGGCATATTGAGATCATCAACGAAAATGACGCACCTCATGCCAAACTTTGGTCCAAAGTAGTCCTTTCTGCGCTTGTCCAACTTCATATCAATAATGTCCTATACCTGATTAGCTTGTGTTTATGCAGAGAATCCAACTTCAATGGTGATGAATTTTTCCCTGTTGAGTTTATTTAGAAGGACATTCTGAATATAGGCAGATTTGCCAGTACCAGTAGGCCCAACAAATAGAGACTAAATTTCATGCTGAATAAAGAATTCTTGGAGGAAATTGTAGCGGATTGTATCGATAGTTGTCACAATAATATCTTGTACTTGTGTACCTTTAGGGAACTGGTCAAGCATGTCTTTGTTCACCAAATCCATCCAATGCTTCCACTCATTTTTCTCAGGGAAGTATATGTAGTCATAAATGAGACCACGATCAAAGGTGGATGGCAGAATTTTCTTCTCAAGTTTTTGCTTCATTGTGTCAAGTTCTCCATTGCAGATCTTTTTGAACTGCATATCAAATGGTCGCCTGAACTCAGTGTTTATTGAGATGCAGAGAGACCATACAGCTGAGAAGATAAAGCAGGACTCGATAGTAGCAACAATTTGTTTTTTGTCAAGTGTAGTAATGAAATTATCATTGTCAAAAACAGTCAAGAGACCTCGCCAAATCTTGAAACAAGAAGTTACCAAGTTTTGATCCTGAGTAGGAGTAGTTTCTTGACAGTCATTTCTAACAAAGTCGAGGCAAGGCTAGATTATCACATCAACCAAATTGGTAATTGTCTTGATGTGGTCTTCATTGAAACATTTGGGTAATTTGTTAATCCAAGACATGAAAATAGGCCTCCAGCCGATCTAATGTGGCTCCATGTAGACCATACCACAGCGAGAAACAGTAGCGGGAGAAGCGACAGCTAAATCCATTGGTTCAAAGATCATGTTCATGTTATCACTCATTTAGATGATTTCACCACTCATGAGGCATAGCTTTTTGTTATCATCAAGGACGGTGTTCATGTTTTCGATCCAAATAGCATCGACTGGACCATCAAAAATCAGCCATCTACGATCTTTTTTATCCATCTGAGAAGCAAGAACACGATACCAAACGGCGAGGATACCATCGGACCAATCATGAGAGACTTCATCGAAGTTACCGTAAAGTTGTCCCATTGTAATTGATTTAGGATTAACAACCTGCATATGGGTCTTCATTTCCTTCATTTGTCCTTTTTCATGCAACTCAGTGAGTGACTGAGCGAGGACTTTTAGTGCAGAAGTTTTTCCTGAGAACGGCAGTCCCACAATCATAAGTCCGTGACGCACAATGATCATTTCGTACAGCTGAATTACTTTCTCAATAAAGTAGTCACCAGCTTGAAGGTTAAGATTTGCAATTTGGTTTTTCATACAAGCAATCAGATGAGTGTAGTCAGGTTCGGGAAGAACAATACCTGGGAAAAGATCACTTGTAATATTTTTGAACAAAGGCACATCTGGAGCCAAAAACTTAGCCAAGTTGACATCGTTGATCGCACGAAGCATCACAATACTCTCGTTTGTGTCGGGGAATTTTCTCTTTAAGTTTCCTGCAGCTGTAAGCACTGACTTGACAGCACGCATGCCATAATCATAATGGTCTTGAGAGGACAACTGTTCTGAGCAAAGCTTATATGTTGTAACAATCTTGTTGGAGAGATTCTTGGCGTCTGTAAAACCGAATGAATAAAGAGAAATTTCGGCAATCATGGCATAGTCGGGGACCATCATAGCCACTGATCTGAAGAGAGCCTTGAGGTTGTCGGGAAGCTCTGAACGACCTGCGTAACCTGGATTCATAGTAATAAAGCAGTTGCAAGTGAACTTGAGGGGAATTTCCTAGCCTTCGAAGTTAAAGCGCTCCATTTGTTTCTCAATGGCATAAAGAATGGATTAGAATTGCTGGGCAATAACAGACAGCACTTCGAGTTCAATTCTGTTGAACTCATCGAAGCAACTCCAAGCTCCGCAAGAGGCAAGACCTTTGAAGAATTTACCCATCTGCTTGTAGTCGAGACCGTCAGAGCAGTTGAACACGATACAATGACGGGCAAGAGCCTTGGCAAGATCCTTCACAGTTTCAGTTTTACCGGTACCGGCGGGTCCCTCTGGAGCACCTCCATACTTGAGGAAAAGAGCGCCACAAAGCGTACGGTAGCATCTGTCAGTGAGAGGAGTGATAACTAAACGAGCTGAATTTCCTAAGTACTCATAATTGTAAGCGAGTTCAGCATTGATGATTTTCACGTTTACATTGTTATCCTCCCAGTAGTATCTGAGTTGAGCGAGCCAATTAAACTCGCTAGGATCACAGATCTTATTGTTAATGAGGTCGCCCATGATGACATCTCTAGCGTGCACATCCAGCACAATCATAGCCTCAAGGGTGCATCTCTGAAGCTTGTCAATGTCTTGTCTGACTAATGCGACAATAGCATTCAACTCTTTGTTAAGTTTTTCGTAGTATTGCTGTAGACCTTGAAGTCCGCTCTTTTTCATAGCTTCTTCAGCAAGGCTTGTCCAATAAATACAATCAACGGCAAGAACAGCTTGTCCTTGCCAGACCATTACCCAATCTTCACGACTTTTTGCTTTGGAATAATCTTGAAGTGCTTTTTCAACGACATCCTTGACTGATTTAAGCATCACGTCCTCTACCTAGCAGAGCCAGTTCTCAACTGCACCCTTTGATGCTACTGGATCAATAATTCTAGTGAATGGTACAAGTTCACCCTCTGATGAATACATACCATGGATCTTCTTCTCCTCATCGAATTCAAGGGCAGCGATACCTTCAAAACATTTCTTGAGATGAGGCTGCACTCTGAGAGGCTCTTTTGTTTCTGACAAGATTTCCAAGAGCTCACCATCAGAGAGGAAGCAGAAGCGAGGGAAGAGACCTCTCTTAGACTCAAGATAGCTATTAAGACCTTTCTGCACTCTTTCCAACTTAGTGAAGCACTCCTTAAGGATCTCTCCAATGCTCAAGTTTTCCATAATAACAGTGGCTTTAGGGTTAGAGTTAACATCTGACATCATTTGGCGCCATTGATAATCGACATCTTTGAAGATAGCACCTTCAACGGGCATTTAATTGAGAATATCTTCAGATGAGAAGACAGGCTCGAGATATAGCCAAGCAGATTACACTTTCAGCCAGGTGTCGAGATTCTCTTGTGTTCTCAAAAGATTGTTCTCCCATCGAGTAATTTGGTCGATGAAAACCTTAGCAAAAGGTGAACCCTTCATTGTCTGTGCCTTGATAATGTGATCATCAAGTAGAGCTGTAATCAACTCAATGGCTTCACCTTCAAGAATGTGCGAGCCACGGTATTCCTTACATAAAAACTCCATTGGGGCCCAGTCATCTGCCATCTTTTGCAGAGTTCTCTCATTACTGAACTCTTTAGATGCAGTTTCAGAGATTTCATCGAGCTTCTCAGTGTACTGTTCAATTCTTAATTTAATAAGGATAGCGAGGCGTTCATTCTTGTCGATTCTTTTTCCAGTCAGGTTGAAAATGTCATCGAAGTGGCGATCCTTTAGCCCTGGGTTGCAAATCGATCTGATAATAGGAAGGTACTTTCTGAAGCCTATCATATCTTCAACAATTGCTTTTGCTACAGTTTCAGGCTTAGGCATTTTGGGTATACTTGTTGAGAACTTAACAACTAGCTTCTGAGCGGTTTGCCATATGGTCTTATGGTCCTTCTCAACTTCTTCAGGATCGAGTTGAAGGAGAGGACCCTCGGTCCAGATTTGCTTTTTGGCTTCCTGCTCTTTGACCATGCGCCAAAGCTCTTCAAAGGGCTTGACGTCCAACTTGAACTTTTCAATATCAGGGTACTCAGTTGGTGGATCATCCAGGTCAACTTCCATATCGTTTATCTCTTTCATTTCCTCGTTTAAAGCAATTAGCTCTGTGTTAATCTGAGATATTTTCTTGTTATACTCATCTTCAAGACGCTTGTTGGTGTACTCTCGGAACTTTTCGAGCTCACTCTTGATTTTATCAAGGCTCTCCTAGAAGGCCTTCTTTTTGTTAGCGAGCCTGGTGATAACCTCTTCCCTATCAAGTCGAAGTGTCTTCTCCTTCTGGTCAATGAATTGTTGTATTTTCAAGATCTGGTCATGCGCCGCCTTTACCGACTTTACCTGGTCCTCCTGAATCTTCAGACGAGGATTAGAGTAGAGGAAGCAAAGCCAGTCGACTAGGTCGTTATATTTACCTACAATTTCGTTGCGCTTAAAAAGCTTGAAATCTTCAAATTCACGCTCTGCTGCAACCAACTAGGCAGTTGATTCGTTTGAACGCTGCGAGAATTTATCACCAACACCCTTTACCATAGAGAAGATACCTGTGGAGGTCTCTGTCAACACATATTCTTGAGCACGGAGCAGAATGCGGTCAATTAGAGAAGTGCATTCGTCACACAGGCGCTTATTGAGCTCTGTGCAGTCAATAAGGAACATATTCATTCGGAGCTCCTTAGGCATAGTGTCCGATATCTTGGCCTAAGTCTGCTGGAAGCGAGCTATCTCCTTGGCGAACTCCTCCCTGCTAAACTGGCTTGAGTCAGACAAGAACTGGTCTACTCGCTGCTTTTCCTTCAATATGAACAAGTAATCGTCATAGACATGGAGAGCTTTCTCGACTACCGACATGTTTTTCTCTAATATCTCAAGGATTTCAGATTTGGCATTCCTGACAAGCTCATCTTCCTCTGGCACATGCCACAAGTGCAACTTTTCGCTTCGAGCAATTGTATTTTCGGGGCGAGGTAGGTATTCACTCTGTTTGACTATCTCGTTTACCATGTTTAGGAGCTAATCGCGGACTTCACCTGGAGGATCTGCGAAGATAATCTGATTGGTGTTATTTACTGAGAGATTAAGGACAAGGAAGTTGTCCTCTAAAGGAGTGTCAGGGTCGAACTCTCTTGTCATTATCTCTTTTGGTGATGGGTACTCATCATTGGGTTTGCGGAATCTGCGGAAGAACTCAACGTATGCCTTTACAGACTTAGATATGAGTTCACGAACCTGGTTAGCCATGAGAGTCGCGACGGATTCAAAGAATGTGGCAGTCTAGTCCTTGTCTAAGTTCTCCAACTCCTCTCTCAGGATATCAACAGCGGCTTTATTCCAGTCAGTTGATAGCAAGTGCTTTACTCTCTTCATCTGTGTGTCTTGGTTCTCAGTGAACTAGCCCAGTATGACGGCTTTCTCACGAGGTTGAGGCAGAGAAACAAACAGGTGATTCTCATAGTCTTACCAAAGGCGCATCAGTTAGAGAGTAGCATGAGAGCAAATTGAGAGGTTTTCACTCATCAGCATGCGGGCCATCATAACGTTGTGCTTCCACTCTTCGTTTGGCTCAATACCCTTGTAGAAATCATCGCCCCAGTCTATGGGTCGGTTCAGTACCTACTGGATTCCCAAACGGCGCATCTCATTATCGTCTTTTAAAATGTAATCTAGAATCGACTTCTTAACCGAGTCAAAATAATCCTTGTTGATTTCATTAAGCATGGTGTCAATCAAATCTTCGATCTTAGACTTCTCAACTGCATGTAAGTCACCAGGGATTAACTCGATGATGTGAGAGAGCCAATACTGACGGATGGGTGCGATCACATCAACGGGAATTTCGTTGTCAACATACTGCCTGTATCTCTAGTAAGAGACCCTACGAGCCTGAACTCGTCTGCGGTCAGCCTCTTCAGGGTGCATGACAGCCTTGTACTCCTCACGTTCATCAGCAGGCTCGACATCGTCGTTGTTCACAATATCCAACTTGGTGCCGGTATCGTTTACATCCTTGTACTTGATGTTGCGAGTGTCAGTGTCTATAAAGAATCCCTTACCCGAGGGAGTGAAATTGGTGCCGATTCTGTGACAAACTGAGAAGTAGTGGCGCTGAGAAGAAATGGGAGCAGCAAGAGTACGAGAAAAGGGATCAATCACCGGAGGGAAACGACTGATAGCCTTGCTTGGTTTCTTAAAGCTCATGCTCATCAACTGAGCTGGGTTGTTGGCAATGAGAGAAAACTCCTGGTTCTTCGCCATGGGGTCATCTCCTGCACCAAGTAAGTCACTGGATATCTTGGCCTCACCATGGGGTTTCTTGAACCGACGGGTAGGTGAGTCGTTTCCACCTTGGTATCCACTACGGCCCATTGATTGCTGGTACTGCTGCTGCTACATCTTTGAGCTCATCATCATTTGATTGGGATCAATAAATCCAGCCATCTTTTGTGCAGATGCTGATAACTTTCCACCCTAAGATGAAGTGCCGATTTCCATGAGGCTCTTGACAGTCTACTTGCCTTAGAAGGCAGAGGGCTTTTGTTTGTTGATGGGCGCGTATATAATCTGTCTGTTGATGGCTGAGAACTTGCCGAACTCGTAAAGGTCGACCTCAACGTTCTGACCCTCCTGAAGTAGGTCTCCAATCAGCTGGAAGAAGTTGTTAAGCGAGTTTTGCAGGATTTGCTTGTCTAGGCTCGCTGACTTAGCCATGGCGGCAAAGTTTGGCTTGACAGTCGGACCCATAACCACCTGCTGTGACTGCTCAATCTCTTACTGACCCTGCTTATAGGAGAGACCATTATTAGCAAGGAAGGTGTCTGAGAGACGGATGTAGACAACCTTTACTCCATCACGGGCTGAAGAAAAGCCGATTGTGCCAAATGCACCCATATTAACAGCTCTGTTCAGTTCGGTCTGACTCTGGCACCACTTGGTGAATGCGTTCCAGCAAAGGGCATACGTGGCTTGACTGATGACTGATCCAATCGTGTTGGACTCTCCTCTGAAATTTCTTTCCACACACTCGGTGTAGAGACGGTCGAGG
>Ga0005851_1010482_pt1 | contig 12968 bp, 1 predicted proteins | sample SanBaynscriptome_FD_53306 | JGI IMG/M metagenome (GOLD analysis project Ga0005851, IMG submission 53306) | Metatranscriptome of freshwater and sediment microbial communities from dead zone in Sandusky Bay, Ohio, USA - 2 (Metagenome... | ecosystem: Environmental > Aquatic > Freshwater > Lentic >... | reverse complement strand
AGTACTTTTTTTTTGGGGGAAAATACGTGTATTTTATTTGTTATCGGGATAACAGTACTAATTACAAGAACCCCCTCCGGATTTCACCATGCTAAATGTACTGGCACCACCCAACGACGAGAGCGACCACCAAGCACACACCACGATAATAAACAAAAGCACAAAAGAATATTGATCATAAAAAATAATAATAATCAACAAACACGCAAGAGGGAGCGAGGGCAGAGGGAGGGCGAGAGGGGAGAAGGAGAGAGGGGAGGGACGGAGGGAAGCTCAGCAGCCGGCGGTGTTAGGTTGAGCGTCGACTAGCACAATTTGTGTCTGGGTAATTCCCATAGGACCCTTGAGCGTGACATACACGGCACTGTTTCCTGGGGCGGTTGCTGTGGCGTCAATTCGGATTTGGGTTGATGACTCTTTGGAAGAAACGACAAGGAGATCTGTAGTACCTTCTGTTGTGACAGAATCAATTGACCAATTCGCATCGCCGTTAACGTACACATAGAACGTGAAGGCGATTCCGACGCTTGGAGTCAAGGCTGATGTCGGCCCGGTCAGAGAAATGGCTCGCGTTACGATTCGCACGCAGTGGTTGGTGTAATAGGGTTGGTTCGGGTTGGTAACAGCAGGTGAATCTGGTGGAGTCATACACAAGGACGAAGTACCGGCAACTGCAGATGAAGTGTATGACATATACATCCCAACCAACTTGCTAGGAGGGGGGTTCACACCAGCGTTGATATCGCAGACTGAAGTTGTGCCTGTACCTTGCACGAAGCAGCAGTCGTTAAAGAGGGAAGGGAAGTTTCCGAATTTGCAGTTAACTACGTCTGTGTCAATAACAGAACCGACGAGATATTGGAGTGTTGCGCCTGGTGTGATTTCCACTGGAGTCGCAGCCAACAACAACCTTTGTATACGGTCGAGCGCGACCTTGACGACAATATTCAGCCTGAAGCTCGCAGTCTTATTGCCGTCGGCTGCAATGATGTCGACAGTAGACGTCGATCCAGCATCGGTTGTCATAGCTCGAAACAAAAACACTGCTGGGTTTGTTGCGTGCTTTTCAGCCACCACCGTGCCGGTCGGACTGGCCGTAGAGTAAGAAAGCGCGTTTCCGGCAGCATTCAAAAAACAGCTCGAGGCGTCGACTGGTACCTGGAACTTTTGGTATGGTTGAAGTTCGATGGTTGCAACTCCATTGATCACTTTGACGTTACCGCCACAGTTAGTGATTTTCGATTGTGGGGCAAACGGTGACGCACCTGCCTGGAGGAGATTAAGAATGACGCTGCTTGCGGGTGTCGATGTTCCAGTCACTGTGAATTGCAACAAGAAGCTACTCACGCCAGAACTTGCCAGAGTTACCAAATCAGCAGTCTTTGTCGCCGCGCCGAAGGCCGGGAACGTGTAGCTGGCGTTGAACTTTACATAGTTGACACCTGCGCGAGCGCTCTCATCTTTCGTTGAAGCGAAAAGTGTGATCGGGGCATCAATGGCCGTGTTCAGTTTGAACGTGACAGTTGTGACCCTGTTGGGATACAGATTTTTAAAGCTCGAGTCATCACCAGCAAACACAATTGAGAGGGCTTGTGCGTCTTCGTATTTGAGGTTGAGGAGGGAATCTCTGAGACCAACGCGAGTAGCGTTATTCGAGGAGAGAGTAAGCTGCACACGGCCGTCAGTCACGAAGACACCTGGTGTTGTTGGAATATCCAAGAACACAACCCCCGATCGCTCGCCGGCTTTGATGACACCGCTCACAGAGAAACCTAATGGCATGGAGGTGAGAGTTGACATAGAGGTGGTCACTTGGAAGGCCACATCGGTACCAACAGCATTGGATAAGACCGCGGTAATGGGGACTCTAGTACCCTCACGTCCCGACATCTGGGTCTGGTTCAAGGAGAGCACGGGCATCGGCACAACCGGCGGAGGCCTCGCAACGACAAAGACTGGCAAGCTACCCGCAAGACCCCCTGTTCCGTTAAACCTGAGCGCGAAATCGGACGAGTTTGCGTTGGCCGCAAGAGAATTAATGGTCATCATCTGGGGTCCCGTCTCTCCGGCATTGAATGTCAGTGTTTTCGCCGCTGTCGCATAGTTTTGGCCCGCTCTGGCAGTGCCATCTGCTGTCTGAATGCTGACCGTAACGGTGGCATCAGCAGGCATCGCGAGCGAGAAGCTCACGTTTTGCGAAGAGGAAGCCTCCATGGTTTGATTGTAGACGGAGTTCAGTCTGAGATTAGTTGCGTCCACATACATGATGTCAACGTATGGTTGTGTCACAGTAACCGATGAGCTCGTAGTGGTCAGCGTAAGTGAGATCGTTTTCGCTATATTAACCACATTCGGTGTAGATGCCAACATAAGGCTAACATTGACACGAGCTTCGCCAACAGGGATCGTGCCTGTCACACTTTGACTAGTGAGCAGCGCCGAAGAGACGGCGGTTCTCAGGGTGAAGGGAATGGGGCTCGAGGCTGGTTTTGAAGAAGTTACCCGGATTACAACGTTTTGGCCTTCAGATCCAGTTACGTTGCTTACAACAGCGATTGTGGTGGTGGATCCCGTCAGAGAAGCAGTAATAGCAGCTCCCATTGATCCAGTGGGGAACAGGGGATTTGTAGCCCTAAATCTAGCCATGTCGGGCGCGACACTAAAAGTGTAAGAGTTAGTGTCGACACTGTTGGTGGCAATGGTGACAACGCAAGAAGAGGAGCCAATCTGAATACTGCAGGACAACGGACCAGCAGTGAAGACGGCAGGGTTGCCGCCTGAAGCTGTGAGCGGCACCGTAATGGCCATCGGGCAAGTTACACCTGTGGGCAGTGAAGCGGTGACTCTCACTGGAAATCCTTGCTCGGTCTGTTGTGCAGATAGTGACACTGAGATTGAATCAGTGCTTGTCACTGTTGCCGTTCCCGTCACTTTGGGCGCGTTGTTCCTGAAATATACTTCCGCGGCCCCAGACTCAATTGTTGTCAACGATACTTGGAAAGTCTTGGTGAAATCGCAACCTCTGACTGAATTCCAGGCAACTGGGATAGTTACTCGTGTCTGCCTGGGTAGCAACTCTACGGAGCCCGTGGCGGCCATAAAATCAGATGATGGGATGGCGCTGCCCCCCGTTTCCTCCGTCATCCATCCAATAGTTACTTTCGAGTCGATCTGCTGGTCCATCGTCACAACGAAGGTGGCTGGTCCAGTGGAGGAAGTAATATTCACGTTCCCAATGGAAATGAAACTGGGTCGAGGTGGTTGGAGAATAACGGGAAGGATATTGCCTGTTGTTGAGCCAGTGTTCACAGTGATATTGCGAATAGTGGCTACTTCGGACAGAAGAACTTCAAGCGAGAACTGGGTTGCTGAACTTGACGTTGGAATGGAAACTGTTGCAACTTCACCCGCTCTGCCGAGGAAATTAATGTTTTGAGCTGCTCCGGAGTTGACTCGGTAGCTGGCAGTAAATGGCGCATCTACGGCTTTGTCGAGCACCAATCTCAAGGTGTGATTGGTGCCTGCCACTGTCTGTTGGACTGTCTGTACACTGAGGGTGGCTGAGTTAACATTCCCAATGGTGAGTGTGGTTGACGCAACGGAAGAAGTGATGAAATTCACGGGAGAAGTGACGGTCAAGGACAGGTCTTCGGAGCGTTCAGCCAAGTTATCATCCAAGGCCATTAGCCGGATGGGACGTCGTTGGTTAGCTCCAGAACCAGCTTCGAAGGTGACAGACCCTGTAAGTGGCATACCCGCAGCGAAGTCTGCCGCTGTTGCACGCCCAGTTAGGGCCAGTGAATATGGGACGACAGTGTTGGCTGCAACTGCATGCGACAGTACCACCTGAATGTCAGCTTGGACGCCTTCAGCAAAGAAGGTGCTTTGGGATTCGATCATGATGGTCGCTCGTTCATCGTCGATGATACTGCCCTTCCCGCCCGGATTTGCGATCACGTAGTTTGCCCTGCAGTTTGCAGGCAGGTTGGTGACCAGCGCTTCTGTCACGACCTGAAATTCGCCCACAGGTTGAGCGATTGCGTCATTATAGAGCAAGACGTCGACATTAAAAGCATATTTCTCCTTCCCGAAAACAGTAGGATCCGAGCGTGCGACAACTGTTCTGCTGCCCTTTGTGAGAGTTGAGCACAAATCCACCGAGCCAACATTCTTGCAAGCGTCCAGGCGTGGTAAGGAAGCCACGGTGGATCTCACAGAGTATGAGATGTCCACATCCCGATCCGTGGCGTGTGACAGGTAAGTCATAAACCTCATTCTGCCCATTTGTTCCTCGGCTGCGACGTCAGGAACAATGACCTGCACACCCTCATTATCATTCACCAACGTTCCGGTGGCCACGTCGTTGCCAATTGTCACGCGGTAACCGTCAGCTGCAACTACAGGCAACGTCAAGGCGAAGAGACGCACCTGGAAACTCTCATCGCACTCCTGCTCCTTGTCATCTCTGACACGTACTTGGAAGGTAGCAGTTTTGGAAGACAAGTCCACCTCACGTGTTTGGCGATAATAATCTGGTTGACTGATGAAACCATTTTGGATTTCCTCGAATCCTCCGACGGTGCCCCAGGCGAATCCAAGTTGAGGGGTAAAGTCCCCACCTAAATTCACGGTTGTGGCGTTGACTTTCACGGGAACATCGACCGAGTGGGACATTGTAATAACGAAATCCAACGTTGCGGAAGTCTCCGTGCCTGTTTGGCTTTGAATGGTAATGACGGCATCATCATCATCAATAATCCTGATCACGGCGGAACCCGCACCGCTGGCAATCTTCACCGACGGGGGAGAGATTGCTCCCAGGGAAATGCGAAACGTTTCCGTCTGTCTCTCCGAGATCTGGTCGTCGATAATTTCGATGAGAATCGGTTGTTGGGGGCCACCTACTCCAGCAAACCGCTGGTCGAAGACAATTGTTGTCTCGCGTTCATTCATCTTGTAGTCTGCGTTAGTAGCAGAACCAGCAGTTACGGTGTAGGCTACTGAGTTATCTTGCGAGATCTTGTGTGAAAGACGAACCTGAAGACGGACGATACCCGCTTTTTCTGCGAAAGAGTCATCCGCAATAGACACAGTCGCACCTTCATCGTCAGTAATCGTACCAACAGCAGTTACGGATGTTCCAGAGGCAAATGAAACTTTACCGTCAAACCCAAGACCGAAGACTACCACGTTTTGCGCGATCAAATTCATTGTTTCATCTCTCTCTTGAACATCATCGTTGTTCACCATGACTTTCAAATCATAAGTCCTGACCATCTCGGGCACATCGACGTTGACGGATGTCAGGGGCACATAATCCAGCAGTTCTGCACTTCCCACAGTTAAGGCACTGCCATCGGAAGTACTGGCGACAAACGAAATCGAGCTTTGGATGAGATTGGTGAAACTAAACTTAAAGTTTAATTCAGCTCCTTGGCTTTCAGCGACAGTCGCAGAGGCAACGGTGATTCTGCAGATCTCCTCGCTAATGATTCTGCCTGTTACACTGCCCTGGCCTTCAGTGATGGTCGCTCCCTTCTTAAAGGCCAGCAGTGAACTGCTTCTGTCGAAAATATTCAATTTGAATGTTTGGTCAGGCTCCACGATGCCATCCGCTTTGATTGGAACTTCAATAACCACACTGAGCTTGTCCTTGTTCAACGTAACTGTGGCAGATGTTGATGTGAAATCTTCCGGAACAGTGGCAGTGTCAGCAATTGTTTGATATTCAAGTACGACATTGATCGACGGAACATGAGAAAGAGTGATAGTGAACTTGATGTTGCCATCTGCTTCCCTCGCTGAGCTGTCCGCAATCAGAATAAAGTGTTCTGACGCGTTCTGCCTAATCGTGCCCGTTGCGGTGCTTTTGTTGAACGAGAGAGTTGAGGGGCTCCTAATAAGCGGTGATCCGAGAGCGAGTCCAAATTCCAAGTTGGATAACAGCACCTGGAAGTTTTCTGTTGGTTCGAAAATCTCATCGGGTAAGATTTCGACGCTGAAAGAGGCTTCTTGGACAGACCCACCAATGGAGGCCGGGATGGACACAACCCCAGACGCAGCAGTGAAATCGGCTGCGGTTGCAGTTCCAGCAACAGTTTGGTAACGCATGTTGATCGAATTCCTTTGCACCGAGTGGGAAGATTGAACACTGAATTGCATCATGACCTTCGATTTGCCCTCGACTACGCTGGCATCTCGGATGGAGACAGTTGTAAACTCGGCGTCGGGTCCAAGTTCAATGAAAGCATCTTGCAAACCGAAAGCAAAATTAACATCAAGCTGCTGTCCGGGTTTTTTGCTGATAGATTCCAGACTGAAGCAAAAGTCCTCACTGGGAGCTTCTTGAATTGCATCATCGATCACGGCGACAGTAATCGTTTGTTCTGTTCTTTTCGTGGATTGGAAGTTGTAAGCAGAGTCGAACACCAAGGCCGCGGCAGTGACACTTTCGTAATCCTTGTTACTCATGATAGCAGCACTCACAACTTCGGTCGCCGTGCCGGCGTGACTCGAGTAGAATACAGTGAGAACAGGTTGAACTCGGTGTGAAATGGTCACCGTGAGATCAATGTTGGCTGACTCGGGATACGGCCCGGTTGGTTGAAAAATGGCAATGGTTCCGTCCTCGTTGTCGATGATGGTGCCTGAAACAGTCTGACTGCCACTGAAACTCAGTCCCTCGTATTCTGAATTGGTGAAGCCTGAAATGCGGTATGAAAAGGTCTCATCAAACTCAACGATGAAATCATCCAGAATTCTGACAGTTCCAATCGCAAGCAATCCTTGTGTTGCTGAAAAGGCTGATGTCACATTTGTTAAATGTTCAAAATCCTTACCTTCATTCGGGACTTCGGCATTTGCAACAGGTGCACCCCAAGCACTTTCGTCGGCGTCTGTCCAAGATGTTGCGAAGGTCATAGCCAAGTCACCCTGCACGCGGTGAGATATGAAACTTGTAAAGCGCATTTCAGGTTCGCCTTCGATTTGAAACCCGTTAACCAGCATAATGGTCGCGTCTTCATTGTCCAAAATATAGCCCATTGGTCTAGGGGGGTCAAACGTCACTGGCAAACCCGCTGAAGAGCCATCCAAAAATAGCCTCAAAGAAAAATCCTGGGGAGGTTCCACAAAGTCGTCATTCTTGATGGGGATTTCAATTCTTACCTTTTCCCCTGCCACGCCCGCGAACCGAGTAACATTCGACACAGCATCATAATCCTCACCAGCCACGGCGGCGGTTTGACTGTTGGTGCCGTCCTGAGTCTCGTAGCTCACAAACATGCCGACGCCTGGACGAACTTTCACGTCCAGCTCCATCTCAAAGACCATCCTAGAATTGACCGCGGATTCTCGTGCGTTGATCGGGTATTTGGCTCCTGCAACGGGGTTCACCGCGCGAATCTTTACGATCGCCCTATCGTTCTCAGTAATGGTACCAGTTCCGACTGCAGCGCTTCCGATGTTCAAGTTGTTGGCTGTAACACCCACCTTGAAGGTTATAGCCCCGTTCACGGTTGTGTCGTCGACTGTCAAAACGGGAAAAGAGGTGGTGGGATTGGCGGCGTTGATGGTACGACTCTCATTTTTGAATACGTAGTTTTCAACTGGCATGGCGCTGTCTGCTTGAGTTGAAACCGTGAATGTCACAGCCGGGTCCGTTTGGTGAGATACTGAAATCGCGAACGAAAGAGTAGATCCTTCAACACCTTGTGCATTCGAGATGTTGAATGTGGCGCCCTCGCGGTCTTCGATTCTACCGACCGCTGACGTCTTGGACGACGCGATATTTCTTTGTGCAGTAGTGGTGACCGTGTTAATGTTGACTGCGAAAGTCTCGTCCATTTCCTGTGTGTTGTCATTGAGGATAGGCACCGAGAACATTACCTGGTTACCGTTCAATGGTTTTGGAATAGTGCCAAAGTTCGAAGGTGTTGTAAGCGTAAATGTTCTTGTCATGTCACTCGTTGCGATCAAGACATCCTTCCTGTCGCTCATTGCGAGATTGGTACCAGAGTAAATACAAGCAGCTCCAACTGGAGCAGTAGCTCCACAAGCATTGATAATCTCTAAGTTCACCACAATATCAGTGTACACTTGATGCGAAGTCGTGACGATAAAATTAAGAGAGCCGTTGACAGATTCTGGTGCAGAAGCATCTTGGAGAACCAGGGCAAACACGTCGTTGTTTGTGATGACTGATGCTGTGGTATCCACGCCATCAAAGTTGATAACGTTCGCGTAGCTTGGGGGATCCAGAACGCTGAGTTGAATCTGGTACTTTTCGTCTGTCTCCTGCAGCCAATCGTCGACGATGGAAACGTTGAAGGAGACGGCTTGATTGGCGACATTTTTCACAAACACGAAGGATCCGCTAGTGTTAACGAAGTCAGTTGAAGTCGCCTGGTCTTGGAGAGCAGCAGAAGCAAAAGCCGCAACTTGCCATCGGATCGTGACATCTTGAGCAACAGCATCTGTTAATGTCGCAGTAAAAGTTGCACTGCCAGCACTCTCGCTGACGGAAACGCTGGGCATGCTGACCAGCGTGTTGCTCTTACCCATAATGGCACCTTTGCCAATTTTGTTCACGAAGTTCACTTTGTACAAATCAAGCATGGCTTGTGACTCGGGACTAACTTCTACTGTAAAACGCATCGGGGGCGCTTGGTCGTTGAAGAAGCCGGGACTGGCTACGTTTGGTCTGTAATTCACAGGGATGGTCACATCGTAAGAAATGGGGAGGGCACCCGCTGAAAGAAGACTGAAGGAACCATTTGTAGCCCTGTAGTCGAGAGGTGAAACGGCAGTTCCATCGACTGTTTTGAAATCAAACGAGAAATCTCGTGCCACCCGGTGTGAAAGCACGACAGAAAAAACAAAATTACGGGAAGCTGCGTCATTCGGCTGCTCAGCAACGCACTGCTCGACAGAAAGAGTGACGCCTTCATTATCGTCAATGACACCGAATGCAGTATTCCTCGCAATTCCGACGTCCAAAGTGGTGAGGGTGTCAAATGGAGACAAAGCAGCTGAGACTTCCACGGTAAAATTCTTTGGCAAACTTTGAACATCGTCATTCTTGAGGTCAATGTTCACAAATGCAGTCAATGCAGACACAGAGCTGGCCAGAGCAGGAAATTGAATGGGGTCATGCGGCAAAAGTTGCACGAAGTCCTGGTTGTCGATCGCCGAATTACTGAACGCTTGCCATTGAACATATGTAGCTTCGGCCGTGCAATGTGATAGTGTGACTGGGAATCTCATTTGCGCTCCTTCATTGGCCACAGCATTCGCGATGGAAACCACGGGATTGTGATCAAAGGGAAGTAGTGTTGCGGTTCCAACCAATGCTGTTGATGTAAAAAATCCGGGAGGATTGGTAAGTCGCACGGTAAAGTCCTCGTTGAGCTGTCTTTTCTGGCACGCGGGACGGAAAGTTGCGACTGAAGCGTTCATCGCTGCAGGAGCACGTGCGGCGTGGTCCAACGACGCGGCAAACTGCTTGGAACTCATAGTGGGTTCATAATCAAAAAGGATTTCGCCTGTTGCTCGAGCCTTCGCAGTTCCGTCTCGAGTTGCGAACTCAACCACAACTTGCTCGGACAGAGCGTGGGAAACTTTGATCTGGAACACAGCAGGACTTTCACGAGTCACTGTGCCTGCTGAAACAATTGATACTGTCACATCCTCATCGAATCGCAGAGGATTGTTGCCGCTGATCGTGCCCATTGCGTTTGGTTGGTTATTGATCAAACTGAGCGTGACGGGTCTCAGCACCCGATACAATCCAACAAAGAAAGTTTCTGCTTTCTCGGCGAGAATATCGTCGATAATCGGAACTGAAATGTTGCTCAACCTTGAAAGTGGCGCAAAACTGACATTGGAAATTCCAAGACCGGCATAGTCTTTTCCAAATTTCGCAGTTCCATCGGAAACTTGGTATTCCACTGTAATCGCGGCAGAGGCTTTGTGGGATAATCGCACTCTGAAGTCCATGGCGCCAACATTCTCAGCGCCTGTGGCTGATTCAACCAATATTGATACAAGTTCGTTGTCGTTGATTCGCCCGGTAGCTGAAGTGGCATTGGATAATTGCGGACCAAAAGGTTGTGTGACGCCGGTCAATTGAACTCTGAAGGTTTCACTGCTTTCTTGAACATTATCATTCGTGATCTCAACAGCAATCGAACCGCTCTTCGAGTTGGCAGCGATTGTCGCCCGTGAATTATTCACTCCCACGAAGTCTGATAATCCGTCTGCGGGATCTAACCTATTGGTGTTAGCGACCGCACAATCGACACAAGTTGCATTGTACGTATTGACTGTGCTGTATGTCACAGTGGTGTCCGTTGTGGTGAGATGCGAAAGTACAATCGAAAACATCATGCTTGCACCAACTGCCTCGGTGACAGCGGTATTCACGATTGAGATAGTGGCACCCTCATTGTCTGAAACTCGAACAGTACCCGCGAGAACCGAAGTTGCGGTCTTGATCATACTGGCTCTGGTGGGCTGAAGTTGGACAAGGAATTCCTGAACAATGTTCGTCGTGAGAGTTTGGATATCATCGTTGATTACCTCGATGTTGACCGTTTGAGAACGAACTCCAGTCGAGAATATGGCGGAACCGGTTTGAGGCCTGAATCGAACATTTTGTTGTGCTTGAGTGGGGCCAGTCATAGTTGACATTGCGGTCGTCCAAGGGATTACGGTTTCTTGGGAAACATCGTGTGACAATTTCACAATAAAAGGCCAATCAGCAGCGCTCTCATCTTTGGGCACGGTCATGCTAGCAATTGAAACTGTCAAACCTTCGTCATCAGTGATAATGCCGATACGCTGCTGGGCAGCAAGGCTGGGGAACATTTTCGCCGGAGTGGCAGTTTCAAACACGATCCTGAACGACTCCTCCGGTTCTTGAACATCGTTGTTCAATATCTTGATACTCGCTAACTTCGTTGTGCCAGGCGCACTGTTCGCCTCCCACACCATTGTGACAGGACTTGCAAATTGATAGTCCGAATCCTGTGAGGTTCCAAAATCCACAGTGCTCCAAGAATAGGTCACTCTTCGCGCGGCTGTGTGCGAAAGAGCTACAGACCAGGTCATTAAATTCTCACTTGCGTCCTCTGCCATCGTAATGGTAGTCGCCGGGGACACCACGAATTGCGGAGTGTCATCGTCCTTGATAGTGCCTTCAGCTCTGGAGGCTACAGCGGAAACACGATACCCCTCGGAAGTAGTCGCATCCAACATGATACCAATAGCAAAAGTCTCATCTCCTTCAAAAACATTATCAACGGGACCGTGGTCAAATCTAATAATTTTAGTGAGTTCAGCTGAGGGAAGGTTACGAGGATCAAAATATTCTTCCGTTGCGGGAAACGCGCTGTCTGCCTTCTGTGGAACCACACCGACTGGCCAACATAGATCATCAATTCGAGATCCAACTCCATCACCTGACAAGCATCCGGAAGGTGGAGTAACGGTCCGAACTTGGGCGCCATACACGTTTTGAGAAGAGCCCGTGTTATAATCCACATATTTGTATGTCAAACCGCGAGCAGCGCCAGTGCCTGCTGTGATCTTGTGTGAAAGAGTGACTGAAAATTGGAACTTTTCCGGACCACCCTCGGGAAGTGTGGTGCCTTGACTCAAGGAGATGGTGACATTTTCAAAGTCGTAAATGCTCGCCTTTGCGACAGCAACTTGCATCGTCGAACCACAAGGAGCCAATTGAAAGGGATTCGCAGCGCCACCCGTAGATCCAATCCAATATTTTGATGGGATCGAATATTGGACGCCAAAGTTGACACGGCCAAAGTCAGGCACTTCGGCATTCTGCGAGTTGGGAGACTGGACATCATCGTTGACGATATTTACTGGGAACGATTTCATCGTTTCGGCGTTTCTGGCAAAAGACAAAGTTCTCGCGTTGGTGAAATAGTGAGTACCAGGCAATGCTGGGATCATGTCGCCTGTGGACATCCCTGGAATGGTCGTCACTACAATGTCGACATCCGTATCAACTTTGTGTGACAACTTGACTTCAAACTGCATCTGGGATGCTGCTCCCTCCTCCACGACTGCATCAGCGATACAAACAGTGACGCCTTCAAAATCCTTTGCGAAAATGCCTTGAACTTTATTTTCCGTTGATGACAACACAATATTGCTGTCACCAGTGTCGTAAGTTACTGCCACCTCAAAAGTTTCGCGGGTTTCTTGCAGAGTGTCGTCGGTGATAGCGACAGAGAACATTTTCGGCGCCAGGGCGGCGCCAGCTTTGAAGACGAGAGTACCTGTTGTGGCCACGTAGTCTTGGGGTGCACGTCCGACGTCCGCGGATGAAGCATATCCCATTTCGTCCTTTTGGATTGTTTCGTACTTGATAGTCAAATCCGTATCCATCATGTGGGAGAGCACCACGTTAAAGTTGAATTGTGAGTCAACTCCTTCTTGTCTCGTGTCGCTCGTAAGCAGGAGAGTCGCCCCTTCCGAGTCTGTGATGCGTCCAGTCGCAAAAGTGAGCGGCAGTTGAATTTGCGCGTATTGGGCGGCCATGTTTGCAGGTTGGTCAGCAGCACGAAGAGCGTAGCTAAGTTGGAATTCTTCGGTAAGTTCTTGAACATTGTCGTTCCTGATAGGAACTGCGATGTTTGCCGAGGTACCAGATTGACTGCTCGTGAAACCGATCAAACCAGTAGTGCTTGTATAATCCGTACCAGCCTTCGCCGTACCGTCCCTCGTCGAGTAGAACAATTTCGGACTATTGGAAGCATCGAAAAAACTTCCAGTTTGGGCATGACGAAAACGTGCTCTGAAAATCATCGTGCTTCCTCCTGTAGCCTCGGCGCCATCTCCGTCTGCTACACTGATCGAAGTGTCGGCGAAATTTTGAGCGTAGGCAACAGTCAATAAGACTGCGACCAGGAGGACTCGCATCCTGGACCTCAAATAAGTATAAG
>Ga0005851_1014952_pt1 | contig 13292 bp, 23 predicted proteins | sample SanBaynscriptome_FD_53306 | JGI IMG/M metagenome (GOLD analysis project Ga0005851, IMG submission 53306) | Metatranscriptome of freshwater and sediment microbial communities from dead zone in Sandusky Bay, Ohio, USA - 2 (Metagenome... | ecosystem: Environmental > Aquatic > Freshwater > Lentic >... | reverse complement strand
AGAGAAAAGAATTATTAATAAAGGAGGCTTCAAACTAACCATCCTGTGAAACTTATACTATGTATAATAAAGGTTACTCAATCAGTGTTGAGGACCAAGCACACACCCTAGAGTATCCAGTGGCTTGTATGCTTGTCAGTCTTGAGATCAGCCTCAAAGACAAGTCCAACACCCATGGCATTTCTTCTCATTTAAGTAACATAGCAAGGAGTCTTGAGAGTGCCGCGTAATTTGAGTTTGTTGGCTTCAATTGGTACAATCTCAATAAGTGGCATTTCGACGACTAACTCCTTAGGGTTTTAGTAGTCTAAGCAGTCCTTGTCGGTGTTCCATCTTGCTCCTTCAAGATACAATCCTTAGATGTAACAGCCGTATTGTAGGCGCTTCTAAATCTCACTAGGAGATTTCATTTTTGTGACAACTGTGTAAAGAGTTGACTTATCAAGGGCCCATTGCTTTAGTCTGCAAGTTGTCTGCACGAGTGCAGTCAAGTAAGACTCAGGAATATGAAGTCCAGAGAGCCACATGGCTTTAGGCTCTTCAATTTCAATCCAATCCTTGTATTGTTGGTAGCGTCTCAAGAAGTGATCCATCCAATTTACCAAATTCTTAAGAGTCTGAGGTGCCTTAGATGACCACATTGGAGGAAGCAGACCGTTGAAAAGAGAATTAGCTAACTCATCTAATTCTTAACTCATACCGATTTCTCCCAACAGAGCTCTCTTTAAATCAGAAAGAGATTTATGCATCGTGCTTAAGAGTCTATTGAATCTTTCAAGCTCTTAAAGAAGTACTACTTGGGCGGGAGATGGTAGCTCAAACATTTTCTTAATATTAAAGTAGTCGAATATCTCAGGTAGTCTTGCTTAAATATCACTAGCGACATTCTCGATGTACTCTTCTTTGTTGATACCTCCACTGCCAGCGGAATCACTTGTTTGCATGCTCAGAACATTCAGCCAGAGATCCTTAGCAGTATTGGTGAAATATGAAATTTCGGCATTAGGGTGCAATCCGAACACTCCTGGACTAGTGAACAGAGGGATAGTATCAATAGCCATTACGAATTGTTCATGGTTGATTGCTTGTGGGATTGTGTACTCTGCACCAGAAGTGGAGAAGAAGAAGGTCTGGTTAGAGTCAAAGATGAAGTTACCCAAGTATTCCCTTAGGTAAGTGTTCATTACTCTTCTATCGCAATCGTCAGTAACACGACCACCATACATAGCCTCACCGATAAGATATCTCAAAGTATCCCAGGGTAGATCTTCTTCATTATTCTACAAGGCTTTATTAAGATAAAGCGAGATTAGCTTGAATGAGATCTTGAAGTCACTCTCGTTGAAGTCATAGCTAACATTCCAACCGATCTTTCCAAATTTCTTTCTCTCCTGAAGTACTGCATGTGTGAAAGATAGCACATATACTAGTGATTTGAACTCTTGGTTAGGCACCTCATCAAGGTCTGCATCACTAAGTTTAGTATACGACGATTTGATGTTCTGACCAAGGCCATCGGGTGGTTCAGTAACCACCTTGAGTGACTTTTACAGAATACCTAGAGGGAAAGAGTCACTTGGTGCAGTAGTGAGCCAGAGACGGAAGTTCTTATCTGGCTTTGTGATGTTCTCAATAATGGCCTCCAGCTTCTTTAGCCATGAAACGAGTAAGTGACAATTTTGTAGCATAACCCAGTAGCCTCTCATCGCTCCACTTTCAATATACTGCTTTGCAGTGTCTCCCATACCTTGACCAAGGGCGAGGAATTTGAACTTATTTTGACCGATTCCAACAACATCAACTAATTTTTAAACGTCATTGAAAGGATCTGCACCTGGGCTAAGAATGAATACGATGGGAGTCTTTTCAGTTGATTATTCATAGATCTTCTGATAATTAATCGGGGGTGATTTAACATAGTAGTCATTCATTTAGTCAATGATAAAGTTCTTGATTGCATTGACTACTCTGTCAGGTCGGAAAATACGAACAACGAGAAGCTGCTGGAATTTGTTCAAGGAATCTGAGTATCCACAAGGAATTGAAGTCTGCTCTGGTGCCTCGAGATCATACCAATCTTTCCAGAGTTTCTGATTGCTTTCAACATCAGGCAGTATGTTGGTCCATGACTATCCAAGTGTTGAAAGTCTGAGTAAGTCTTTCCATCCATTATTGCTCATCCAGCTAAAAGGTTTCTCTTTGGATGCAGCTTCCAAAGAAGTGTTACCTTTAAGGAAGAAGTCCAACTCAGTCTTATTCAAGTTGCTATCACCATCCATGATCATGGTAGTCATTTAGAACGAGAACATTAGCTTATGCTTCTCGAAGATACCCATGCAGACGAAGTCGTAGACAAGCTGAGTTAGCTTATCTTTAATATTTCTTAGTCTATTTTGAAGAATGTTATCCTTTCTTGCCGTTTCTAGAGCATTCTTAAAGACCACTAGATAGGCGGTGAGAGAGTACTCGTACATTTCGGAAATTGTTGATAGTCCTTGCATAGCGAAAAAGAGAATAGCTGCACGTTTTGCAACTTCTTTGTAGGACTCACGAGACTGCTCAATATCAGCTTCAGTTACCTTAGCATTTTCTATAGCCAAGGAGATTTCAACTGACTTGGTCTTAGCAGTTTCTAGAGTTTCAATAAGAGCAACATTATCGACCAAGGGAATATCAGTCTCTTTAGAAAGTTCTGAAAGTAAAGTATCTTCAAGATCCTTCAGAGTAGCTCTGTTTTGGGATGTCTCTACCACCAACTGCTTTCTTAGCTTTTCAAGTTCAGGTCTTTCGAATCCAACGACTTCATTAAGGAGCTGATCTCTGAGACCGAGCATTGTGACACAGAAGTTGATTATCATAGTCTTACCGAAAGTCTCAGGAGGATAATTGGGGTTAGCAATTTTAGTAGTCATGTAGAGGCGGAAATCATCATGATACTCGATATTCTGGTCTCCTAGTTTTATCATTCGAACACCAGCCTAAACAACAATATTTTTCTCGAGAATAGGGTCAACCATAGGATCGATTTCCTCATCAATGGCCTCGAACAGCACTGGCTTACCGAAGCTGATAGCCATCTCAAGACGCTTAATGTAGTCAGCCTAATTGAAAGAAAGAATTTCCAAGTTAGATTTCTTTTCCTTCTCTTTGATCCAGACTACTGCCTGCAGTTGAGGATCAACACAAAGAGGCCATCTTGATGCATTCTTTGTCAAGATACCATTCTAGATGGAAAGCTCATCAGAAGGTAGACCTTCAGCAGACCAGCGAGAAATTTCGACATCGTTGGTCAAGAATTTGTCAAGTTTGAAACCTTCTTTATTTGGAATATTTTTCTCAATGAGATCAGCCTTCCATTTTCCGTAGACCATCTTCTGTCTCAGTTCAAAGTTAAATGCACCGCAATAAGATAAGAAAGCTGAGCCACTTAGACAATCTCCAACAAGTTTAATTTTATCTTATCCCAGACCCTCCATATCTATCGTCCAACGTTTCTATTCTGAACCGAGCCCCGTTATAAGTTTAGATGCAGCATTAAGTTTTCTAGTCATTTCCTTGGAGATGCGCTCAAGCTCATCAAGCTCTGCTTGCTTAACACTTCTCTTTTGGTTGAGATCAGCAAGTTTCTCAGTGACATCTTTGAGTCTTGCTTCAGTCTCTGCTAGATCCTTCTCAGCAGCTATTTTCTGTTTCTTCATTTCTTCTGCCTTTTTACGTTTAGGCTCGACATCCTTGTAGATATCAAAGCACTTTATGGTAGAGTAGACCCAAGCATAGAGACCAGCTGCTGCAAGTGACTTATTCTTGACATAATCGTAAGTAGGCATTTATGCATTTTGAGCATCTTTTTCAAGGTTGGCAAGAGCTTTTTTGGCTTTGTTAGCTGCATCTGTCTTTAGCTTGTCGACCTAATACTCCTTTAGATTTTGAAGAAGCTGCATATCACTGATAAGCTTTAGTTTAACAGAGCCCCAAGTATCATCGGCTACTGCCTTTGGATACATGTAGTAACACATTGTACACACCTTCTGGATGACCTCAGGGGGCTGAGGCAAGGCCTTGATTTCACCGATATCTTTTTAACTAATGTTGTTGAGTGCTTCCTTAGCAGCCTCAAGAGCAGGAATAGCCTCTTCAAGTGCTTTAGATGCTTCTGCTTCCTCTTAAGCAATGATAACTGACTGAACATCAAGGAAAGCCTTCTTTTCAGCAGCAACTTCCATCTGCTTGCTTGCAACCTCTGATTTTTACTTAATATCTTCGATAAGTTCTTCGACGACCTTTTTCTTTTCAGCGATCTCTGCATTCTTCACAGCCAAATCTTGGGAAAGAATCTCTGTATCTTCTTGGGCTTTGGCAAGAGTTGTGAGACCACCTTCAAGGCGTCTGATCTGTGAATCAATAAACTTACGGTTGTTCGCTAGGAACTTGATGTAGTTATCGATAAAGTCGAGGTAGTTCTTTGGAGTTGAGAAGTTCTTTCGCTTGTAGATCTATTCAAAGTCAATTGAGTATTCTTAGACTGATTAATGGATCATCACAATGTGTTCGGTGATAGGTTGTCTCAATTCATCATCGAGTTGGACATTCACCAAGAAGTTTTCAGCTACAGCCTTCAAGGCATCTTCTGGCCAGGCAAAGAACCAATCAATGCTTGTGTTACTAACAAGGCCAGGGAAGTTACGGCATCGAAGACGCAAGGTATCACCGGCAGGTGACATGCAAAGAACAATATGTATTTGTTCACGTGATCTGGTAACGAAGTAGCTCCATCTAAACTCTTTCTGTTCAGGAAGTCCTTGCTTTCTCATTTCATCTTCTAGAGGCTAAGCAAGGCCGTCTTTTTCCTCTTCGGGGAATAGTGCTGGCACCATTCCGATGGTAAGAATATTATTGATAAGCTCCAAGAAACCTTCTTCAACGACGTGAGCATCTGTAAACATGAATGTCTTAGGCTTCTTAAGGACAGAACGATAGAGTTCTCTTATGTCTTCGCGGAAATTATCCTCCTTGTAACCTCTAACAAGAGAGATTGTGAAAAGATCAAACCCAGCGGTGAAAGTTGCAAGACGGGTCAATGACTGTTTTCCAGAACCACCAACACCCACAAGTAGGCCAGATCCCTTAGGGAATCTGATGATTCTATGAATCTTAGTAAGATGCTCAAGTGCATCATTGAAAAGCACAAGATTCATGGGTTTGTTTTCAAATCCATAATCTTCAAGAAGCTTATTCATCTTTTCACGGACTCTGTCATATTCTCCTAGATCTTCATATAAGCGGGGATCTTCCTTTTCCTCATCAGTAGGATCTGACATTGCATAATCTCCATACAGAATAGGATTCTTTAGAACATGCTCTTCGCATCCAGGGAAGAATTCTTTCAGAATTTAAACAATGAGTTGATCATTGACTAATGAACGGTCAGTCTCATTTACTAGACGATCTGAAAAAACTCTCATGCATTCATTTCTCCATAGTCTGATTAAGGAGTCACGAGTCTAGAATTTATCGATTGTTGAGAGAGTAAGGCCCTCGTAAACTCTGCTAAGATCTCTCAAGTTGAAGATGTAGTGGAATTTTACTGGGGTACGAGGCAACTTTTCACAAATCTGGAAATACAAGTTCAAGGTCGCACTTGTTATCTTTTCAACAATGCCCTTCACTTCGTCGGGGAACTCTTGAACATGCTTCTCAAGAATTGAAGCGTAAATCTTTTGAATAGCTTAATTTGAGGGGAATGTGATGTTGAAGCAAGAGTAGAGTGACATAAGGCGGGGATCGACTGGATTATTACCACCACCTGGAGGAGTCATTGAGCCAACATATTGTGTGTCAACGATTTCACGAAGTTCAAGATCACCTCCACGTTGATAAAGCTGGTTTCTTTCAACCAAGAATTTTAGGAGAGCATTTGGTTGCTAAGTTCCATACTTATCAATCTTTGGCATGTTCAAATCATCAATAAACAAGATCAACTGCTTTCCTGCTGATTTAGGACCATACTATTTAAAGGTGCGCTTATCGATATTTTCCTCAAAGTTCTTTTAGAAATCGAGTGAGGTAGTACGTGATGAAAAATTGATTGTCAGTACCAAGTATTTGTCCATAGACATGCTCTTAAACTGAGAGTAAATTGTGACTGTCTTAGCAGTTCCTGAATCACCGACAAACATACATGGTCTCTTGAGCATCATTACTTGATTTAGCAACCATGAATATCTTACTGTATCAGATGTCGGTACAAGAATTTAATTGAACTTGCGGTTGGCAGGAGGAATGTACTCAGGAACTTTTCTGTCCCAAAGAACGTAACTCTTTGAATCCATATCATAGTAGTTGTCATAAAGGGAGCTAGATCCAAGCATTAGTCCGCATGAAGTCTTGATGAAATCAGAGAATTTATCTCTCTCGTCAGCCATCAAAGCACCACCAAGTGACCATACTACGCAAAAAACGTAAAGACGCTCAAGCTGATCCACCTCTTATGGGACATTATCACTGGGCTCGGGGAGCATTGAGTCAATAAGAGTAGTGAGCTGCTGAACCAAATTCAAGTTAGTTCTAGGAGTAATAAATCTCATTGGTTCAAGAATTTCCTCTCCTGAAGTACCCTCGTAAATACGATCAATCAAAATTGGAACATACTTGAGGTAAAGCTCATTTAAGCTTTCTCCCATAACTTCAGAATACTTTGCCTATTTATCTCTAACCCAGCGGTCATAGAAGGGTTTATATCCTAGATTTTTAGGATCCACGTAGACCATACCACAACGAGAGATTGTGGCAGGTGAAGCGTATTGCAAATCAAAGACTTCGAAGAGCATAGCGCAGTGGCGAAGAAGACGGATACGATCACCATTAGCTAGGGTTAGAAGTTTGTTGTCATCCATGACTGAGTTCATGTTTTCAACCCAGACAGCATCAACATCTCCATCAAAAACAATCCAGCGTCTCTCAGCCTTACCTGGAGCTTGATCCTAATTAGCATCCTTGAAAGTTTTGGAAAGGAGACCATCAGTCCAATCTCTGCTGTCAGGGTCCAGAACTCCATAAAGCTCATTAAGAGTAACCATTTTAGGGTTTATAACGTCCATTCTAGTAGGAATGCTAGTCTCTTCCTTGAGAGCCTGAGCGAGCACGTTAAGGATAACACTCTTGCCAGACCCAGTAGGGCCGACAACCATAGTAGTGTGACGAGTCTGCATTGTTTCAAAAAGTTGAATCATCTTGTTTACTTGATCGTCAAACTTCTCTTAATCAGCGTGATCATAATGCTACTTCTTCATCTCTTCAATAATTTTTTCTTTGAGATCTTCATAACCGACTCTGTCAGCCTTAAGCCCAGGGAAAAGATCGTTGATTAGACCGTGGAATAGAGGTACATCATCAAAGACGAATTTGGGCATGTTCATATCACGAAGAGCTCTCATTAACACGATATCTTCGCGGATGTCGGCATAAGCACGCTTAAGTTAACCTGCCATTACAAGGACTGACTTAATGGCTCTCAGGGCGAAATCATAATGGTATTGCTTAGAAAGCTGTTCCTTAGAAAGCTTGTAAAGCACGGTCATCTTCTTGGCAAGAACCTTAGCCATGGTAAAACCTTCAGACATAAGCATGTTCTCGCATATAAGGAGAAGGTCAGGCTGGACCATCGTGACTGGACGGAAGAGAGCCTTAAGATTGTCAGGTAGCTCTGAACGACCAGCATAACCAGGATTCATTGTGATGAAAATACCAACAGTTGGAATCAAGCGCATATCAGTATTTAAGAAGTCGATCTTCTTTTTACCCCACATGAGACCCTTCTGAATTGTCTGCACTTGAGCAGATACGACTGAGAGTACCTCAGTGGAAATACGATTGAACTCATCGAAGCAACCCCAAAAACCAGTCTGAATGAGACCAGAGAAAATAATACCCATAGCAACGAAGTCTAAGTTTTCACCGCAGTTAGTGATGACACATCGTAGGGCTAAAGACTTTGCAAGATCTTTCACAGTCTCGGTCTTTCCAGTACCAGCAGGACCTGCTGGAGCACCTCCCAAGAAGAAAGTTAAAGCAGTTGTAAGCGTCATCACACATCTGTCAGTCAGAGGCGTGATAACTAGACGGCCATTTAGACCCTAATACTCGTAGCAATAGTCGAAAGTACCAGTACACTGTCTGATGATGATATCATCCTTCTTCTTGTCCCAATAGAATCTGAGTTGGGATTCCCATTCGAATTCCTTAGCATCCAAAATAGAATCACGCACGAATCCGTCAACGATATCTCTAGCATGCACATCCAAAATAATAAGAGTATTGACTGATTTGCGGACATTGTTCTCAAGATCTTAACGCACCAATGCAATGAGGTCATTGAGGTCTGAAGACTCCTTTGCCAGCTCATTCTTCATTGCATGTTTGTCTCCCTCTTTGACACGACGGAAGACATCCTCAACGGAGAAAGTCCACCAAATCTGAGTGCCGGTGAGAGCAATCATACCAAGCTGCTTCTTTATCCACTCCATACGATCTTCTTTGGCATAATGGAAGACTGCCTTCTTGACAATGGTGTGTAGAGTCTTCTTCATCTCTGCATCAATTTTATTCATCCAGTCTTCGACAGCTCCCTCTGGCTTTTGAGGGGTCTCGAAGTCGTACTTTTCACCCTCATCAGAAATCATGCCGATAACCTGTTTGTCACCTTTGCCAAATATCAGGTCCTTACAATTATCGAATAGCTTCAATAAGTGAGGGGAAATGGCACGAGGATCTGAACTACCAAGGATCAAAAGAAGATCATCATCTGAAATGAAGTAGAAACGAGGGAAACTCATCTTTTTGGACTCAAGATAGTTAGTAAGTGACTTTTGGCACTTATCGAGTTCAGCAGATATATTCTTGAGCTCACCTAAACGATTGCCACCCTCTGCTTTGACACAACATTAGATAACGTTGGGGTTTTTGAAGGCGCCCTCCATAATCTTCTTATAATTGGCGTCAGTTTTCATGAACTTCTTTGCTTCTTCAGGCAGCTGCATCCTGATATCATCACTTGCAAAGATGCTCTCAAGGTACTGCCATTTTCTTTGGACAATCATCCAGCAATCAATAACATCATTGATGGTGTTGAGATCTTTTTCCCACTGAGAAACCTTAGCTTTGATGGCTCTGACGTACTTGGAAGCGTTGAGTGATTGCAAAATCAGGATATTATCTTCAAGTAATTGTCTGATTTCGTCGGGAGACTTGATGGCGTAACCTTTGAGTTCTCCTCCTCCGGCCTTTCTGTAGGGACCGATATCGAAGTTTTGGACCTTCCAAGCTCCCTCAATCTTAGCGAGGTTCTCATCATTCTTGGCCTCTTCCTTTGCCTCGAGACAGATGGCGTTGACCTGTTCTTCATAGTTTTGGAGCTCAAGCTCGAATACCTTGGAGAGAGTCATGGTCTTGAAGTTGATTTCTCCGACGTCCTTGCCGGTCTCCTCCATGATCTTCTTCCAGTGGCGTTCCTGGATGGCGGGGATCTTGAGTTGCTGAATCAGGGGCAGCGAACCATTGAATCCTTCGATGGTTGTGCGGAGTTTCACGAAGGGATGAATGTGCTCGGCATTGGGCAGCTTGCCCTGGAGCTTGCGCACCTTCTTGATCTTCTCTTCGGTGCCCAGTGAGAGCTGGGTAGCATCGAGCTTCGACCAGGCCATCATTGACCACTCCTTCACGTTCGACTGGTGGCTCTTGAAGATCGAGTAGATCTCGTCGTACATGTTGTTGTCGAGCTCCATCTTGATCAACTCTGGGTACTTGCTGATCGGCAGGTTAAACAGCTTCTCCGCCAACACAAACTCCTCACGCTTACGGTTGAACTACTCGTTAGCAACCTTGCTCTCCTCCAGCTTGTGGACTCCCTCCTCCAACGATACCGCTGAAGATCCTGGACCACGTTCCAGGTACTTCTCGTAGGCAGTGATAAGTTCATCCTTGAACTTCTGGACTTCACCCTTGGTGACCTCGGAGAAGTTGCGTTTGAATTCGTTGAGCTCGAAGTCCTTGCGATCAGCCATGTCCCTGAGGTCCTCCCATGTCTGAGAGAGCACGTCGACCTGCTGTTAGATCTCAGGCTTAATGACATAGTTGTACATGCGGAGGATACGGAACTATTCGACGGCCTCGTTGATTTTAAATTCCATGTCCATGCTTGTGTTCTTGATCTCGCTGATTATGTTGAGGACGTGCTTGAGCTGCTCGATACCGTGGACCTCGGTGCGCAAGTTCTTCTCATATTCATTGATCTCATTCACGATGTTCTTCAGCTCCTTGGAAGAGATGTCGATGAGGGAGTCACCTATCATGTTCATCCACTCGTTCACCTTCTCGATAGCCTGCTGCTTAACGTCGCGATAGTCGGTCAACGAAAAGTAGTTCTAGTTGTAGTCCGGCATCTCGTTGATCAAAACGTAGTAGCGCTTCATAAACAAGATCTTGTCCTCGAATAACTTAGTCTGAGGATTCTTTATCAATATTTTCTGGATCTTGGTCAGCTCGTTCTTGTCGAATAGGTAATACAAATGGAGCTTCTTGATAAAGTTTTTCGAGACGAACGAGAACTTGTCACTGACAGTGATTCTTTGTTGAGTCACCTCGTAGTTCAACTGAGTGATAACTGGGTTTACCATCACATCTTCGTAGAACGTGTAGGGAATGTACTTCTCAGAAGTCTCTTCGTTATTGCGTTCCTCGAAGATCTTGCAGAAGCCGTCCCACCACCTACCAAACTGTTTCGTTGAATCAAGGATGACGCGGGTGAACTTCTCAAGTTGTCCGCGGAACTCGTCCATCGTTGGATGGCAAGTCACTTCGGGATGTGCGTACGAGGCGGTCAACTTGACAAATGTGGGTTTCTCAGTGCGCATGAAGATCACCTTGTTAGCTGAGAGGGCGCGGATTATCATCTTTGTAATGGCGTTGAAGATTCTCCTTTCCCAATAGTAATAGTAGGGACGCATCTCCGGTGCACCCTAGTTATTAGTCTTGACTGTGCATTCCTCGATAGACTTCAGATACATATCGCCAATGTTCTGATAGTCCTTCACCAACTCTATCACTTGTTAATTCAGATAGGTGTCGAAGTACTCAGAGAACTCACTAAGGTCCATGGGCCCTTTGCGATCGAAGTCAATCTCCCGGATAATGATAGCATTTTCGATGTTGATGACTTTTTTCTCAATGTTTTGAGCATGCTGGAGTACTCTCTATTTAGTATCCTTGAACTCATCGATAGCCTTTTGGCAATCACGGATATACTCAGAGATAGACAGGGAGAACCAGTTGTGGTTCTCAGCTCCCTTGTCCATCCATCTATCAAGTTTAGTGATTTACTTGTCAAGAAGACGTTTCTCAACAGGCTTCAAATTGCTGAGAGCTTAGTTGTAACCTCGGAGGAGCTGGTTCAGCTTGTCTACATGCCTCATGTAGTCTTTCTCCTGCAAAGCAATATTGATAATTGTCTGAGGAATCTCCTTGCCAATGCGGTCGAGGAACTTAGCTTCACGGATAATAACCTTAAGCTCAGGAGCGAAGTTGACATAGTAAGTCTTGGCTTTCGTCTCGGGATCCTTTCCACTTTTAAGGATATTCTACTTGAGTAGGAAGATTGCGTTGTCGGTGTTGTTCTTCTACCACTCATGGAAGATGCTGTGCTCATACTCTGCATCGAGCTACTTAGCAAGGGAAATGTACTTCAAGGTGACTTCCTTGCCGACATCCTGCTGCAGTAAGCCTTCCTTAGTCTTGAATTTATAAATAGGTCTCTTGATACGGCCCATAATTGATCTAGCCCAAGCAATAGATCCAGACTTGGGAGGCATGTTCTTTGAAATAGTGGGATTATTGCGTCCTTTCTGGAACAACTACTCCATTTGAGCGACTTCATTCTTGTAACCAATCAGGACATCGGTGTATTTGAGACCAAGTTGATCCTCAATTGACTTACGAGTCTTAATGTTCTTAAATTTGTTCAAGAGGTCAAATGCTCCCTCTGAAGACTTTAGCTTGTTGAAGCTATTGTCAATGAGGTGGACGCATGAACCATCTGATTGGCGCATGGCGTCCTCGAAAGCGCGATAAAGCTCTTTCCACTCTTCGTGATGCTCAGGGGCGAACACATCGTAGACAAAGTTCTCAAGCTTGTTTACTTCAGTAATAATCTTCTACTTCTAATCATCAATCGAGTCAGCATCTCCAGTAACAGCCTTAAGATCTGGTCCAAGAAGTGAGAAGAACTCCTTCAAGGTGGTGCAGACTGCACGCATATCCATTAAGATAGACATCATATGCTTAGGCTTAATGAAGATTTCCTTTGCCTTGGTGAATTCCCAGCGCTTCACAGTACCCTCAGTCTCAATCTGCATCTTGGTCTCTTGGTACTGACGTTGCCACTTGTCTAGCACTGTGATACCTTGATTGATAACAGTGATAGCTTGATCAGGCTTTTGCCTGAAGATGCGCTTGATATCGATCTGGCTACGAACCTTATCACAAATTTCATTTGAGATACTATCTAGCAAGTCCTCCATCTTAGTATCAGTTTGATTAATATGGCGGGAAATCGTCCAAATAAGCTTGAGGCCGTTAAGCAATGAAGGAAGGGTTTCCTCAATGATGGGCAGCTCTCCTCTGGACAAATTTTTGAATTGGCGCTCCAAAGTTGTAAGGAACTTCACAAAGTCCTTGGCTTGTGCATGGGCCTTCTGGAAAGCAGCATTTTATCCTTTGAAGAATTCCATGCTCCAGCTGTCAGCTCCAGTGCTGCGCTCATTCTGTACCTCTTCTACAATCTTAAGGATTTTCTTGACGTTAGGCATTGTGAGCTGTTAGAAGAGTGTGTTGAAGGTGGCGGAGCGGGCACGCCAATACTCAGCTTCACCAAAAGCTGTATTGTTTTCCTTCACACGGTCCTTTTCTTTGTCGATAGTCTCCTTGATAGTTTGAGCCCATTCATCAATAGCGACCTAGAATTCTTCGATGAGTTTCTTGTCTTTCTTGATGTCGGTCTCGTCCTTATTCGCGGGGACCAACGGCACTCTGATCGTTACCGTGCCATATGCCTGCTGCAATGAGATGTTGATTTGCTTCTGGAACTTCTCCATATGCATTCGGATATCTCCACGGCTCTCCATCAGGGGGAGGTAGACGTGGCGAATCATCGCCTAGAGACCCTTGAGTCTCTGTTGCGTCTCATCTTCTTATTCTACCATATTTAAGGTCTTCTTAGATTCTTTCTTAAAAAGTTCTTTTAG
>Ga0005851_1013510_pt1 | contig 13341 bp, 25 predicted proteins | sample SanBaynscriptome_FD_53306 | JGI IMG/M metagenome (GOLD analysis project Ga0005851, IMG submission 53306) | Metatranscriptome of freshwater and sediment microbial communities from dead zone in Sandusky Bay, Ohio, USA - 2 (Metagenome... | ecosystem: Environmental > Aquatic > Freshwater > Lentic >... | reverse complement strand
TCCGATTTTTTCTTACGTCCGCGACGTGTACGTTTTTTATCAGCTTCAGCAGCATCAGATGCAGCTTTGAGTGCAACAGTATTAAAATCTACCAGTTCAATCATTGCTACTTCAGCAGCGTCACTTGGTCTAAAACCTAAACGTACAATACGTACATAACCACCAGGTCTATTTGCAATTGCAGGAGCAATAGTTGTGAACATTTCAGTTACGGCTTCTTTGTTTTGCAAGTAACTATAAACTACACGTCTTGAATGCGTAGTGTTATTTTTAGATTTAGTGAGCAAAGGCTCAATAAATTTTCTTAATTCTTTAGCTTTAGCAATAGTAGTTTTAATTCTTTTGTATTTAACTAAAGAGATTGTCAGATTGCGCAAAAGAGCTTTTCTGTGACCATTTTTTCTACTAAGATGGTTAAATTTTTTACCGTGTCTCATAATTGAATTTGATTATTTAATATGTTAGCATCGCAGCACGAGTGTAACTGCATAAAAGATATTATTCTTCGTCTAGTTTGTATTTAGAAAGATCCATTCCAAAAGAAAGACCTTTTTCTTGAAGTAACTCTTCAATTTCAACTAATGATTTTTTACCAAAATTTCTAAATTTCAATAATTCATGTGTTTCATACTGAACCATTTCACCTAAAGAATTAATCTTGGCAGCTTTCAAACAGTTGTAAGCACGAACTGATAAATCTAAATCTTCTAGTGAAGTTTTAAGAAGTTTGCGCATGTGAAGAATATGCTCATCAACAATGTTATCTTCCTTATCAGTTTCATCAGGGAACTTAATGTTCTCATCTGTAATTAACATTAAATGCTGAATCATAATTTTTGCAGATTCTCTTAATGCGTATTCAGGATGAATAGTTCCATCGGTTTTAATTTCCAAAGTAAGTTTCTCATAATCTGTTCTTTGACCTACACGGCTACTTTCAACAGAGTATCTAACATTTTTGATTGGAGTGTAAATAGCATCAACTGGTATAAAACCAATAGGAGCATCTTTTGGTAAACTTTCTTCAGCAGGTACATAACCACGACCTTTAGTGACAGTTAACTCCATTTCAAGCGTTACTGAAGGATCCATGTGGCACAAAACTAAAGTAGGATTAGTAACTTTAAATACATTTGTACTAGATCCAATATCTCCAGCTGTTAAAACAGATTTACCACTTACAGAAACATATATTTTTTCAGTAGCTAAATCTTGATCGTCAAGAAGATATTTAATTCTAACTTGTTTTAAGTTTAAGATAATGTCTACAACATCCTCAACTACGCCTTCAATAGTTGAAAATTCATGGTCGGCTCCTTTAATACGAACAGCAGAAATAGCAAAACCTTCAAGAGAAGAAAGAAGTATTCTTCTTAAGGAATTACCTATTGTTTGTCCAAAACCTGGTTCAAGAGGTTTGAATTCAAAATGACCTTCGAAGTCATCTGCCTTCTGCAATAAAATTTTATCTGGTTTTTGGAAATTCAGCAAGCTCATATTGAGATGTGGCTTTTATGTTAAAGAAGGGATTTAAACTCAAACTTAGGACTTCAAACAGACTGTTTGAAGTCCTAAGTAAAATAAAATTATTCTATTACTTAGAGTAAAGTTCGACGATTAGCTGTTCGTTGATTGTTTCTGGAATTTGATCTCTTGTAGGATAACTTAGAAAATTACCTTCGAGTTTTGCAGAATTCCATTCCAACCAAGCATATCTTTTTACATTTTGACTGTTGGAAGCTGTAGAATCAATAATTGATTGCATACTTCTAGATTTACCTCTAACTGCAATTACTTGACCAGGGCGAACAGACAAAGAAGGTATAGTTGATACAACACCATCAAGAGCAATATGGCCGTGAGAAACAAGTTGTCTTGCACCACTTCTGGTTGGAGAAATACCTAAGCGATAAACTACATTATCTAATCTAGCTTCTAGTAACTGAAGTAGGTTTTCACCAGTTACACCAGTTTTTCTAGTTGCAGCTTCAAAAGTACGACGGAACTGTCTTTCTAGTACTCCGTAAGTATATTTAGCCTTTTGCTTTTCCAATAATTGAACAGCATAGTCAGACTTTTGCTTACGACGTTTAGCTAAACCGTGTTGTCCGGGAGGATATTTCTTTCTTTCAAAATATTTATCATAGCCAAAAATAGGTTCATTGAACGCTCTGGCTTTTTTTGATCTGGGGCCTCTATATCTTGCCATTAGAAATGTTATTAAGATTAATTTTAGTAAAAAAGAAAGTTATACTCTACGCTTTTTGGGAGGTCTACAACCATTATGTGGTAGTGGAGTAGTATCCTGGATCATAGTTACTTTAACTCCCGTAGAATCGATAGCTCTAATTGCAGCTTCTCTTCCAGAACCAGGTCCTTTAACATAAACTACGACATTTCTCAAACCAAGCTCAAAAGCTTCTTTTGCTGCTTCGCTTGCACAAACCTGTGCAGCATAAGGTGTATTTTTCTTAGAACCTCTGAATTTTGATTTACCAGCTGAACCCCAAGAAATTACTTGACCAGATTTATTCGTAAGAGTAACGATAATGTTATTGAAAGAAGCTTGAATATAAGCACAACCTTGAGATTCTACTTTAACATTCTTCTTTTTGATTTTTTTAGCTGCCTTAGCCATAATTGCTACAAATATTTACAATTGTGATATGTTTACTAATTATTTAGTTGCTTTCTTTTTGTTAGCAACAGTTTTACGTTTGCCCTTACGTGTTCTAGAATTAGTTCTAGTACGTTGTCCGCGAACTGGTAACCCTTTACGATGACGAAGACCACGAAGACAAGCAATATCCATTAATCGCTTAATATTAAGTTGAATTTCAGATCTAAGTTGACCTTCTACTTTATAGTTGTCACCTAAAATTCTACGAATTTCCTTTATGTTATCATCTGTCCAATCCTTAACACGGACATTTTCATTTATACCGGCTTCCGCTAAAATATTTTTTGAACTGGTGTTACCAATACCAAAAATATAAGTTAAACCAATAACACCTCTTTTGTTTTTAGGCAAATCTACGCCTGCAATACGAGCCATATTATTCTATTTTTAAATTTTATCCTTGACGTTGCTTAAACTTAGGATTCTTTTTATTAATAATGTAAAGTTTTCCTTTACGACGTACAATTTTGCAATCAGCTGAACGCTTTTTTACAGATGGTCTTACTTTCATGACAATTTACTATTATTTTTTATTTATAACGGTATATAATTCGTCCACGGGTTAAGTCATATGGAGACATTTCGACTGCAACTTTATCACCAGGAAGTATTCTAATGTAATTCATTCTCATTTTCCCTGAAATTGTAGCTATGATAAGATGACCATTTTCAAGCTGAACCCTAAACATAGCATTTGACAAAGCTTCAGTAATTTCACCATCCTGTCGGATGAGATTCTTTTTACCCATAGATTTATAAATCGGAGTGCAAATATCAGATTAAAAATTCAAAAAAAATAATCTGAATGTAAAAAAATTAAATTCTATTTTTTCAGTCTTGTTGATTTAGAATCTTCACTAAAACCATGCATTGCTAAATGTCCATTGATTTGCTGAATTGTATCCAAAACTACAGCTACCATGATAAGTAAAGAGGTTCCTCCAAAGAAAACAGCAAAGTTAATATCTACCATTAAAAATAATCTAGCTAATCCTGGTAAAATTGCAATAAAAGCTAAAGCAATAGATCCAGGAAGAGTGATTCTAGTGGTAACTTCATCTATAAAGTTTGCCTCATCACCTCTATTAACATTAGGAATAAAAGCATTTTGGTTCTTAAGATAATCTTCGTATTGTTTAGGATTAGAAATTAAGGCAGTATATACATAAGTAAATACAACAACTAAAATAAAGAATACGATATTGTAAGGCAATGACGTAAAATCTTGCATTTTTCCTAAAAATGAAGTAGGATCAGTTGAAGCACCAAAAGCCTGTCCAATTGCACCAGGTATAAACATGATGGCCTGAGCAAAAATTATAGGCATAACACCAGCTGCATTTAATTTAACAGGTATATGGTCTAATCCAGAAATATTAGGAGTTGAACCGATTGCATGTTTTGCAAATTTTATTTGTATTTTTCTAACGGCTTGTACAATTGCTACGGATGCTACAACAACAAGGACAAACATTGCCAGTTCAACTACAAATATGACAGGTCCACCAGCTGAAGAACTAAACTTGTTCCCAAATTCACCAAGAAAGGCCTGTGGCATTGTAGCTATAATACCAGCAGTAATTATCAATGAAATTCCATTACCTATACCCTTATCCGTGATTCTCTCTCCAAGCCACATACAAAATACAGTACCCGAAGTCAATATTATAATGTTAGAAAACCAAAAAAGAGTTAAACCAACATCTTGAGATATTGCACTGGGGAAAGCAGAATACATATAATTTAAATAAGCAGATCCTTGAACCATTGTAATAGCAATAGTAATGTACCTAGTTATTTGATTCATTCTTCTTTGACCTGCCTCCCCTTCTTTTTGCAATTTTTGAAAGTAAGGAATTGCAAAACCAAGTAATTGAACAATAATAGAAGCAGAAATATAAGGCATAATACCTAAGGCAAAAACTGCTCCGTTGAAAAAAGCACCACCCGAAAAAGTGTTTAATAAATCTAATAAACCAGGGTCGGAATCACCACCTTTAGAAAGTGAAGCAGTGATTGCATCTTTGTCAATACCAGGAAGGATAATATAGCTACCTACGCGGTAAACAGCCAAAAGACCTAGAGTAAGAATAATTCTTGTTCTAAGCTCTTGGACATTCCAAATATTTTTTAAATTTTGAATTATAGTCTTCATTTATATGCTGAATTGTAGGTTTTAATAGACAGAAAAATTTTCTAACTTAATATTACTACATTAGCACCTAAACTTAAAAATAAATCTTTAGCAGCAGTATCAACTAAATGTGCTTCAATGTTAAATTTCATCTTCAAGCTACCTTCAGCAACTACATGTATTTTTTCACCTTCATTATAGAAAGAATAACATAAAGCTATTTCCTTTGCAGTAACATTTTCAACATTTAATGAGTGTGCTACAGCCTGGAGTTGACTTGTTTTAAATTCAACAAGAGAAACACCACCCTGATTAGAAATAGCTTCTGATGCTGATTTAGAAAATCTATTAGCAGAAATTGTAAGTTTCATAGATAACTCACCATCACCTAAAATCTTAACTAAATCATTTTTAGAAATATAGCCGTTTGTGTACAAGAAATCTTTTGTAATTGTATCAACAGAGTGATTTTGAGCAATAGTAGCTAAGTCATTAAGATTAAAAACTACAAATGAGTCAGCTCTGTTAGACTTATATCTTTTGTGCGTATTTTTAAAACCACCTTTGGGCAAACGCATTTGTAATGGCATTTGACCACCTTCGTGAGCTCTTTTACTTTTAAAACCGGCTCTAGCTTTTGCTCCTTTGTGACCACGAGTGGAAGTGCCACCATGACCGGATCCGGTACCACGAGCTATTCTTTTCGTTTTTTTAACAGAGCCAGCAGCTGGTTTAAGATTGCTCAGTTTCATTTTATTATAATTTAATTTTCAGTAATTTTATTATTAAAGTTTAACTACATCTACAAGATGATTAATTTTATTAATCATACCTTGAATTTGAGGAGTTACGTTATGCTCTACAGCAGAGCCAATTTTAGATAAACCAAGAGCTTTAATAGTTACCTTTTGTCTTTCTGGTCTATCAATTGTACTTTTTACTAAAGTTATTTTAACCTTATCCATTTTATTTTAATTTTCAGGATTATCCATTAAATACTTTGTCCAATTCTAAACTTCTATCCTTAGCAACTTGAAAAGGTGATCTCAACTTTGACAAAGCATCAATTGTTGCTTTAATAACGTTGTGTGGATTAGAAGAACCATTAGATTTAGCCAATACGTTATGAACACCAGCAAGCTCAAGAACAGCACGCATAGCTCCACCCGCAATTACACCAGTACCATCTGTAGCTGGTAATATAAGAACTCTTCCAGCACCAAACTTTCCGTGTTGCTCGTGAGGTATTGTGCCCTTGAAAACAGGCACTTTAACCAAATTTTTCTTGGCATCATCTACTGCTTTTTGAATTGCAGCAGAGACTTCTCGTGCTTTACCTAGACCATGACCTACTGTACCATTACCATCTCCAACAACAACAATTGCCGCAAAACTAAAAGTACGTCCACCTTTAGTAACTTTAGCAACACGGTTGATAGCAACCATTTTTTCTTTGAGTTCTGACTCTGCAGGTTTAACTCTATTTGTATTTTTTGCCATTATAAAAGTTTTTCAGTCTATTTTAGAATTGTAACAACTGATTACTACCATCTTCCAACTTTTCACCTCGAGCACCATCAGCAAGAGATTTTACTCTTCCATGATATAGGTAACCAGATCTGTCGAATGAAACTGTCTTAATACCTGCTTCAAGCGCTTTCTTTGCTATAAGTTTACCAACAAGAGATGCTTTTTCAGATTTTGTAATTTTCTTTTCATTGATCCCCTCTTCTCTAGAAGAAGCCGATAAAATAGTTCTTCTGGCTATATCGTCAATTAATTGAACATATATCTGAGAATTACTTCTGTAAACAGCCATTCTAGGTCTCAAGGAAGTACCGATGATTTTTTTTCTTATACGTCGTTGAATTTTTTGACGACGAGTCATTTTTTTAGAAGCCATGATTATAATTATGCAACAAAGTTTCTTAATAATTTTTTAAGACTATTTAGAAGCAGTTTTACCAGCCTTTCTTCTGATTGCTTCGCCTTTGAAACGAACACCTTTTCCTTTGTAAGGTTCAGGTTTACGGAAAGATCTAATTTTAGCTGCTACCTGACCTAATAATTGTTTATCGTGAGATTCCAAAGTAATAAGAGGTGCTTCACCTTTTTTAGTTTCAGTAGTGAGTGTAACCTCATCTGGTAAAAAGAACATTACAGGATGTGAATAGCCGAGTGATAATTGAAGAAGCTGTCCTCTGTTCTCAGCTTTGTAACCAACACCATACAATTCCATTTCTAGCTTAAAGCCTTCTGAAACACCTTTAACCATGTTTGCAATCAACTGGCGATAGAGACCATGTAATGATTTATGACGTTTTTGTTCAGATAAACGACTAACATTAGCAACGTTACCATCAACATCTATTTTGATAGCTGTTGTTTCAATTTGCTGTGTCAAAAGTCCTTTGGGCCCTTTGACTGTGACAAGATTTTTGTCAGATACTTTTAAATCTACTCCAGCAGGTATATTGATTGGAAGTTTTCCTATACGAGACATTATAATTAAATTTTCAAATTTAATAATAGAATATTGTTACTAGTAAATATAAAATAATACCTCACCTCCAACATTCTCTTTTCTAGCTTCTTTGTCTGTTAAAACACCTCTTGATGTAGAAATAACAGCAGTACCCAATCCATTGATTACTCTAGGAATTTCAGTTGACTTAACGTACTTTCTTAGACCCGGTCTACTTACTCTAGTCATTTTTCTAATAACAGGAAGTCTTGTTTCTGAATTATATTTAATCGCAATCTTAATTGACCCCTGCTTATTGTCTGTATCCTCAAATTTATATTTTAAAATATATCCTTGAGCATAGAGGATTTCTGTAATTCTTTTCTTTAAATTTGATGCAGGAATATCTACAATATGATGTCCTGCCATTTGAGCATTGCGTAATCTTGTTAAATAATCCGCAATAGGATCTGTTACTGCCATTTTAATTAAAATTATCGCTATAATTATCCAATTATGGAATTATTAGCTGATTAAAGAATATTTTTACCAACTAGCTTTGGTAACGCCAGGAATTTTACCTGCTAATGCTAGATCGCGAAACTGATTTCTACAAATACCAAATTGACGCATGTAACCTTTAGGACGACCAGTTAATTTACAACGATTATGCAATCTAGTTTTTGCTGAATTCTTGGGTAATTTATCTAATTCATCCCAATTACCTTCCGATTTAAGTTTTGCGCGAAGTTTAGCATATTTTTCAACCAAACGTTCTCTTTTGTGTTCTCTTGCGATGACTGATTTGCGAGCCATGATTTAATCTTGTTTAAAGGGTAAACCCAATAGTGTTAATAATTCCAATGCTTCTGCATCAGTTTTGGCGCTTGTAACAAATGTAATATCCATACCTGTAATTCTAGGAATTTTATCCAAATCAATCTCAGGAAAAATAATTTGTTCAGTTACACCCATTGTATAGTTACCTCTACCATCAAAACTTTTAGGGTTGATTCCCCTAAAGTCACGTACGCGAGGCAAGGCAACATTAATTAACCTATCAAGAAATTCAAACATTCTTTCATTTCTTAAAGTTACGCGAGCTCCAATAGGCATACCCTCACGTAATTTAAAATTCGCGATAGATTTCTTTGCTTTAGTTTTAACTGCTCTTTGGCCAGTAATTAGAGATAACTCTTCAACAGCAGTATCAGTTAATTTTTTGTCAGAAGATGCTTGACCAATCCCTTGGCTAACACTGATTTTCTGTAACTTAGGAACCTGCATGATAGAAGAATATTGAAATTTCTCCATCAATTTAGAAATTACCTCATCCTGGTATTTTTTCTTTAATCTTGGTTGATAGCTCATTATTTGATGATCTCTTTAGTTTTCTTGGATACTCTTACCTTTTCATTATTAATTACCTGACGGCTAGTTTTAGAAGCAACACCATTAGCATCTAAGAGCATTAGATTTGAAAGGTGAATTGGGGCTTCTTTTTCAACAATACCGCCTGGCACTTGAGCGCTAGGTTTAACATGACGTTTTACTTTGTTGTAACCCTCAACAATAGCTTTGTTCTCACTAGGAAAAACTTTTACAACTTTACCCTGTTCACCTTTGTGGTCACCAGAGATTATCAAAACATTATCACCAGTTTTGATGTGTAATTTTACTTTCTTGTTATTATTCTTGTTTGCCATATTATTATAGTACTTCTGGTGCAAGTGAAACAATTCTCATAAAGTTACGCTCACGCAATTCACGAGCTACTGGACCAAATATGCGTGTTCCACGAGGTTCTTCAGCTGCATTTAGTAAAACAACTGCATTATCGTCAAATCTTATGTAAGAACCATCAGGACGACGTATCTCCTTACGAGTTCTAACAATAACTGCTTTAGAAACCATACCTTTCTTAGCATTTCCACCTGGACTTGCATCCTTTACAGTTACTACGATAATATCACCAACAGAGGCATAACGTTTTCTGGTACCACCTAAAACTTTTATACAAAGTACTTCTTTAGCACCCGTATTATCAGCTACATTAAGTCTACTTTCTGCTTGTATCATGATGACTTATTAATTATTTCGCGCGTTCAATAATCTCGACTAATCTCCAACGTTTTGTTTTGCTTAATGGTCGAGTTTCCATTATACGTACAACATCCCCGGTGTTACACTCATTTTTCTCATCATGAGCCTTAAATTTTTTGGTAGATTTAACAAATTTACCATAAATAGGATGCTTTACTCTGCGTTCTACAGAAATAGTAATGGTTTTATCCATTTTATCACTTGTAACTATTCCAGTACGTTGTTTGCGTAACTTACGCGTTAATTCAGTTGCCATTTGGAACTTTTTAAAATTTTCTATGACTATTATTTTCTTTCCTTCTTTCTACGTGCTAATATTTTATCACGTTGAAGATTGTTATCAGAGGATAATTCTCTTGATCTTAATTCAGTTTTGATTCTAGCAATATCTTTTCTAGCTAGTCTTAATTCCTGAGTATTCTGTAGTGAAGCTATGCTGTGATTATAACGTAAATCTTGAGATAACAACTCAGCATTAGATAATTCTACAGCTAATTCCTCTACGGATAATTTTTTTAAATCAGAATAGTTCATTGTATTTACTATTATTATAATTCAACATAATCATTGCGGACCACAAATTTAGTTTGCACAGGCAACTTTTGTGCAGCAAGTCTTAAGGCTTCATCAGCTACTGCTCGTTTAACCCCATCAATTTCAAAAAGAATTCTACCGGGATGTATTACTGCAACATAGTGTGATAAACCACCTTTCCCTTTACCCATACGGACTTCCTGAGGTTTTTTAGTAATGGGTTTATCAGGAAAAATACGTATCCAAACTTTACCTTCACGTTTCATATAACGTGTCATAGCTATACGTGCAGATTCTATCTGACGGTTTGTTATCATACCTTCATCAAGGGATTTTAAACCATATGTCCCGTGAGAAATGATAGTACCACGCTGAGCAACACCTTTAATCCTTCCTTTCTGTTGCTTGCGATATTTGGTTCTTTTAGGTTGTAACATTATTTACTAATTATACTATATACAATAATAAGCATCAAAGATGGAAATTAAAAACTTCCTTTTAAAGCGGATGCAAAGATAGAATTAAATTTCAAAAGTCTCAATTTTTTAAAATTATTTTTATGACTTTTTCTTTCTTTTTTCTCTTCTATTGTCTTTACCTCCAGAATTGCGTTTGTTATCTCTACCCTGTGATGAATTCCCTCCAGTTGAGTTTGAAGCTAGAGAAGAAGCATTTGTTCCTTGTTGAGTTGGGAAAAGATCTACTTTTTCATAGATTTCACCTCTACAGATCCAAACCTTTAATCCAATCTTTCCATAAACTGTTTGTGCTTCAACAACAGCATAATCCAAATCAGCTCTGAATGTGTGAAGAGGACTACGACCTTCTTTATATTCTTCAGAGCGAGACATGTCTGCTCCATTTAAACGACCAGAAATTCTTACTTTTATACCTTCACCATTAGCTCTCATAGTAGACTGAATGGCCATTTTGATCGCTTTTCTGTAATTGATACGAGCTTCAATTTGTTTTGCAATTGTTTCACCTACAATCTGGGCACTTAACTCAGGCTTACGAATTTCAACGATGTTAATCTGAATTTCCTTATTTGTGAGTTTTTTAAGTTCTTCACGAATGCTATCAACTTCCTGTCCACCTTTACCTATAATAATACCAGGTCTAGATGTATGTATAGTTATTGTTACTCGTTTAGAAGTTCGCTCAATTACTACACGAGCGACACCACCTTTTTCAATACGAACTTGTAGATAACGGCGAATTTTCTCATCTTCTACAACTTTTTCGGCATAATCTTTACCTCCAAACCAGTTAGAGTCCCAACCGCGAATGATACCTAGGCGATTTCCTATTGGATTAGTTTTTTGTCCCATAGTTTTTTTACGTTGATAATCTTTAATCGTTTGAACTTAATACTTCTGCTTCGACGCCATCATTAGATGTTACAAAAGGCAGACGATTTTCTACTACCAATGTTACGTGGCAGGAATGTTTACGTATTCTGTGAGCTCTACCATGTGGTGCAGGCTGAAAACGTTTGAGTTGAGTTCCCTGATCTACCCAAATTGCTTTTACAAACAAATCATACTCATCGGCATCTTCTTGGGTTTTTACATTCCAGTTAGCAACTGCCGACAATAATATTTTGTAAAGGAAACGAGCACCCTCTTTACGAGTAAACTTCATTATTCCTAAAGCTTTGGTAATAGGTAAACCTCTAACCAAATCTGCTGACAAGCGCATTTTACGAGCTGACATGTGACAGTTTCTTAATTTTGCGATTGCTTGTACTTTTTCTGTAGTATTTTGCATACTTTTAAGCTACATTAATTATTATAAAAGGCTTATTTCTTTTTATTACCGGCATGACCTCTAAATGTACGGGTTGGAGCAAACTCACCCAATTTATGTCCTACCATATTTTCAGTTACGTAAACCGGAACGAATGTTTTACCATTGTGAACAGCAATTGTTTCACCAACCATGTCCGGAATAATCATTGAAGCGCGAGACCAGGTTTTGATAACTGCCTTTTTGCGCGAGTCTTTAGCTTTCTCCACTTTTTTTAATAGTTTGTGGTGAACATAAGGACCTTTTTTAAGAGAACGTGCCATATCTATTTAGAATTTTTGCCTGTTTTTCTGCGCGTGATTATAAATTTATTTGAGTACTGTTTTGATTTACGGGTTTTTTGTCCTTTAGCTTTCAATCCGTTACGTGAACGAGGATGACCACCAGAAGAACGACCTTCACCACCTCCCATGGGGTGATCCACAGGATTCATTGCAACACCTCTAACTCTTGGACGACGACCTAACCAACGCTTACGACCAGCTTTACCCAAAATTTGAAGTCCGTGATCAGGATTAGAAACAGAACCGACTGTTGCTCTACAAAGAGCAAGTATCATTCTGGTTTCACCTGATGGCATTTTGATAATTACATACTTGCCATCACGACCCAATAACTGAGCTGAAGATCCAGCACTACGAACCATTACTGCACCTTGACCAGGTTTAGTTTCTATTGCATGAACTGTTGTACCTAATGGCATCTCACCAATTGGCATCGCATTTCCTTTATCGGGAGCAATACCAGAACCTGAAAGAACGATATCACCTACTTTAAGGCTGTGAGGGGCAAGTATATATCTTTTTTCGCCATCAGCATAAGCAAGTAAAGCAATAAAAGCTGTACGATTTGGATCGTATTCAATACTTTTTACAGTGGCAGGAACATTATCCTTATCTCTTTTGAAATCAATGATACGATATCTGCGTTTGTGACCACCTCCAATTTGACGCATTGTTCTGCGTCCTTGGTTATTTCTGCCACCAGATTTTTCTGATTTTGCCAAAAGACTTTTCTCTGGACTATCAGATGTTACCTCCGTGTAAGCATTTCCAACACGGAATCTAGTACCCGGTGTTATTGGATTAAATTTTTTTACAGGCATGTTTTTACGAATTTATCAGTTTCGCGACTATAGTTAATAAAAAATTATTTAAGCATTCACTTCTTCTACATCAGCAGATTCGCCATAGAAGCCTTCAATAAATTGCCCTTCAGCAATTGTAACATATGCTTTTTTAACAGGAGCTGTTTTTCCGTGAACATAACGTCCTTTGACAACACGTGATTTATTCTTACCCGGACGAACAGAAGTATTCACAGAAACTACTGTTACTCCAAACTTCTTTTCTACAGCTTTTCTAATCTCAATTTTGTTGGCACTTCTTTCAACTACGAATGTATATTGATTAAGAACAGTATTTTCTGCCATTTTTGTTGATTTCTCAGAAATCAGCGGCTTGATTATTATAATTCTATTTGCCATGATAGCTAATTTTTAATCTCAAAGATTATTTGTTAAGAACTTCATTGATTTGTGATATTGCACTTTCAGAAAGCACAATATAATCAGCATTTAACACCTGATACACATTAAAATTAGCTGCATTAATAACA
>Ga0005851_1021689_pt1 | contig 13450 bp, 1 predicted proteins | sample SanBaynscriptome_FD_53306 | JGI IMG/M metagenome (GOLD analysis project Ga0005851, IMG submission 53306) | Metatranscriptome of freshwater and sediment microbial communities from dead zone in Sandusky Bay, Ohio, USA - 2 (Metagenome... | ecosystem: Environmental > Aquatic > Freshwater > Lentic >... | reverse complement strand
GCCGAAATACGATCGCGTTGAAACTCCGATTTGTTGGGAAACTCCAAAATTCGATCGCCGCACCCGATCTGCCTCGACAATGCAACTACGACCTGTGCTGAGAACTTCCCACAGTTCATCTAAATTGTTAGCACCTGGATAACGACCAGCGATACCGACGATGGCGATGTCCTCCGTTCTGAGATTAGGGGTGTGGGGGTTGGGGGGTGTGGAGGGTGCTTGCACTGGGCGGCTTGCCCTGGGCGAAGGCGAAGGGAGTCGAAGTGTAGTGGGTGTGGGGGTGTGGGAAGTGAGGGATTGCTTTCTGACTTGTTCTAAGGAGTCCTGGTGATGGGTTAATAGATACTCAACGAGTTCGCGGGTAGTACTGTATTCAAACAAGATCGTATTGGGCAGGGAGCCTGTCACCTGTTCCAATTTCTGGATCAGTCCCACCTGCACGATCGAATCCACCCCATACTGCTCGAAGGGTGCCTCCAGTCGAATCTTGTGGGCAGGAGTCCTGGTTGCTGCTGATAAGGTCTGACGCACAAATTCTGTAGTCCATTCTGCCAGGGATGCCATACTACTAGTAGTGGGCAGATTTGATGAGTTATCGGGCTGGATCTGGGGGACAGATGCTTGATCGGTAGATGGCAACAAAGGTTGACGAATGACTCCATTACTCGTGGCAACAATAATCTGATGTCCTAAGTCATGGGCAAACTCTACCGGGAACTTGACAGCATCAAAACCTTCGGTTTGCAATACCTGTTGCCAAGCATGAGCATTTAGCCCGGGGCAACCTGGAATACGCACTTCGGGATCTTCAAACCGCCACCAGCCTGACAGTAAACCAAAGGTCAAATGGGAGAACAGGGAACTCTGACCGATCTCGTTGATAAATATTTGTCCACCCGCCCGCATTGCCGCCTTGACATTACGGACAGTCTGACGGATATTTTTAGTCGCGTGGAGGACATTTGTGGCGATGACAAGATCGTAACTTCCCAGTTGAATCGACTGAACACACAGCGGCTGCTCGACATCAAAGCGATCGACCGTCAAAAATGGGTAATCGATCGCGTAATGCTCTTCGGCGTGAATGAGGAATGCCTGGGAAATATCGGTGTAACAATATTCAATAATCCGATCGGCATAAGGCTCCAGCTTTTTGAGTAGGCCGACGGTAGTTCCGCCTGTGCCCGCACCAACTTCCAGGATCCGGATCGAGCGGTTGTCCTTATCCAAACTCAGGATGGCATTGATAACGGCATCAGCAATCACTTCGTTGAAAAAATCTGCCACAGGATTGCCTCGGTATAGTGGCTCGACTAGCCGCAGGGAAGACTTAGGAAACATCACATCCTGGGGAAGTTTGCTGCCGCTAAGGATATCTGCTAAAGAGCGCAGACAGGTCTCCACCAGATTTATTTCTGCAGTTGCGCTGGGACTTCCTGCCCACTCCAGTCGATTGGTTTGCCAGATCTGCCATAGTTCGGCGACGCTGCTCACATTGGCAGCAACCGCTAACATATCTTCCTGCCGAATTAACAAACCATTCTCTATCAGTAGACGGATACTCTCATCCAACCACTGATGATAGCCTGGGAGAATGAGCGATCGCCCCTTGGGGACATTGAAAACTCCCAGATCGCGCAAATTGGCAAGCAACAAGTTTTGCAACAAGCGATCGCGGGCATCCGTTCGCTGGGTACGAATTAATTGCAATTGCTGGGAATAACGTGCTTCAGCATCATTACTCTCAACCATCGAATCGCCTACTGGACAGATTGGATTACCAACTACGGATAACAATTCATCTTCAACTATAAACTCCAGTACTTGAGGTTTGAGCAGGTTGATAAATGCCAGTCGATCGATCTGTCCTGCGAGGAGCCGATCTAGAGCCACCATCGCCTGTGGTGTTTCAATTGAGCCAATCCCGTTTTGCCGCATTCGTTCTCGATAGGCAGCATCAGCCACCACCCCAACGTCTCCCCAATATCCCCAATTCATAACTTTGACCATCACAGCCCACTCTTTGCCAAGCTGCTCGGCGTAGGCATCTAGGAAGGTAGATCCGGCGGCATAGTTGGCTTGTCCTGGCGACTCACCGCAAGAGATCAGAGAAGAGAAAAAGAGCACAAAGTCCAATGGCTCCTGCTGGAAAACCTGAACCAAACGAACACTGGTTTCCACCTTAGCCATTAATCCAGTCCGAAACTGAGCCATAGACATCTGCGCCAGACTCCGATCTTGAAGCTCGATCGCACTATGTACCACGCCATTGATCGAACTATAACTTTGGTGAATATCCCGAAGAGCTTGTGCCAAAGAGGCTTTGTCTCTTGCGTCTGCCTGAATGTAGATCGGTTGCGGCCCGAAGGCAGCTAGTTTTGCCTGTTTGGCGCGGATCCGATCGTCTAGTTCTCGCCGACCGATCCAGATAACTTGTGCTTGATAGTTCTCAATGATATGTCGGCTCCAGACTTCACCCACACCGCCAGCCCCACCAATTGCTACATATACCCCTTGGTGCTTGTAGGCAGGAAAACCTGTGGTTTCAAAGGTGATCGGGATTAGCTTACGGGTAAACCATTGCTGGTTTCGCCGCGCCAGCAAGGGGAAACTATCTTTATCATGGTCGGGAAATAACTCGTCCCAAGATGGTAACTTACTACCATCAATATCCAGTAATCGGACCCGCCAGTGGGGATATTCACTCTTGAGGGTTGCCACTAAACCGTGAATGCTGGCCATGCTCGGATTGACAGTTTCCCAGGGTTGAACCGAGATACTCTGACTCGTCACTACAGTTAGTGCTAGGGATTTTTTTCCGTAACCGCTCGCCAACAGAGATTTGATCAACTGAAACAACTGAAGAACGCCTAACTCCTGCTCATCAATGAGGAGATCGTCATCTAAAGCATATTTAATCGGTGTGATCGCTAACCAAAGTAAGTGATCGATCTCTCCCATTAATGGGATCTGGTGGAAAAATTCTGCCACGGATTGCGGCTGCGTAGAGTCAACTAGGATGGTGGGGCGATCGCCTGCGGTAATTTGGTGTTTCCAGATTTGGGTGTCCCCGAAAACTACTGTACGCCGTTCCGGCGAGGAATTAGCTGGAGACATGATCGCCACCGGATCCCAAACTGGTTTCAGCGTCACTACTCCCAATCGAGTTTGGGGTTGAGTCTGTGCGATCGCTTCAGTGGATTCTTGCTGGCGGATTGCGCGAGCTACAAAGCCCTTCAGCCGCACTCCAACTTTACCATCCTCATTACATAAATCTATATCAATGCGCTGAATCGGGCTATCTGGTTTCGTTTCGGGCGCAAATCTTACCCAAGCCCACATCACGGAGGCAGAGGAAGCGTATATTTCCATCTGTTCTAGGGATGATGGCAACGCCATTCCCAGTGACTCCTGGGAGTCGTTCTCTAGCACTAAACCCAGGCACGATTGCAGCCCAGCGTCCAACATACTGGGGTGTAAAAAATATGAAGACTGCTCTCGATCGACAAGATCGGGCATCACCAATTTCGCTAACACCTGTCGCTCTGTGGCTTTGCCTGCGGACAGGAATAGTGTATCGATAGCCTGGTGGGTCGAACCGTAATCTAAGCCTAATGTGCGAAAAATCTCATAACATTCTGCTGACGAACGTTGCTGGTTGCGAATTTTTTGCTGTAGTTCGCTTAAGTTGAGAGTAGGAGCAGTATTTAAGCTCACCGCCACATAACCGTGACAATGCAGCACAGTTTTGTCTGGGAAGGTACTACCGATTTCAAATCCCATTTGGTTGAGAGCTTCACCATTGTTGCTAGACCCGCGATCAACAAATTTCAACTCAACAGCTATCGGTGATTCATCAATAAACAGAGCTTGTACCCAGGTAATATCCCTCAAGACAATGACGGGATGTTCTGAGTTTAAATGTACAGGGCTGATGTGATTCCAGAAAACGCGGCGAACCATTTCTAGGTACACCACAGCAGGCAAGACTTTCCTCCCCACACCATCCCTGGGTCGGATCTGGTGATCTGTTAGAAAAAATTCATCTCCAGTAAGCTCGTAACTGTAATGTTGTGCGGAACCCTCAACCTGCCTGGGTAGTAATGGATCGCTCCCCTGACTGGGCGTAATGGTCAAATGGCTGAGTGGGGCAAAATTAGCAGTCGGCCAATAGTATTCTCGTGCAAAGGGGTAAGTGGGGGCACTAATGCGGGTGGGGCGGAAAGTATCGCCGTACAATTGACTCCAATCTACCTTGACCCCCTGAATCCATAACTGCGCTAACTTGGCTAAATTCCGTTTCCCTAGCCACTGGGCCAACAATCTTTGCAGATCCTCATCATCGGCAAACAGTTTGAGAATCTGACTCTCTTTGGACGACGAACTAAAATAACAACCCTCACCAGACTGTCCGTGGGTGGCAAATTCACGGAGTTTGGTGATCGCGTCCCCAACGCTATTGACAATGAAGGCAACCCGATTCTCCATCGGCTGGCGACCGCATTGTAATGTGTAGGCAAGGTTAATTAACCATTCGGTATCGGTGGCATCTTCGGGTTGGGTGATTCCCTTGGCTAAGTAACTAATCACTAATTCGACGTATTCTTTGAGCCGCTCCTCTGTTTTGGCTGAAAGCACAATTAGAACGGGCAGATGGAGATGGGTTGGCAATAACTTTGGACTGGGCAGATATTCTTCCAAAATCCCGTGGGCATTCGTGCCCCCAATGCCAAAAGCACTCACAGCCGCACGACGGGGCGAGGAGCCAGCCTCCCATTTACGGAGACTGTCTACGACAAAAAAGGGTGATCGCGCAAAATCAATGGCTGGATTTGCTTGGCTAAAGTTGATTGACGGTGGTATCTTTTTATGGTACAGACTTAGGGCTACTTTAATACATCCTGCCAACCCCGCCGCCGTATCCAAGTGTCCGATATTTGGCTTCACCGAACCAATGGCACAATACTGTTGGCGATTGGTATATTTTTGATAGCTGTCGCACAGAGCCTGAATCTCGATCGGGTCGCCAAGTTTAGTACCAGTGCCGTGAGCTTCAACATAGCCAATCGTCTCTGGGTTAATTCCCGTAGCCGTCAAGGCTAGATCGATCACTTGGGACTGACCTCCCACGCTGGGTGCGAAGAATCCAGCCTTATTTGTGCCATCGTTATTGATCTCAATCCCTCGAATCAGCGCGTAAATGCGATCACCATCGGCAATGGCTAGGGGAGCTTTTTTCACCAATAGCACCGCCACGCCTTCACTGGGAACTAGTCCATCCGCAGCCGCATCGAAGGTACGACAGTGACCGTCACTAGATAAATTCAGTCCTGGACGATGCACATAGCCGATCTCGGACTTAGGCAATAGGGTTGATGCGCCGACTAAGGCGTAGTCAGACTGCCCCAGACTGAGACTTTGATATGCGGCACTAAGTCCCGCCAAGGAGGAAGAACAGTTTGTATGCACAAATACGCTCGGACCAGTGAAGCCTAGCTGATAAGAGATCGTCGTGGGAATCGTGCCACTCTGATTCAACATCCAAGCGGTATATTCGTCTGTTGGCTCAATAATTCCAGCCCGATCAACCAAGGTGTTGTAACCGCTGTTGCTGGCGGAGATAAACACGCTAGTCCGAGGGATTTCGCTGGATACATATCCCGCATCTTCCACCGCTTGCCAAGCGTGCATCAGCAGCAATCGGAATTGGGGATCCATGAACAGGGCATTACGCGGGGAGATATTAAAAAATTCGGGATCGAAATTTCCCTTACCCTCAATCGTGCGCTGAACCCCAACAAAGTAGGGATTGCGGATCAAGGCTTCGTCCACACCAGCTTGGCGTAGTTCTGCCGCTGAGAAAAATTGTCCGCTTTCCTTACCCGCACAAATATTCTCCCAGAATTGACCGCGATCGGGTGCGCCTGGAAAGTGACAAGAGATCCCCACGATCGCCAGGCTGTCCTGCAAATCCGATCGGTCTTGATCGGCTACCAACTCAGACACAGATAGTGAAGCCCCGAAGGGTGTGGAGATCGGCAGATCGGTCTGTTTGTCTGCTAAATAGGTGGCAAGATCGCGGATTGTTGCATACTTAAATAAGGACGTAACCGAAAACTCGCGATCGAATCTCCGCGCAATCCGATCAGCCAAAATTACAGCCAGAACTGAATCACCACCAGCCGCAAAGAACCCATCATTAATGCTAATATCAGTGACATTGAGTACATTTTTCCAAATGTTTGTCAGGATCGCCTCAGTTTCAGTTCGAGCAGTTACTTTCTCAGTCTGCCGTTGAATTGTCACTTCTCGATGAGCGAGAGATTGACGATCAACCTTACCATTAGCCGTTAGCGGGATCCGCTCTAGGGCGACGAAGGCGGTGGGAATCATGTAGTCGGGTAGATGCTGCTTCAGATGTGCGATCACATCGGAGTCTGGGGGTAATTTACCTGCATAGCTCGATCGGGGTACATAATAGGCGATCGGCGTTTGGACTCCCTGACGTTCCTTGGCTACGACTACACATTCAGCCACTGCGGAATGACGACTCAATTCCCGTTCGATTTCTTCCAGTTCGACCCGAAAGCCCCGAATCTTGACCTGAAGATCCAATCGCCCCAAATGCTGAAGTTTGCCGTCGGGGAGCCAGCGGCAGAGATCTCCCGTGCGATACAACTTACTACCAGTATTCGCCTCTAGGGGATGGTCAATAAATTTTTGGGCGGTAAGTTCTGGCTGATGCCAATATCCCCGCGCCAACCCTGCGCCAGCGATGCACAGTTCGCCTGGAACGCCGATCGGGGCGAGACGATCGGAGCTATCCAGGATATAGACACGGGTATTGGGGAGCGGCTTACCAATGCTAACTGCATCGCCGGGTCGGATCTGTGCCAGCATCGACCAGATTGTAGTTTCGGTCGGCCCGTAAAGATTCCAAACTTCGCAGCCGATCGCTGCAAACATCGATTGGAGCCGATCGTTCAAGGACTCGCCGCCACAGAGGATAGTCAAGTTCTCCTCATTTTTCCAGCCTGACTGAAGCAACATCGTCCAAAACGATGGCGTAGCTTGCACAATCGTCGGTTGCGATCGCCGAATTTCCGCCTTAACCGCCTCAATATTTTTGAGTAGATCGCGCTCGCAAATAATACATCGCGCCCCCTGCACGAGGGGGAAAAACAGTTCCAACGCGGCGATATCAAAACTGTAGGTTGTCACCGCCAGAAAGTCTGCCACAAACTGTTTGCCGATCTTGTCCGCCATCCCACATAAAAAGTTGGTTAACGCCCGATGCTCGATCGCTACGCCCTTGGGCTGGCCAGTGCTCCCGGATGTATAAATAAGATAGGCGAGATTGCCCAGATCCGCCCCAGATGAGAGATCCTCCATCGATGCTGCTACCCGTTCGATGTCCGCCCCTTGCAGATCCAGGTTAATATACCTTGCATCGATGGCACCGATCCGATCGTTCAACCACGACTGGGTAATCAGGAAGGAAGCACCACAGTCGCGCAGCATATATGTCAACCGTTCCTGGGGAAATTCTGGATCTAACGGCACATAGGCTCCACCAGCTTTCATAATCCCTAGTAAAGCAACGATCATCTCCAGCGATCGCTCGACACAGACCCCTACCAAGGTTTCCGCCTGGACACCTTGGTACCGTAGGTATTTGGCTAAAGCTGTACTTTGGCGATTTAGTTCTGTATAGGATAGAGTTCGATCTCCGCAAACCACCGCTACCGCATCAGGCGTTCTCGCGGCTTGAGCTTGAAACAGTTGATGAACGCAATAGTTGGGATATGGGACTGAAGTGGCATTTACTTCTGACTGTAGCCACTGTCTTTCTGCGTCATCCATCGGATCGAATGTCGAGATCGACCCCTGGGGATGGGAAATTGCCACTTGGATCAGATTCAAGTAATGACCGAGCATCCGTTGCATCGTAGTTGTGTCATACAAGCTTGGATTATATTTAAAATTGATGTGATACCCATTCGCTGTTTCAAATACCTCCAGTACCAATTCGTATTCACCTTCTTGGTGGATATCGAAGCTAATTTCTAGCTCGAACAGGTCGCCGTAACAATGGCATAGGTGTTGCAGATCCCCAGGTGTCAGCCCGTTCTGGTATTCAAAGGCTACTTGAAACACGGGGGCGGCGTTTTCATTAGGCAGAATACCAAGATCTCGGACAACGGTTGTAAATGGCACCATTCCATGGTCGAGACTATCGGATATGGTGTACTGAAGATGTTCCAGAAAAGTCGCAAATGTCTGCTGACTGAATCCGGTGCTGCGGATCGCCACCATATTGATAAAATAACCGATGACCGATCGGAATCTTTCTTCGGGTCGTCCCATACTCGGCATGCCAACGATGATATCCTCGCAGTTGGTATATTTATGCAACAAAATTTTAAATAAAGCCAAAAATATGGTAGAAGGATTGACTCGTTGTACCTTGCTAAAACGCTGGATTTGAGCCGCCAGGGACGACTTGATCGCCATGGAGATCGTCTCACCGGAAAACAGGTCTACATTTGAACGCGATCGATCGGTAGGAAGTTCGAGGATCGGCAGATCGCCTGAAAGTGTCTGCCGCCAATATTCTCGATGTTTTTTCCCCACACTAGAATCCAACATCTGCCGCTCCCACAGCACAAAATCCTGATAAGTCGTAGAGATCGGCGCGATCACTGGGGATTCTCCGCGCAGTAACTGACGATAAGCCGTCAATAGTGAATCAATCAAGGGCAGGAATGATCCACCATCGAATACAATATGATGTACGCAAATCAGCAGATAGATTTCACTGGGGGATTTTTGCAGTAGGTCTACCCGGATTAACGGACCTTGTTCCACATTGAAGGGCTGTTTCGACTTATCCCTGAGTCTGGATTTGATGCTCTGCTCATCTAGGACTGAAATATCTTCGGTATTGATGCGGATCTCTCCCCCCACCACCAGATCTTGTCTGAGAATACCGTCTCGTTCAAATAGGTGATAGCCGAGCACGGGATGCTGTCTTAGCACTGCCTGCAAAGCCTTTGATAACAGCGCAGGATCGATGGAATGCCCCCGAATCTGGAGACACAAGGGGATGTTATAGGCAGTTAGATATGGAAAAGACTTCTGCAATGCCCATAATCCCGTTTGACCTTCCGAGAGCGGAAAATTTCCCAACTCTCGATGGGCTGATGTATTTACCTGTGGATCGGGGTTCGCTCTATTTACCTCTAAGTCGATCCTCTGACTCAAGTGTTGTGAGAGCGATCGAATGGTCGGATGCTGGAGCAGATCTCGACCGAGAACTTCAATGTTGAAGGTTGCTGACAGACCGCGCATCACCCGCATTCCAGTCAGAGAGTCGATCCCGTAATCTTGCAGATGCCGATCCTCATCGATGCGTTCTGGGGGGAGGTCGAGTAACTGAACGAAAACACCCCTGAGATATCGACGCAGGTTGTCTCCGCTGGATTGCTCTGGATCGATGGCAAAATCCCCTAACTCCTTATTCGTCATCACCGCCAGATATGGAGAGGGCTGGGGCTCTTGATCCAGCCAATAGCGTTGTTTTTCAAAGGGATAAACAGGTAGTGGCACTCGGCGTGCATGGGGATATTCCGGCAATGAAATCGCACCGCCTTGTACCCACATCGCGGCGATCGCCTGCATTCCTTGGAAACTGGAGCTATCTTGCCGGGGAGCGGAACGCACTGTGCCAGTAAAGACAGGATGGAGATATCCTCCAAGGCGATCGCCTGCTACGAGATAGGATTGTAGTGCCGTCCTGAGTTGTTCGCGATCGCCCACAACCATTGCCAGACGATAATCCATGTGTTCGCGCCCATGAGACAAAGTATGGGCAATATCTTTTAGATCGGGGACTGATGGACTGGCAAGAAATTGATTGAGTTCTCTAGCTAGGGCTATTAACGATTTCTCAGTTTGGGCAGACAGGACGATCAGAAACTCAGAAGTATCATCGACGACAGGCAAAGATTGACTGGGAGCAGAGGTTCGAGCCGACGGACGGTACTCCTGAACTAAAATATGCGCATTATTGCCGCTCATCCCAAAAGAATGCAGCCCAGCTAGGCGCGGCTTGTCTGTTTTAGGCCAAGGCAATGTCTCACTAGCCAGAACACAGGGCAGATCCTCAGTCTCCAGCCCCAGATTCCCATCGGCATAGCCGATAATCTGATGAAGGCGATCGGTTTGCAAACTTCGGAGGATCTTTAATAGTGCCCCCAAGGCAGATGTCGATTCCATATGCCCAATTAAAGGCTTGAGGGTACTAACTCGACAGAAGTGGCGATCCAAAGTCACGCCTTTGGCTTTAGCTAGCGATCGCAGTGCCCGATTAAAGGCTTCCCATTCGGCTAAGTCCGACAGCCGATTCCCCATTCCCTGAGCTTCGATATAACTCAGATCCCGTGGGTCGATCCCCGCGTCTCCATAGCATCGCTCGATTAGGTCTACATGGCTCTCGATATTCGGAGCAGCACTCGAAGTACCCCCTTGACCATTGAAGTTAATCGCCGTATTCGCGAGCAGCCCATAAATAAAATCGCCGTCGGCTTCCGCTGGGGAGAGCCGCTTTAACATCACACTAACAATACCTTCAGCCCGCAAATGTCCGTCCGAATTTGCCTGAAATGACTTGACGGAATTAGTTCGGCTCAGTTGTTTGGTACTGGACAGCGCACAGAAAGGCTGTGGTCGTAACAACAAGTTGGCACCACAAACAATCGCATTGTCGATCTCACCCGATCGCAGTGCCATTACAGCCCGATGCAGAGCGACTGCTCCACCAGCACACTGGGCATCCACTATCTCGCTGGGTCCTCGAAAATCAAAAAAATAGGCGATCCGATTAGCTAGCATCGATGCCTGTCCGTAGCCTGCACCCAAATCGAGTCCGCGTTCATTCAACATCTGAAGATAATCATCGTCCTGATGAGCAACATAAACTCCAGTGCGCGATTTCTTGAGAGTTGTCGGTGCATATCCAGCATCACATAAAGTTTGATACACCGACATCAGCAGCAGGCGTTGTCGGGGATCGATTCGTTTAGCATCGAACGGCAAGATATTAAAGAAATGCGGATCAAATCCGGCGATATCGGGAATAAAGCCGCCCCATTTACAATCAGTTTTGCGCGGATCCTTACCGGACGGATCGTAATACTTCCGCCAATCAAAGCGGTCGATCGGAATTTCGGCGATCGCCGCACGGTCTTCATCTAAGGCCTGCCAAAATTCACGGACTGACATACAACCAGGCAAGTAACCAGACAGTCCCACAATGGCGATCGTCTCTAGTTGGGGCGCAGGTGGCACAATCGATTCTGCTTGTTTGGATGGGCGCGACTCTCTGGAGGCGCGATAGAATGCTTCTTTAATACAATTAAGTTGGTATTCAGTATTCATCATCAATCCACTGCTGGCAAATAATGGGAAATCAATTCTTCCAAGTAGGAGAGCGACTCCTTGACTACCGTGTAATCCACGCCGAAATCGACCAAGCAGGCGATCTCGTTCACACCAATCGCGATCGCTTCATCCACAACTTTCCTAGCGTCGTCCACAGTGCCGAACATAGCCGCTGTTTTCACATATCGTTGATAGGCATAATCGAGTATTTTGGCCTTTTCTCGATCCGAGACACCCTCATTGGTTACACTTCTTTCGGTCAATACCTGTATATGTGCATCTAAAGAACTTTTAATATACTCCCTAAAGGGTGATTCAATCGCCTGATGCACCAAATTACGGCTGTTGTGAACCAGTGTATGTAGCATGAGAGTTACGATGCCCGATTGGGGATCGTGTCCCCCTTCTGCTCGTCCCTGACGATATAAAGCGATTTTTTTGCCCATATCTTCAAAGTTGTTACCGTAGAGCATAGTAAAAATATTGTATCCTTGGCGACCTGCATATCTAAACCCATCATCACTCTTGGTTACAAGTAGCCAGACTTTCAGTTCCGGTTGCAGCGGACGTGGATAAACCACGATCGGGACAAGTTCACCATCGGGTCCAGGAAAGGTGACAGTTTCGCCTCGCCACAGCTTTTGCACCAGGGGAATCCACTCACTACAAATCTTACGGCGATCAGTATACTTTTCGGGCGCGTAAATGAAATCTGGCTTACTCCATCCTGACCCAAAGCCAAGATCCACTCGTCCATCAGATAATATATCATTCATCGCCCACCACTCGACGATTTCAGCGGGATGATGGAGCGGGAGAGAAATCCCTGCCGTTCTAAACCGAATCCGGCGCGTCTGGGGAATCAAATAGGCTGCCATCACTGCCGAATTCGCAAAGATCGAACCAAACTCGTAGAAGTGACGTTCTGGGATGTAGATAGCCGCAAACCCTGCTCGATCGGCAAATACCGTGATCTCTCGCACGAATTCATATTTCTGCTTGTCCGTTACATCTTTCCTCACATCAGAAAAAAACAGCAAACTGAAGGAAATTTGGTGATTATTTTCTGGTCTGCGGTTAGCTGTTGGCGGCGGTAGACCGAGTAGTTCTTCGATGGAAGTGGTCATAATTACTAAACTTTGTCTCCGATTAAGTGTTGAGCAAGCAATGTAATTGTGGGATAGTCAATTAGCCACTTTGGCAGAATCTCTCGCTTCAATTGATGTTCTAGCTTAATTGCCAATTGGGTGGCGGAAATAGAATCTAGCCCATAATCTTGAAATTTCCGGTTGTCATCAATACTCTTGAGTTTGAGCACCTGAATGACCACCTCCCGAATCACCTCGATCGCTGGTGCATCCTGCGGTTTTGCTGGGGAGTCCTGGGTAGGGTTGAGTGAGATCGCCTCCTGGTTATCTTTGTCGCCAATTGTAAGAATAGGATCTGGAAATAACAGACGGTAAATGCGCTCGATCAATTGGGGATCGAGGCTATTAATTTCTGCCCAGTCGATCGTCTTTGTGATACATTCTGGGGCAATGAATCCTTGGTGCTGAACCTGAGATTCCCACTGCTCGATCTGGTGCTGGATACTAGAAACCTCATCAGACGGTATTGCCAGAGGCAAGGCGGCACTAGTGCAACCAATATTTGTGCTATTTTTAGTCTGCGCACCATCCCCACTTGGCAACACTAGCAGCGGTTCCCCCTGGGGGGGGGTAGGGAGGGGGTTCAACTCCTGGCTAACTCTGTCCGCGCGATCGCGGGCATGAAGTAGTGTGGGTGCAGCTTCTCCAAACTTGGTTAGATCTAGTTCCGTATTCAGAACCCAGGCTGTTTCCCGCTGCCCAAGTGCCAGTTTAAATAAGAATTTACCAACTTGGTTAGTATGTGTCACCAAACCAACGCGATCGAGATTATACTGCATGGCTTTAAAGATACAGGCTGGCGATCGCGCTGCCATTCCTGTTTCGTGCCAGTCTACCCAGGTAATTGACTTATAGCCCTG
>Ga0005851_1009939_pt1 | contig 13775 bp, 13 predicted proteins | sample SanBaynscriptome_FD_53306 | JGI IMG/M metagenome (GOLD analysis project Ga0005851, IMG submission 53306) | Metatranscriptome of freshwater and sediment microbial communities from dead zone in Sandusky Bay, Ohio, USA - 2 (Metagenome... | ecosystem: Environmental > Aquatic > Freshwater > Lentic >... | reverse complement strand
GTCTTAGTGTAGTAGTGATGCTCACTGAATACCAATTTCCTTGCCGTGAGCGAATGCATCTGAGACACCCTCGACATCGAGAATAATGGCGACACCGGCAATAATCCACTTCTGAGGAGCGGATTTGGTCTTAAGTTGAGCGTTGAACACATATGTGGCACCTCTGGTCTCCGTTTTGTAGACTGGGCACTGATAGATGTTCTTTTCTTCTCTACCGTCGGCGGGGATGGGCAGAGATCTGCAGTTTACGACTGGCACAACGGAGAATTGCTTCTTGGGGTAGCTCTCCTCAAGTTGTCCCATGGCAATATCCCAACGGGCACCCTCGACCTGGAAACCGAAGATGTAAGCACCTTCTTTGGGTGGTTGTTGATACTCGGGATCCCAATAGAGCTTCTTGGTGATCTCAGTCTGGATGTAGAGCTTGTTCAGCTCTTGTTGCTTCTCTCTAGCATAGATCTGCTTAATAGCAGTCAGGAAAGACTGAGGGTTGAACAGTCTGTTGATAAAGATAACGTTGGGTACCTTGGTTGGGTCTTCTTTCCACAGGTTCAACTGATCAAGTCTCTGCTTGAGGTTGTCCAACCAGGAACCGAGGCCACGGTTGGAGGAGAAGGCGTGCTTGGCCCAGGAAGCAGGAACTTTATCAAGGAAGATAGCATCCATGAGCTGCTCCATCTTTTCAGTCATGGTCAGCTCTCCCTTGAATGAGAGTTCAATTTCCTTAAGTGAGGTAACAATCTCGTTAATAAGGACATTCATCACCTCGCATTCCTGAAGGAACACATTCTGGTAGGGACCACGCTCTTCGGACATCTTTCCTGCGATGTCTTCAATGTTGAGCTTGTTTTGGTCAAGGGCAGTCTCATCAGTAACTCTGACCATGAACTCCTTGATCTTGTCGGTCTTAGAGTCACCACCACCACCCTCGGAGCCGGATGTGTCCTTTGGCTGCAGCTCAACCAACATTCTGAACAAGTTGATGCACTGGTTAGTTCTGAAATCGATTTCAGCGTTGGGATGCATACCGAAGGCGAGAGGAGTCTCGGGAGGAGCCTCAGTCTCAATGTACTCAATGTACTTCTCATATGGAAGAGGAGCAGGGCATTTAAATGTAATGTTCTTGCCCTCAATGAAGGGGAAGAGCTCAGCCTCATCGAGAAGACTATCTTGCATGAGGATTTCAAGGAAAGCAGCGCAGAAACGTCTGTCAAAGTTGTCGACAATGTGACCACCATACATAATCTCACCGAAAATGTAACGGAGATCATCCCAAGGAATCTTTCCGCTGGCTGCGTTCTGCTCCATATAGTTGTTAAGCACAGTAGATGAATCTCTCAAGTCACCCATGCTGAATGGATACATCATGTTCCAACCCTTAGGTCCGAACTTTCTTCTCTCTGTCATGACTGAGTGGAAGTAGCAAAGACCGAACAGAATGGTTTTGATCTTAGGATCCTTATCTTCAATGTCCTCTTTGGTGAAGAATGTGAAGGCACGCTTCATGTTAGCCTTTAGGCCTTGAGGAGGCTCATTGGTAAGCTTGATGGATCTCTCGAGGATACCAATAGGAATATCCTTGCTGGGATCAGCGGACAAATAAAGTCTGAAGTTAGCATGAGAGCCTTCAGTTGCGTATACATCCAATTTCTTTTCGAGATCCTTGAGGAAGCTAGGCATAAGATGGATATTCTGGAGCATAACCCAGTGACCTTCCTTGTGACCGATTTCAAGCTTGTTCAGCGCAACAATATCCTAACCCTGACCCAGGGCGACCTGATGAAGATACTTGTTAGGATCAATTCCATTCTTTCTGGCGAGGCCTTCGACATCCTTAACGGGATTAGCTCCTGGTGAGAGGATGAAGAAGATTGGTGTAGTTGGGGTGGAATCAGCATATGACTGAGACAGCACCATGAAGAAGGAACTGGTTGAGTCGCAATCGACGTAGTTATCACCGTTTGGAAGAGTCTTTCTGATGAACATATCGAGAGCAGTGGTAATACGATCGGGTCTGAGGCATCTAATAACGAGCAACTTCTGGAAGAACTGCTGCTCGAGTCTCTTCCAGTCAAGAGGAAGTTTCTCAGTTTCGGGGGTCAACTCATTGTACCAGTCTCTGAATCTGTTGGGAGCCTCCTTCTCAACGTTCTGAGCAAAGAGCTCGAAACCTTCAATTTCAATAAGTCTCTGGATGGAGTACCAGGCGAGATCTGGGAGCCAGTCCTTCAAGGGGTTCATAACGTCAGTCTTAATAGGGCATCTCAATAGGAAGTTCATCTGCTGAGAAGTGTAATCAACCTCAATGATCTTCTTCTGCATGATTCTGAAGACCACCATTGAGAGGAAAATCTGCTTGTGTTTCTCGAAGAGACCACGGGAAACCCACTGGTAAATTGTCATTCTGATCATTTCTCTAAGAGCAAGTACTCTTGGTTCTTCTTCATCGAACAGCTGAGTCTTCTCAATAGCCTTGAAGAAGAAAGTAACGAATGATTCAAGAGAGTACTGATACATGTGATCAACAATACACAAGGTAATGAGCAAGAAATAGAGCATGGCACCCTCGGCAGCAACTCTACGATAGACTTCACGGAGAATGTTAATCTTGATCTCAGTATCCTTGGCAATAATTTGCTGGCGCTGAATCTCAGTTGATGTTTTCTTTGTGATTTCAAGAGACTCAATGAGCTCTTTGTTCTGAAGAATGGTTGCAGGGTCAGCATCTGAAAGATTCTTAAGCAGATCGGTCTCGAGCTTGGCGAGCTCAATCATATAAGCATTCTACTTATTCACAAGTTCTTCCTTGCTGGCCTCAAGGTCTGGCTTTTCAACTCTGACGACCATGGCAAGAAGCTGATCTTCAAGACCATTTTCTGTGACAATGAAGTTAATAATTGTGCATTGAGCAGCAGTCTCAGGCTTATAGTGAGGGTTGAAGAGCTTAGTCTGAAGATAAAGTTTGAAGTTAGGATGAATTTCAACATCTTCAGATCCGAGTTTAACAGTGAAAACTCTTCCCTTTTTCACGAACTGTCTTGAAAGTAGAGGATCAAGGACAGCATCAATATCTGAGCCAAGATTTTCAATCATAAGGACGTTACCGTTGCTAACTGCAAGCTCAATCTTCTTAAGCCATCCCTTCTGGCTGAGTTAGATAACTTGAAGCTCATTTCCTTCCTTACCTCTGATCCACTTCTGACCCTGGAGCTGAGGATCAATAAGAAGAGGATATCTCTTGCAAGAAACGACGACAGCAGCGTTTTCAAGAGAAACTCTATCGGCAGGGAGACCTTCAGTCTTCCAAACGGCTTGATCAGCATCAGTGGCAAGAACCTTAAGAGGGTCAACACCGTCTGTGAAAGGAATCTTCTTCTCTTGGATATCAATAAGCCAAGTGTCCTTCCATAAGCGAGAACGGAAGATATATGAGAAGGGTCCAATGTAAGAGACGAAGGCAGCTGAAATGAGGGCATTACCGATCATAGTGACTCTTTCGTGCTTGAATGTAGCAACATTCTCAGTCCATCTCTTATTCTCATCTGCAAGACCACCAACGAGACGATTGGCAAGATCGAGTTGATCCATAAGAGCTTGAGCCTCGGCTTCGACTCTACGCTTCTGCTCTTCAGCTTCAAATAGCTTTTGCTTTAGCCCGTCGACTTTCTCATTAATCAAGCGCACCTTTTCGAGCACAACTGCAAGTTCAGCAAGCTTTTCGTTTGCTAGTGCCTCAGCAGCATCAGCTGAATCCTTTAGAGGCTTCACCTTCTTGTAAATGGTATTGAACTTCACGATGTTCACAATCCAAGAGCAAAGATAAGCAGCGGCAATTGATTTACCCTTCATGATTTCGAAATTGAAATGCTCAAGAGCAAGTAGAGGAGCAAGTTGATCAAGAATCCATTGATCGATGTTAGAACCATCAAATGCTTGCACTTCTTCAATGAACTTAGCTGGGTTGTTCATCATTTTCTGTGCATTACCCCAAGCGAAATTCTTCTTCTCACCCTTAAGTAGGAGGCAGCCCTTAGCGACGTCAAGACAAGCGGGAGGAGGTGAAGCAAGGGATTTAAGCTCCTGAATTGACTTCTTATCGAGGCAGGCGACGGCAGCTTCAGCGGCTTTCATGGCGGGAATAGCTTCCTCGAGTTCTTTGTTAGCTTTAGCTTTCTCAGCTTCAGCTTCAGCAGCAAGCTTGTTTGTGTCAGCAGCCTGGATGTTAGCGGCATCTTGCTCACGTTGAGCATCAAGAGATTCACGACCGACAATTTCAATAAGTTCTCCAGTCTTAGCTTTCTCCTGTTCGACATCAACCATCTTCACGTCGAGCAATTTCTGAAGACCTTCGACTTGCTCAATGGTAGCCTTCATAATACCTAGACCGATTTCAAGACGATCAATCTGGTCTGTAATCTTATCTCTCTTCTTGTCAAGAAGCATTCTGTAGAAGCTAATAAGCTCGAGATAAGAAGTGGGAGTAGTATAGTTGTAACGACGCTCAATTCTGAGGAAGTCAACATTGGCATCAGTAATAGAAAGATGGACATCAGCCATATGTTGTCCGACAGCATCACGGATTTCTGAGGAGGGGAAGTCAATCTCGGCAAGGAACCTTGCAGCGACATCAACCAAGGCATTGCGTGGCCAGTCATGGAACCAATCCATCGATGTGCAATTGATGATACCAGGGAATTTTCTGGCTCTGAATCTGAAAGCATCACCCACTGGTGAGAAGCAAAGAGCAAGATGAAGGTTCTTTCTGGCTTTGTTTAAGAAGAACTCGAATAACTGATCAGGCGTATCAAGATAGCCAGCTTGTTTTGCTTCAGCTCTAACCTTACCACAAATACCATCGAGTTCGTCCTTAGCGAATAGCTCAGGGATCCAACCTGATGACAGGATATCGTTGATGTAAACCAAGAATTTGTCATTTGTAATCTGAGCGTCTGTCAAGATGAACAGGATTTGAGAACCTTGGACACCAGCCTTTTGATACATAGCCTGAATGTCAGTCTTAAGGTCGTTCATACCGTAGTTAGTTGTCACAATAATACGGATAACGTCGTATCCAAGGATGAACGAAGAAAGTTTAGCGAGTGACTGCTTACCGGAACCACCGACTCCGACAAGAAGAGCGTTTCCGACTGGAAGATCAATGATTCTTGCAATTCTGCAAATGTGTTCCATAGCCTAATCGAAAAGCACAAGGTTCATGGAGGAAACATTTTCATTGTATTCAGCCAGTTTTTGTTCAAGGACATTCTTGAGTTGAACAAGGTCCTTAATTGAGATGTATGATTTTTCATGACCCTCAGCTGCTGCGACAAATGAAGTGTATATAAGAGGGGTTTCAAGGAGGACTTCTTCCTTGAAATCGGAGAATTCCTTCATGCCGTTCTTAAGGAAGTTCAAGAAACTTTCGCGATCCTCTTCGAAAATAAGTCTATCGTAGAATATACGCATGCACTCATGCACCCAGAGACGAGCAAGACCCAAATCATTACCACGGTAGTGAGCAGGGTTGGTCTGCATAATGTTTTGAATGATTTTGGAGAAGTCTCTCAAGTTGAACTGATAGTGGAACTTCTTGGCAGTGGGCATGAACTGTGGTGAGTTGGCAATTGCAATGAAAGTAGACATAGTAGCATTAACTATCTTTTGGGTCAATGCTTGGCACTTGTTATCGAAGGTGCACAAGTGAGAGTCGAGAATCTGATAATAGATTGTCTGAAGGATTTCCTTTTCAGCTGTGAGGCAAGCGAATAGGGAAAGGTGGCGTGTGAGACGGAGATCGACGAAAAAAGAACCAGACTTGGGGTTCATGCAAGCAGTGAACATAATGTCAACCAAGTATTTCTTCTCTTCGAGGTGGTCTCTATCATAGATGACACCGTAATCGATAATCTGTCTGAGAAGACAGATGGGTGATTGAGTACCATACTTGTCGACATAGGGCATGTTCAAGTCATCCATGAAATAGATGAGGACCTTGTTGGGAGGGGGACCAAAGGTCTTACCAGCTCTCTTGTCAACGTTTGACTCAATGACCTGCTGAAGGGCCTTGGAATCGGTGTAGCTGTTGAAGTTAAGAGAAGCAGAGAGAGCGAAGTCCTTATCGAGGGTAGAGAAGTAGTCCTTGATAATAGTGGTTTTACCAGTACCGGCAGAACCGACGTAAAGAACACCCTTTTTGGCCTTTACGTGCATGTCGAGGAGGAATCTCTGACGAGTAGTTTCGGCAGTGGGCACGACAATGTTGTTGAAGAGACCTTCACCGATGGCTTCGTATTTCTTAACCTTGGTTGACCAATGGACCCAATTAAGGCTTAATGGATCATAGAAGTAATCGAAGCACTGACCTTGATCGGGGAATTTGATCTTAGAAGCGCTCTTAAGCATGTTGTTGAAAGAGATCTTGTCCTCGAGAAGGGTAGCACCGAAGGCCCACATGAGGGCGAAGATGTAGTAGGCCTCATAGATCTACTTAATTTCATCTTCCTTTCCAGCCTCCTTAAGAGCCTTAACTTGGTCGTGATAAGCCTTGTTAGAGTAGAGCTCGTTAATAAGAGCATCAACGATGCAAGTAAGGGTCTTGATGTGAGCCATCTCGCAAATCGGGGCAATCTTTTCTTTGCCACGCATGTCATCAATGAAAGAGTCACTCATGTACTGGCTCATTGCAAGAGTGAAGGCATTGACAGCGTAGTCATCACCCTTCTTCTTGTACTTGAGCATCCAAGACTCAAAGAATGGCTTCCACCCGATATCAGAGTCATTGATGAAGAGTACACCACCACGAGAGACTGTAGCGGGTGTGGCGTTTCTCAAGTGAGAGATTTCAAGAATAAGTCTCATTTCAGGGGTAAGAGGGATACGCTCCTAAGACACGAGTGTCAGCACTTTGTTGTCGTCCATGACAGTGTTACAAGACTCAATCCACTCAGGGTCAATATCACCATCAAGAATGATCCACTTGTAGAATTAAGAAAGCTTGTAGGGACCATTATTCTTGTTCATATCTCTCATAATGACAGAGAGCACACCGTCCTTCCACTCCTTGGTCTTAGGGTTCATGCAACCGAAAAGTTCATCAGAGGTAACGGCCTTGGGGTCGACAATGTCGTAAATAGTCTCTTGACCACGAGCGTTGAAAGTCTTGGCAGTCATCTACCATACGGCAGTCTTACCACAACCTGGGTTACCGATAATGAAGCAAGAGTGACGCACTTCAAGAATTTCAGCGTAGTTGACACACTTCATGACGAAGAGATCTTCAGCCTGGAGACCAGCTTTCTTGGTGTTCTCCTTAACATCAGCTTGGAAGACGACATCAGTCTTGGTGTCAGCCTCAATACCTGGGAAGAGATCGTTAATGAGACCGAGGAAAATGCTACGATCATCGACAATAATCTTGGGCCAGTTGAAATCACGAAGAGCTCTCATGAGAATCTTGTCTTCAATGATATCGGGTTCAGCTCTCTTCAGTTTACCAGCCTGTCTGAGCACTGATTTGACAGCACGAAGACCCCAATCGTAATGGGTCTACTTTGAGAGCAAGCTCTTTGAAAGATCGTACAGTGTCATGAACTTCTTGGAAAGATCCTTAGCGGTGTTGAAACCTTCTGACATGAGCATGTTTTCGCAAATAAGCACAATATCAGGAACGACCATAGCGCAAGATCTGAAGAGGGCCTTCAGGTTTTCGGGAAGTTCAGTACGACCAGCATAACCAGGATTCATTGTAATGAAGAAACCGACTGTTGGCTTAAGACTGATTTCTTCTTCACCGAACATAAACATGTTCTTGTTGGGGTTAATTTTTTGCTCCTTTTGAGCATCAAGGACGTACTTGACTTGAGATGAGACGACAGACAGCACCTCAATGGAAATTCTGTTAAACTCATCGAAACAACCCCAAGATCCAGTCTGGGAGAGACCCATGAAAATTTGGGCCATAGACTGATAATTCATCTGATCAGAGCAGTTAAAGACGACGACGGCAAGACCGAGGGCTCTTCCAAGATCCTTGGTTGTCTCTGTTTTACCAGTACCGGCGGGTCCAGCGGGGGCAGCACCCATAGTCAAGTTCATGGCTTGAGTAAGAGTAATGTAACATCTATCAGTCAAGGGGGTGATCACAAGACGACCACAGTTTCCGACGTACTCGTAGTTGTAGTAGGTCATCCAATCGCAAATTCTGGAAACGCAAATCTTGTGCTCATCCTTAGGGTTCCTAAGCTCAAGGTAGAACTTGAGCTGTGATTGCCAGGAGAAGTGCTGAGCGTCAGCGATCTTCTTGTTTACGAACATTTCAACGACATCTCTTTCGTGCACATCAATAGTAATAATGGTAATGATCTTTCCTCTAAGGATTGGGTTAAGATCCTCTCTGACTCTCTCAATCAAATTCTTAATACCGACGAGAATAAAATTGAGGTAGTCCTTCATAGCGCTCTCGCTACCACCTTCAAGCTCCTCGAAAGCACGGGCAACACCCTCGGTCCACATAACCTGAGTAGCGAGGAGTGCGATCTGTTCACAATAGTCTTCGAGCCAGTCATGTCTCTTCTTTTCGAGCTCCCAAAGATCAGCAGTGCCCTTGGCAACCTCGAGAATGTCTCTAAGAGTGTGCTGCATTTGACGCTCAATATCGCAGAGATAGCTCTCAACGGCACCATTGCAAGTAAAGATGCCTGAGAATGGTACATATTCTCTGTATTTTGACCACATACCCTTGGAGTTCTTATATGGTGCAGGCATGTTCTCTGTAATGAAGTCGAGACCTTTCATGCCATCGAAGCAATCTCCGATGTACTCATCAACCTTAGGGGGGTTGTTACCGTTGGACAGAATGTCGAGCAGGGCCTGATTTGAAACGAAATAGAAACGTGGGAACATCTTTTTCTTCTGCTCAAGATACTCATTCAAGGCCTTCTCGCAAAGTTCGATCTCATTGAAGAAATTGTTGAGAAGCTCCTCACGGCCCTCGAATGTTGAGGCAGCAACAACACCTGGCTCCTCTGCAGCCTCACGCATCATATCCTTCCATTCAATATCGATCTTCTCGAATCTCTTGGTGTCGTCGGGAAGTTAGGAACGGATATCCTCTGAGGCAAGGAAGATGGGCTCAAGACGCATCCAGTTACGCTGGACTTTAACCCAGATTTGGATGACTGAGTCAACAGTCTTTAAGGTTTTCTGCCAGTGAAGTACCTTCTCTTTGAATTCCTCAACATCCTTAGATGAGAGCATACCCATGAGCTCCATGGAGTTTGTCTCGACGAATTCAACGATTTCATCGAGGGCACCGAGGATCTGAGTGTCCTTGTACTCCTTGAACTCGAACTTCTGGTCCTCCCAGATCTTCTCAATCTTGTTGATGTTAGTCTCGATCTTAGACTCCTTCTGCGCGCCGTCGACTAGTTCGTTGACTTCTTCGGAATACTTGTAGAGCTCGAGCTTGATAAGATCATCGAGACAGAAAGTAGGTGAGTTGAAGTTAATGGTTCTCTGAGTGATTCTCATCAACTTCTTCCAGTGGCGCTCCTGCATAAACTTAGAGTGGAGCTGAGAGATCAAGGGAAGAATGGTGTTCATGTTCTTAACACGGTCGTTAAGGGAGACGAAGGCTTTCCAGTTCTTGATATCCTTGTTCTGGGGGTTCTGAGGGTTAGTCTGCTTAGTCTGCATGTCCTTGATGAGCTGCATCAGGTTCTCAGTATCAATCTTGTCCCAGAGAGTTGACTTCCAGGCCTCGAATTGCAAGTCAATAAGGGAGACCAAATCCCACATGTACTTAAGCTATTGAAGCTCACTCTTGCAGTCTTTAAGTTGTTTATATGATGACTTCTGCAGATCGAAGAGTGTCTCCAAGTTGTTCAAGTCCTTGGCCTCATCCTCCATCTCGAGAGTCTGATTGTAGAAATCAGTAATTGTGTTGTAAGCACCATTGATAATGTCGATGGATGACTGGTCAATGTGGTAAGGGCAGGACTGCTGGAACTTAATTCTAAATTCAGCAACCTTCTTCTGGAAGTCCAAAAGCTTCTTCTTAATGTTGCCGGCCTCCTGGTTCTGGAGGGGCAAGATGGCTTCCTTAACGGGGCCCAAGGCACGCTCAGAGACCTCAACGAGTTAGGTCTTGCAGTTCTCAAGTTTCACGAGGAAGTCTTCTTCCATCTTGACACCATGTTTCTTGAGGAGCATAACGGTCTGCTTCATGGGCTCAACCTCATCGAGGGTGCGGTCCTTGATCATCTTGACATCACGGAGGTGAGTCATTACTTGCATGAGGATTTCCTTCTCACGCTTGGTCTCGCTGCTCTCAGGGATCACCTTGATGCCATTGGCAACCTCATCGATAAATTTCTAGATGTTGTGGATCTCAGCAACGGTGTTGGTAAAGAGGAAAGAAGTGTAGGCCTCTATCCACTCTGAGACTGTCTTCTAGAGTTCACGGATGAGGGGAGAGGAGTTGACACGGACCCAGCCAATGTCAATTGAGGTCTTCATCTCACTGATTTGCTACTTAATACGGTTGAGGTGAGAGACTTTCTCATCGAACAGGTCAAGGTTGGGCTTTTTGGTCTACACTCCAGCGAGGATTTTGTCTGCCATCCACTTGAATGTCTCATCTTCTTCTTGTTCACCGTCCTGGTTGATTTTCATGTGGACTTTCTCGCGGGGATCCTCACCTTGGTCGAGGAATTTGGCAAAGTTCTCAACCAATGTCTCCTTCCAAAGGAATTCAAGGTCTTTGTACTGATGAATAAAGTGACGAGTGGCATCCTCAATCTCTGTTAGGTTATTGGTCATGACCTGGAGGGCACCGAAGAGCTCGAACTAATCCTTGATCTCAACCAAATAATCACCATTACCGGTGTCGAGACGTGGCATCTGGATGGCGAGAGAGATGAAGTCATTGGTTATCTTCATAATGATGTCGCGGATACCGTTGGCACGCTGGCAGGATTCAATGGGTGGCTCAAACTTGACATCTCGGTCGCGCAAGTCAACTTTGATGTCAAACATTGGTGGCAGCTGGTTGTACTTGTTGTATTGGATGCTGATTTGATCAGACAAGTAAGTCATGGAGCATTGGATACCCTTAGTGATACCCTCAATGACGAGACCGTTGCAGTAGTCAACGTATGCAATCCAAGTTAATGACTTCTTATCGGGCTTAATGGCATCAGCAGTATCCTTAATAGCCTTGTGAATTTCTTTACCATGATTCTTTATGTCTTCAAGACGAGGCATAATAGTGGACTGATGAGTCTGCTCGAGATCTTCGGGGAAGAGAGGCTTGTTCTTGCGCTCAAAGAGAGGCTTCTCCCACTTTTACATGAGTTCCTGCATCTTCTTAACATTATCCTTCATCTTCTTCACCAAGTCATCAACCTCTTTAACGATACCCATGCACTGGTGAATAAATTGGTCGATACCCTGAGAGTTCCATCTGAGGGAGTCAACACCTGGCTGGAGGGACTTGTTGATCTTGTCAATACGGTCTTGGAGGAGAGGCTTCTCCACTGGGAGAAGGGTAGACAGGATTTCATTATACATGTTGACAATGAGCTCAAGGTTACCAGTTTGGCTACGATAAACGTTAACCTTCTTGAATAAGGTTGAGGCTCTCTCGGGAACTTTGATATCAAGGAGTTGAAGATACTTAACCTCACGGAGAAGTCTTACGAGGACTGGGTCGAAGTTGACTCTCAGGAAACCCTCTGGGGCAATGGGGGTCTCCTCACGGACAAGGAGGTACTGATTGAGTTTGTCCTCAGTGCTTTCCTCAACACCTTGCTCCCACTGCTTGATCTTAAGATCTTCGAACTCGCGGAGATTCTTGCAAAGAGAGGCATAGAGCTTTTAAACATCTTTGTACTCTTCTCTGTCTTGAATGGACTGAGAAAGAGTTGAAAGTCTCTCCATTGGCTCCTTGATTCTCTCATAGAGACCATTGGTCCAGTTGAGAGCACCAGCAATAGGTGGAAGGTTATTTGGGATGGGTGCTCTCTCGTCAATGCGGTCGACAAGAGTACGACCCTCCATGAAGATCTACTGAACAGTCTTAAGATCTTGCTTGTAAAGTTCAAGTAGAGTAATGTGCTTCTTTTCAAGCTCATCCTGGATGATGGGTCGGTAGAGGAGACCTTCGAAAGAGTCGAGGAGCTTGAATTTTCCAATAATAGTGTCAGAGTCATCAAAGCTCTGAGTAAGGATTGAAGCAAGTCTTCGCTCGAGTTCCTTAATGCGGTTTCTGAACTTGTAGAAATCATCATCGAATTGGCGCTTCTCAATGTCCATAATGTCGTAGCTGACAGTCATGAACTCTTCAACAGCCTTGTTGAACTCTTCAAAGATCTGCATCACTGAGGCAGTAAGTTGCTTGCCTTTAGTGTTGCCGATTTCGATCTTTTGGAGTTTGTTGAACTGGATAATAGTGCTGGTGAAGTGCATAATATCCTGACAGCGCTCTTGGAATGAGTCAAGGCGAACGAAAAGAGCGTTTGTGGTGATTTTCCACTGATTGGAGCCCTTGGCTTTACCTTTGTACTCAAAGTAAGCATCCTTGAATTTGGAGCAAGTCTCCAATGCGAGAGTGAGCTTATCATGTGCCTCCTTGGGTTCTTCGTTCTTAATGGAACCGAAGATTGCCTGTCCATCAATATACTTGCGGCATTAGCTGATTATGGCATTGCAGATCTCACGGATCAAGACAACCAAGCGAGCAGGAGTGTTATAGTTGGGAGAGTATGTCCAGATCATCAGGATCATGTGCATAATGGGGACGAAGAGATCAGGGACCTCGGTGAACTCCTTGCCCAAATCAGTGAGCTGGTTGAAGAGACCAGTAAGTGTCTGAAGATACTTAAAGTTCTCGTTAGCCTCGGAGCGGGCAGCCTGGACTTCTTTCTGGAGCTTGCTGAAGGGGCCAGTGTATGTGGACTTGTTCTACTCGAGGAACTTAAGGACTTTCTTAATGCGCTCGGAGTTAAGCTGATCGCAGATAGCGTTGAGGTTCTCTGATTTGTTCTTCCAGAACTCGATCTCAGTCAAAGGATCAGGGTGCTTGTCTCCCTTGAGGGCACTTTCAGGGTCCTGCTTAAGTACATTCTTTATTTGCTTAGTCCATGTAATGATTGCGCCTTCAAGAATATGAGCCTTATCCTTGCTAGAAGTCTTCTCGGAAGACGTTACATCAGCCGGGGGGAGGGGAAGGAGAGTGCGTCCCTTAACCTGTCCGAGGGTCACATAGGTGTGGGCCATGAAGTTGTGGAACTTGTCCATGAGGTCCTTGGAGACAAGGTCAGACAGACCAATCAGATTGTGGGGGTTACCCAAAACAGGCATGAACACCTCCTGGCACACGAGGAAGAGGTTCTCGAGGATGGATCGGTTCATTTCCATCATCATGATGTCCTTATGAGCGTTAGCATCGAGGAACTCTTCTGCTTTCATCTGGCGGGTCTTAACAACCATGATCATCTTTCTCTTTATCTTGTCGAGAGATGGAGTCTCGGTCATGAACTGAACATTATCGGCGGAGACTTGGTTGACGAAGATAAACATCTGGTTAAAGTTGCCCCAGAACTCCTTCAGAACGTTCTTTATATCATCGCTCTTGACGATTTTGTCAACTTTTTCCTGGCCTATCTTTTTCATGCCAAGCATTATGAGAGAATGTGCAATGATGTATTCATCCTTCGTGGGATCTTTTTTACTGAATAGATCCATATTTACTCTAGTCTAAGTTTGAGAAGAGTATG
>Ga0005851_1004682_pt1 | contig 13815 bp, 15 predicted proteins | sample SanBaynscriptome_FD_53306 | JGI IMG/M metagenome (GOLD analysis project Ga0005851, IMG submission 53306) | Metatranscriptome of freshwater and sediment microbial communities from dead zone in Sandusky Bay, Ohio, USA - 2 (Metagenome... | ecosystem: Environmental > Aquatic > Freshwater > Lentic >... | reverse complement strand
GTAAAATTTTATTAGAAAAAATTATATAAAAGTATCGTTGAGGAATGCTCTACTCAATTGACGACATTTACTTCCTTGCCGTGAGCGAAGGCGTCTGAGACTCCCTCGACATCAAGAATAATAGAGACTCCTGCAATGATCCATTTCTGAGGAGGAGCTTTTGTCTTAAGCTGAGCGTTAAACACATAAGTTGCACCTCTGGTCTCAGTCTTGTAAACGGGGCACTGATACACATTCTTTTCTTCTCTTCCATCTGCAGGAATAGGCAGTGACTTGCAAAGAACGACTGGAACGACAGAGAATTGCTTCTTGGGGTAAGATTCTTCGAGCTGTCCCATTGCAGTATCCCAGCGGGCACCTTCTACTTGGAAACCGAATATGTAAGCACCTTCCTTGGGAGGTTGTTAGTAATCAGGGTCCCAGTAGAGTTTCTTCTGGATGTCAGTCTGAATATAGAGTTTGTTAAGCTCTTGCTACTTTTCTCTAGCGTATACTTGCTTGATAGCAGTAAGGAAAGACTGAGGATTGAACAATCTGTTAATGAAAATGACGCTAGGAACTCTTGTTGGATCTTCTTTCCAATAGTTCAGTTGATCAAGGCGTTATTTGAGGTTATCCAACCATGATCCGAGACCTCTGTTAGAGGAAAAGGCATGTTTGGCCCAGGAAGCAGGGACCTTATCTAAGTAGATTGAATCCATCAAGGCTTCCATCTTTTCAGTCATGGTAAGCTCTCCCTTAAAAGCAAGCTCAATATCCTTAAGTGAACTGACAACTTCATAGATTAGGACATTCATAACTTCGCACTCTTGCATGAACACATTTTAGTAAGGGTTTAGATCTTCTGTGAATTTACCCTTGATATCTTCGATATTAAGCTTATTGGAGTCAAGAGCAGTTTCATCAGTAACTCTCACCATGAATTCCTTTATCTTTTCGGTCTTGCCATCACCACCACCACTTGATGAAGAACCAGTGTCTTTGGGCTGAAGTTCAACAAGCATTCTGAACAAGTTGACACATTGGTTAGTTCTGAAATCGATTTCTGCATTAGGATGCATACCGAAAGCAAGAGGTGTCTCAGGAGGAGCCTCTGTCTCAATGTACTCGATGTACTTTTCATATGGCAGAGGAGCGGGGCACTTGAAAGTGACGTTCTTTCCTTCAATGAAGGGGAAAAGCTCAGCCTCATCGAGCAAGGTATCTTGCATGAGAATTTCTAGATAGGCTGCGCAGAATCTTCTATCGAAGTTGTCAACAATGTGGCCACCGTACATAATCTCTCCAAAGATGTAGCGGAGATCATCCCATGGAATCTTACCGCTGGCAGCATTTTGCTCCATGTAATTGTTGAGCACAGTTGATGAGTCTCTCAAATCTCCCATTGAGAATGGATACATCATGTTCCATCCCTTAGGTCCGAACTTTCTTCTCTCAGTCATCACAGAGTGGAAGTAGCATAGACCAAAAAGAATAGTCTTGATTTTAGGGTCTTTATCTTCAATATCTTCCTTGGTGAAGAAAGTAAAGGCTCTCTTCATGTTGGCCTTGAGACCTTGGGGAGGCTCGTTAGTAAGCTTAATAGATCTCTCAAGAATACCAATAGGAATATCCTTGCTAGGATCAGCAGACAGATAAAGTCTGAAGTTAGGGTGGGATCCTTCAGTTGCGTACACATCCAATTTCTTTTCAAGATCCTTCAAGAAGCTAGGCATAAGATGAATGTTCTATAGCATAACCCAGTGACCCTCCTTGTGACCGATCTCAAGCTTGTTTAGGGCAACAACATCCTGACCTTGGCCCAGGGCAACCTGATGTAGATATTTGTTAGGATCAATACCATTTTTTCTAGCAAGTCCCTCGACGTCCTTAACTGGATTGGCTCCTGGTGACAGGATGAAGAAGATAGGAGTAGTAGGAGTGGAGTCAGCAAATGACTAGCTGAGAACCATGAAGAATGAGCTGGTAGAATCGCAATCAACATAGTTATCACCATTGGGTAGGGTCTTTCTAATGAAAATATCAAGTGCAGTGGTGATACGATCAGGTCTTAAGCATCTTATAACAAGCAACTTCTGGAAGAACTGTTATTCAAGTCTTTTCCAGTCAAGAGGAAGCTTTTCAGTCTCAGGAGTTAGCTCATTATACCAATCTCTAAATCTGTTGGGAGCTTCCTTTTCAAGATTTTGAGCGAAAAGTTCGAAGCCCTCAATTTCAATCATTTTCATGATTGAGTACCAGGCAAGATCTGGTAGCCATTCCTTGAGTGGGTTGGGAGTATCTGTTCTCATTGGACATCTGATGAGGAAGCTCATTTGTTGAGGTGTGTATTCTACATCAATAATCTTCTTTTGCATAATACGGAATACCACAAGTGACAAGAAGATTTGCTTGTGCTTTTCGAAGAGACCACGAGAAACCCACTAGTAAATTGTCATTCTGATCATTTCTCTTAAGCCAAGCACTCTCTATTCTTCTTCTTCAAATTCAGCAGTCTTCTCAATTGCCTTGAAGAAGAATGTAACAAATGACTCGAGTGAGTATTGATACATGTGATCGACAACACACAATGTGATAAGTAAGAAATAAAGCATAGCACCTTCAGCAGCCACGCGTCTATAGACCTCTCTAAGGATGTTAATCGTGACTTCTGTATCTTTAGCAATAAGTTGCTGCTTCTGAATTTCAGTTGAAGTCTTTTTGGTGATTTCAAGTGATTCAATAAGTTCCTTATTTTGAAGAATTGTGGCAGGATCAGCATCTGATAAGTTTTTAAGAAGATCAGTCTCAAGCTTAGCCAGCTCAATCATGTAAGCGTTTTGCTTGTTTACAAGCTCTTCTTTAGAGGCCTCAAGATCGGGTTTCTCAACTCGCACAACCATTGCAAGAAGCTGATCTTCAAGACCATTCTCCGTAACAATGAAGTTAATAATAGTACACTGAGCAGCAGTTTCGGGCTTATAGTGAGGATTAAAGAGCTTTGTCTGGAGATAGAGCTTAAAGTTGCTGTGAATTTCAACATCTTCTGAACCAAGTTTCACAGTGAAACTTCTTCCCTTCTTCACAAATTATCTTGAAAGAAGAGGATCTAGAACGGCATCAATTTCCTGGCCTAGATTCTCAATCATTAGAACGTTACCGTTGCTAACAGCCATTTCAATTTTCTTTAACCATCCTTTCTGGCTAAGTTGGATAACTTGAAGCTCATTGCCTTCTTTACCTCTGATCCACTTCTGACCTTAAAGCTGGGGATCAATGAGAAGAGGATATCTTTTGCAGGAAACAACTACAGCAGCGTTTTCAAGAGACACTCTGTCAGCAGGAAGTCCTTCAGTGTTCCAAACAGCTTAATCAGCATCAGTGGCAAGAACTTTAAGAGGATCAACACCATCAGTGAATGGAATCTTCTTATCAACAATATCTGGCAGCCAGGTCTCTTTCCATAGTCTACCTCTGAATAGGTATGAGAAGGGTCCAATGTACGACACGAAGGCTGCTGAGATAAGGGCATTACCAATCATTGTAACACGCTCGTGTTTGAATGTTGCAACATTCTCAGTCCATCTCTTATTCTCATCAGCAAGACCACCAACAAGTCTGTTTGCAAGATCAAGTTGATCCATGAGTGCTTGGGCTTCTTCTTCGACTTTGCGTTTCTGCTCCTCAGCTTCGAAGAGCTTTTGCTTCAGGGCGTCAACTTTTTCGTTAATAACACGCACTTTCTCAAGCACGACAGCAAGTTCAGCAAGCTTTTCATTGGCAAGAGCCTCAGCAGCATCAGCTGAGTCCTTAAGAGGCTTCACTTTCTTGTAAATTGTATTGAACTTGACAATGTTCACAATCCAAGAACAAAGATAGGCTGCTGCAATAGACTTACCCTTCATTACTTCAAAGTTGAAATGCTCTAAGGCAAGTAGAGGAGCAAGTTGATCGAGGATCCATTGATCAATGTTTGAACCATCAAAAGCCTAAACTTCTTCGATGAATTTAGCTGGATTGTTCATCATTTTCTGGGCATTACCCCAAGCGAAGTTCTTCTTTTCACCCTTAAGCAAGAGGCAACCCTTAGCGACGTCCAAGCAGGCAGGTGGAGGAGAGGCAAGAGACTTAAGCTCTTGAATTGATTTCTTATCAAGGCAAGCAACGGCAGCTTCAGCAGCCTTCATTGCGGGAATAGCTTCCTCAAGTTCTTTGTTGGCTTTTGCTTTTTCAGCTTCAGCCTCAGCGGCAAGTTTATTTGTATCAGCAGCCTAAATGTTAGCAGCATCTTGCTCTTTAGCGGCATCAGCTGATTCTTTGTTAACGACTTCTATAAGTTCTCCAGTTTTCTTCTTTTCTTCTTCGACGTCAATCATCTTAACATCAAGCAATTTTTGCAGGCCTTCAACCTATTCAATAGTGGCCTTCATGATACCGAGACCAATCTCAAGTCTATCAATCTAGTCAGTGATCTTGTCTCTCTTTTTGTCAAGAAGCATTCTATAGAAGCTGATAAGCTCAAGATAAGAAGTAGGAGTGGTGTAGTTGTAACGTCTCTCCATTCTGAGTAAGTCATCGTTAGCTGCAGTAATAGACAAGTGGACTTCAGCCATGTGCAGTCCGACATTAGTTCTAATATCGGGGTTGGGGAAGTCAATCTCAGCTAAGAATCTAGCAGCGACATCGATCAGAGCGTTTCTTGGCCAGTCGTGGAACCAATCCATTGAAGTACAATTGATGATACCTGGGAACTTTCTCGCACGGAATCTGAATGCATCACCGACTGGTGAGAAGCAAAGAGCCAAGTGGAAATTCTTTCTTGCCTTGCTAAGGAAAAACTCAAACAACTAGTCTGGTGTATCAAGGTAGCCAGCCTACTTAGCTTCAGATCTGACTTTTCCAAGGATTCCATCGAGCTCATCTTTTGGGAAAAGCTCAGGAATCCAACCAGAAGAAAGAATATCGTTGATGTAAATGAGGAACTTATCATTGGTAATCTGACCATCAGTAAGAATGAAAAGGATTTGTGCTCCTTAGACACCGGCCTTTAAGTACATACCCTGAATATCTGTCTTAAGATCTCCCATGTTATAGCTTGTTGTTACAACAATTCTCATAACATCATATCCCAAGATGTATGAAGATAGCTTGGCAAGTGATTATTTACCTGAACCACCCACTCCTACAAGGAGAGCGTTGCCGACAGGCATGTCAATGATTCTGGCGATTCTGCAAATGTGTTCCATGGCCTGGTCGAAGAGAACCAAGTTCATTGATGATACGTTCTCATTGTAGTCAGCAAGCTTCTGCTCAAGCACACCCTTTAGGTGTTCCATACTCTTGATGGGAAGGTATGATTTTTCATGACCCTCTGCAGCAGAGACAAATGATGTGTATATAAGAGGGTTCTCAAGGAGCTATTCCTCTTTGTACTCGTTGAATTCCTTCAATCCATTTTTGAGGAAGTTCATGAATGCTTCACGATCCTCATCGAAGATAAGTCTATCATGGAAAATTCGCATGCACTCGTGAACCCATAGTCTGGCAAGATCAATGTCTCTGCTTCGATAGTGGGCAGCATTGGTCTGCATAATGTTCTGTATGATCTTTGAAAAATCACGCAAATTGAATTAATAGTGGAACTTCTTGGCAGTGGGCATGAACTGGGGAGAATTAGCCAGCTGAGTGAAGGTAATTGTGGTTGCATTAATGATGCGTTGAGTAAGAGCCTGACACTTGGCATCGAATGTGCAGAGGTGAGAGTCGAGAATCTGGAAATATATTGTCGATAGGATATCTTTCTCAGCAGTCAAACAAGCAAAGAGAGTTAAGTGACGTGTAAGACGTAGATCAACATAGAAAGAACCTGACTTGGGGTTCATGCAAGCGGTGAACATGATGTCAGTCAGATACTTCTTCTCTTCTAAGTGGTCTCTATCATAGATAACACTGTAATCAATGATCTATCTAATGAGACAGATGGGAGATTGAGTTCCATACTTATCGACATATGGCATGTTGAGATCATCCATGAAGTAGATGAGAACCTTGTTTGGTGGAGGACCATAAGTCTTACCAGCTCTCTTATCAACGTTGGACTCAATAACTTACTGAAGTGCCTTTGAGTCAGTGAAACTGTTAAAGTTAATAGAGGCATTCAAGACATACTCCTTGTCAAGAGTGGAGAAGTAGTCCTTGATTATTGTAGTCTTTCCGGTACCAGCAGAGCCGACATAGAGCACTCCCTTCTTTGCCTTTACGTGCATGTCAAGAAGGAATCTCTGTCTTGTGGTCTCAGCAGTAGGGACCACAATATTGTTGAAGAGACCCTCGGAGGAAGGCTCGTATTTCGAAACTTTGGTCTACCAGAGGACCCAATCAAGCTTTATGGGATCGAAGAAGTAGTCCCAAACTTGATTATTGGAGTCAGGGAACTTAACTTTTGAGGAACTCTTTAGCATTCCATTGAACCAGGACTTGTCCTCTGAGAGAGTAGCACCGAAAGCCCACATCAGAGCAAATATGAAGTAGGCCTCGTAAATCTTCTTGATGTCATCATCATTATTAGCCTCCTTCAAAGCCTTAATCTGGTCATGGTAGGCCTTGTTGCTATAAAGCTCATTGATCAGAGCATCGACGATGCAAGTCAGACTCTTCATATGAGCCATCTCGCAAATTGGAGCAATTTTTTCTTTGCCTCTAACGTCATCGACGAATGAATCTGGCATGTACTGGCTCATGGCAAGTGTAAATGAATTGACTGCATAATCATCGCCCTTCTTTTTGTACTTAAGCATCCATGATTCGACGAAGGGCTTCCAGCCAATATCAGAGTCATTGATGAAGAGCACACCACCGCGGGAAACTGTAGCAGGTGTAGCGTTTCTTAAATGAGAGATCTCGAGGATAAGTCTCATCTCTGGAGTCAAGGGAATTCTCTCCTGAGACACAAGGGTCAAAACCTTGTTATCATCCATCACAGTATTGCAAGACTCGATCCACTCGGGGTCAATGTCTCCGTCAAGGATGATCCACTTGTAGAACTGAGAGGTCTTGTAAGGGCCATTATTTTTGTTCATATCTCTCATGATGACAGAGAGCACACCGTCTTTCCATTCCTTAGTCTTGGGGTTCATGCAACCAAAGAGCTCATCTGAGGTTACTGCTTTGGGATCTACGATATCGAATATTGTCTCCTGGCCTCTGCTATTGAATGTCTTGGCAGTCATTTGCCACACAGCAGTCTTTCCGCAACCAGGGTTACCAATAATGAAGCAAGAATGACGCACTTCTAGAATTTCAGCATAATTTACACACTTGGTTACGAAAAGATCTTCTGCCTGCAAACCAGCCTTTTTGGTGTTGTCTTGGACATCCTTGAAGAAGTTATAATCGGTCTTGGCTTCAGCCTCAATACCAGGGAAGAGATCCTTGATAAGACCCATGAAGATGCTACGATCATCGACGATAATCTTGGGCCAGTTGAAATCTCTAAGTGCTCTCATGAGGATTTTGTCCTCAAGAATGTCAGGCTCAGCTCTCTTAAGCTTACCGGCTTGTCTAAGAACTGACTTGACAGCTCTAAGACCCCAATCGTAGTGAGTCTGCTTGGAGAGCAGAGATTTTGAAAGGTCATACAGAGTCATGAACTTCTTAGAAAGATCTTTAGCAGTGTTGAATCCCTCAGACATAAGCATGTTCTCGCAAATCAGAACAATATCGGGTACGACCATAGCGCAAGATCTGAATAGCGCCTTTAAGTTTTCGGGTAGCTCAGTTCTACCAGCATAACCAGGATTCATAGTAATGAAGAAACCGACAGTAGCCTTTAGGCTAATTTCTTCTTCACCGAACATGAACATGTTCTTATTAGGGTTGATCTTCTACTCTTTCTGAGCGTCAAGTACATACTTGACTTGAGATGAGACGACTGATAACACTTCAATTGAGATTCTGTTGAACTCATCGAAGCATCCCCAAGAGCCAGTCTGCGAAAGTCCCATGAAAATTTGTGCCATAGACTGATAGTTCATCTGATCTGAGCAGTTGAAAACGACGACTGCAAGGCCAAGAGCTCTGCCAAGATCCTTTGTGGTTTCAGTCTTGCCAGTACCTGCAGGACCTGCAGGAGCAGCACCCATGGTAAGGTTTAGAGCCTAGGTGAGGGTGATGTAGCATCTATCAGTAAGTGGAGTGATCACAAGACGACCGACGTTACCCACGTACTCGTAATTGTAAAAAGTGCTCCAATCGCAAATTCTCGAAACGCAAACCTTGTGTTCATCCTTGGCATTTTTAAGCTCAAGATAGAACTTGAGCTGTGACTGCCATTAGAAATGCTGAGCATCAGCTATCTTTTTATTAACAAACATGTCAACGACGTCTCTCTCATGTACATCGATTGTAATAATTGTGATAATTCTATTTCTGATGAGATTTGTTAAGTCCTCTCTAACTCTCTCAATAAGGTTTTTGATACCTACTAGAATGAAGTTCAGATAGTCTTTCATGGCTGACTCACTTCCACCTTCAAGTTCTTCGAAAGCGCGTGCAACTCCCTCAGTCCACATTATCTGTGTAGCGAGGAGAGAAATCTACTCGCAGTAGTCATCAAGCCATTCGTGTCTCTTCTTATCAAGCTCCCAGTTGTCTGCAGTTGATTTTGCAACCTCAAGGAGATCTCTTAGAGTGTGCTACATCTGTCTTTCAATGTCGCTGAGATAGTTCTCAACTGCACCATTGCAAGAAAAAACACCAGTGAAAGGAACAAACTCTCCATTTTTTGAGTGCATTCCATTAGCGTTCTTCGCAGGAACTGGTTGTCCTTCACCAGTAAGGAACTTAAGTCCCTTCATGCCATCGAAGCAATCTCCGATGTACTCATCTACCTTGGGAGGGTTGTTACCGTTTGAGAGAATATCAAGCAGTGCCTAATTTGAAACAAAGTAAAATCTTGGGAACATCTTTTTCTTCTGCTCAAGATATTCATTTAGTGCCTTCTCGCAAAGTTCGATCTCACTGAAGAAATTCTAAAGAAGAGCATCACGACCTTCGAAGACGCAAGCATTTACGACGAGTGGGTCCTCAGCAGCCTCTCTCATCATATCCTTCCATTCGATGTCAATCTTCTCGAAGCGCTTAGTATCGTCAGGTAGTTGGGATCTGATATCCTCGGATGCAAGGAAAATCGGTTCTAGACGCATCCAGTTACGTTGGACCTTAACCCAGATTTGGATGACTGAGTCAACAGTCTTAAGTGTCTTCTGCCAGTGAAGAACTTTCTCTTTGAATTCTTCAACGTCCTTTGAAGATAACATACCCATGAGCTCAAGGGAATTAGTCTCGACGAATTCAACGATTTCGTCAAGAGCACCAAGAATGGATGTGTCCTTGTACTCCTTGAAATCAAACTTCTGCTCCTCCCAAATTTTCTCGATCTTTCCAACGTTGCCCTCGATCTTGGACTCTTTTTGCGCGCCGTCAACCAATTCATTGACCTCCTCAGCGTACTTGTAGAGTTCTAACTTTATCAGATCATCTAGGCAGAACTGTGGGGAGGTGAAGTTGATTTGCTTCTGAGTGATTCTCATGAGTTTCTTCCAGTGGCGGTCTTGCATGAATTTTGAATGCAACTGAGATATCAGGGGAAGGATTGTGTTCATGTTCTTGACTCTTTCGTTGAGGGACACAAAAGCCTTCCAGTTCTTAATATCCTTATTCTGGGGGTTCTGTGGATTAGTTTGCTTTGTCTGCATATCCTTGATCAACTGCATAAGGTTCTCAGTGTCAATCTTGTCCCACAGAGTTGATTTCCATGCCTCAAACTGCAAGTCGATCAGTGAAACGAGATCCCACATGTACTTGAGTGACTGGAGCTCAGCCTTGCAATCCTTGAGGGGCTTGTAGGTCGACTTCTGGATATCGAAAAGAGTCTCAAGGTTGTTAAGAGCCTTAGCCTCTTCTTCCATCTCCAAGGTCTGGTTGTAGAAATCAGTAATCAGATTGTAAGAATTGTTGATGATCTCGATGGATGACTGATCAATGTGATATGGGCAGAACTACTGGAACTTAATTCTAAATTCAGCAACCTTCTTTGAGAAGTCAAGTAGCTTCTTCTTGATGTTGCCAGCCTCCTAGTTCTGCAGAGGAAGGATTGCTTCCTTGACAGGTCCAAGAGCCTTTTCGCTTACTTCCACAAGCTGTGTCTTGCAGTTTTCAAGCTTGACGAGAAAATCTTCTTCCATCTTAACTCCGTGTTTCTTGAGGAGCATGACGGTCTGCTTCATTGGCTCGACCTCTTCGAGAGTGCGGTCCTTTATCATCTTGACATCTCTGAGGTGAGTCATAACCTGCATAAGAATTTCCTTTTCGCGCTTGGTCTCTGCTCCCTCAGGAATCACCTTAATTCCACCTGTTACCTCATCAATGAACTTTTGAATGTTGGTTATCTCAGCAACTGTGTTGTTAAAGAGGAAGCTTGTGTATGCTTCAATCCACTCGGAGACGGTCTTCTGAAGCTCTCTGATCAGAGGAGTTGAATTGACTCGGACCCAGCCGATATCAATGCTTGTTTTCATCTCAGAGATTTGCTACTTTATGCGGTTAAGGTGAGAGATCTTTTCATCAAAGAGCTCAAGGTTGGGCTTCTTAGTCTGAACTCCTTGCAGGATTTTCTCAGCCATCCATTTGAATGTCTCGTCCTCCTCTTGCTCACCATCCTGGTTAATTTTCATGTGAACCTTCGCGCGGGGGTCATCTCCCTGATCTAAGAAGGCTGCGAAGTTTTCAGCGAGAGTTTCTTTCCACAAGAACTCCAAGTCCTTGTATTAGTGAATGAAGTGCCTGGTTGCGTCTTCAATCTCAGTGAGGTTATTTGTCATGATTTGAAGGGCGCCGAATAGTTCAAACTAATCCTTAATTTCGACGAGGTAGTCACCATTGCCAGTGTCTAGTCGAGGCATCTGGATGGCGAGAGAAATGAAATCATTCGTAACTTTCATGATGATATCACGTATACCATTTCCACGCTGGCACGACTCGATGGGTGGCTCAAACTTAACATCGCGATCTCTTAGATCAACCTTGATGTCGAACATGGGTGGAAGCTGGTTGTGCTTGTTGTACTGAATACTAATCTGGTCAGAGAGATAGCTCATTGAGCACTGAATACCCTTGGTGATACCTTCAATAACTAAGCCGTTGCAATAGTCAACGTAGGCAACCCACTTATCTGACTTCTTATCTGGCTTAATGGCATCAGCAGTGTCTTTAATGGCCTTGTGAATTTCTTTACCGTGATTCTTAATATCTTCAAGGCGAGGCATAATAGTTGACTGATGAGTCTGCTCAAGATCCTCGGGGAAGAGAGGCTTGTTCTTGCGCTCAAACAGAGGCTTCTCCCACTTGCTCATTAGCTCCTGCATCTTCTTCACATTGTCTTTCATCTTCTTTACAAGATCGTCAACTTCCTTTACAATTCCCATGCAAGTAGAGATGAAAGCATCGATGCCTTGAGAGTTCCATCTTAGTGTGTCAACACCTGGCTGGAGAGACTTGTTTATCTTATCAATTCTTTCTTGGAGAAGAGGCTTTTCGACTGGGAGAAGAGTTGACAAAATTTCATTGTACATGTTGACAATGATGTCTAAGTTGCCAGTTTGGCTTCTGTAAATGTTCACCTTCTTGTAGAGAATAGCAGCCTTCTCTGGGACCTTGTGGTCGAGAAGTTGAAGATATTTAACTTCACGGAGAAGTCTTACTAGGACTGGGTCAAAATTGACTCTGAGGAAGCCCTCGGGAGCCACAGGAGTCTCCTCTCTAACCAATAAGTATTAGTTGAGCTTCTCCTCAGTGGATTCTTCAACACCGGCCTCCCATTGCTTAATCTTCTGATCCTCGAACTCTCTCAAGTTCTTGCAAAGGGAAGCATAGAGCTTTTGCACATCCTTATACTCCTCTCTGTCCTAGATAGACTGAGATAGCTGAGAGAGACGCTCCATTGGCTCTTTGATTCTCTCGTAGAGACCATTTGTCCAGTTAAGAGCTCCTGAGATAGGAGGTAAGTTGTTGGGAATCGGAGCTCTCTCGTCAATACGGTCAACAAGGCTGCGGCCCTCAAGGAAGATCTGTTGCACAGTTTTCAAGTCTTACTTGTAAAGCTCCAAGAGAGTGATATGCTTCTTCTCAAGCTCATCCTGGATAATGGGTCTGTAGAGAAGACCCTCGAAAGAGTCGAGGAGCTTGAATTTACCTATGATGGTGTCAGAGTCATCGAAACCTTGGGTGAGAATTGAGGCGAGGCGTCTCTCAAGTTCCTTGATACGGTTGCGGAACTTGTAGAAGTCATCATCGAACTGGCGCTTCTCGATGTCCATAATGTCATAGCTGACGTGCATAAACTCCTCAACTGCCTTGTTAAACTCGTCGAAAATTTGTAGCACTGAGGCAGTAAGCTGTTTGCCCTTGGTGTTACCGATTTCGATCTTCTGCAGCTTGTTGAACTGGATGATTGTGCTGGTAAAGTGCATGATGTCTTGGCAGCGCTCCTGGAATGAATCAAGGCGAACAAAAAGAGCATTAGTGGTAATCTTCCACTGGTTGGCACCTTTAGCCTTACCTTTGTACTCGAAGTACGCATCCTTGAACTTGGAGCAGGTCTCGAGTGCAAGAGTGAGCTTATCATGTGCCTCCTTGGGCTCTTCATTCTTGATGCAACCAAAGATAGCCTGGCCATCGATGTACTTGCGGCACTGACTTATGATGGCGTTACAAATTTCACGAATCAGCACAACAAGACGAGCTGGAGTGTTATAGTTTGGTGAGTATGTCCAAATCATCAGGATCATGTGCATGATTGGGACAAACAGATCTGGTACCTCAGTGAACTCTCTGCCAAGGTCAGTTAGATCTCTGAACAAATTGGCTAAGGTCTGCAAGTACTTATAATTCTCATTAGCCTCTGAGCGAGCTGCTTAGACTTCCTTCTGAAGCTTACTGAAGGGGCCAGTATAAGTTGACTTATTCTACTCAAGGAACTTTAGGACCTTCTTAATGCGTTCGGAGTTTAACTGCTCGCAAATAGCATTCAAGTTGTCTGACTTGTTCTTCCAGAACTCGATCTCAGTCAGTGGGTCAGGGTGCTTATCTCCTTTCAGGGCACTCTCGGGGTCTTACTTCAGTACATTTTTAATTTATTTGGTCCAAGTAATGATTGCGCCTTCAAGAATGTGAGCCTTGTCCTTCGAAGATGTTTTCTCTGAGGATGTGACATCACTGGGAGGTAGAGGCAAGAGGGTGCGTCCCTTAACCTGGCCTAAGGTTACATAGGTGTGGGCCATGAAGTTGTGGAACTTGTCCATGAGGTCCTTTGATACGAGGTCCGACCAGCCAATCTGATTTAGAGGATTACCAAGCACTGGCATGAACACCTCTTAGCAGACGTTAAAGACATTTTCGAGGATTGATCTGTTGGCCTCCATCATCATGATGTCCTTGGACACGTTGGCATCAAGGAACTCTTCGGCCTTCATCTGGCGTGTCTTGATGACAATGATAACCTTTCTCTTGATCTTATCAAGAGTGGGGATGTCCGTGCCGAACGTCACTGCATCTGCGCTCGTTGGGTTAACGAAGATGTAAGTCTAATTGAAGTTGCCCCAGAACTCCTTCAAAACGTTCTTAATATCATCGCTTTTGACGATTTTGTCGACTTTTTCTTAGCCGATCTTTTTCATGCCTAGCATTACTAGAGCATGAGCGATAATGTACTCATCTTTGGATGGATCCTTTTTAGCGAATATATCCATCTTTTACTACTCTAATATGGTTGAGAGTATG
>Ga0005851_1008442_pt1 | contig 14275 bp, 27 predicted proteins | sample SanBaynscriptome_FD_53306 | JGI IMG/M metagenome (GOLD analysis project Ga0005851, IMG submission 53306) | Metatranscriptome of freshwater and sediment microbial communities from dead zone in Sandusky Bay, Ohio, USA - 2 (Metagenome... | ecosystem: Environmental > Aquatic > Freshwater > Lentic >... | reverse complement strand
GGCTGAATATAAATTAGATACTTTTTTACGCTTCGTTATTATCTTTGTTTTCAGATTCGTCAGAATTAGCTTGATCATTCGATTCTGTGTTATCTGAATTAACAACTTCGTTAACTTCTTCAGATGATGTTTCGTCAGATTTCTTTTTGCGACCGCGACGCGTACGTTTTTTATCAGATTCAGCAGCTTCGTTGGCTGCATTAAGAGCAACAGTGTTAAAGTCAACCAATTCAATCATAGCAACTTCAGCAGCATCACTTGGTCTAAAACCAAGTCTAACTATACGAAGATAACCCCCAGGTCGTGCAGCTATTTTAGAGGCTATGTTAGTAAACATTTCTGTTACAGCTTCTTTATTTTGAAGATAACTATAAACAACACGTCTTGAATGAGTTGTATTATTTTTAGATTTAGTTAATAAAGGCTCGATGAATTTTCTTAATTCTTTAGCTTTAGCAATAGTAGTTTTAATTCTCTTGTACTTTACCAAAGAGATAGAAAGGTTGCGTAACAAGGCTTTTCTATGGCCATTTTTACGACTAAGATGATTAAATTTTTTACCGTGTCTCATAAATAAAATTGGTTAATTAACATGTTAACATCGCAGCACATAAGGTTACTGCAAAAAAAAAATTATTCTTCGTCTAATTTGTACTTAGATAAATCCATTCCAAATGAAAGACCTTTTTCCTGTAGTAACTCTTCAATTTCAACTAAAGATTTTTTTCCAAAATTACGGAACTTCAATAATTCATGAGTTTCATACTGAACCATTTCTCCTAGTGAATTTATTTTAGCAGCCTTGAGACAGTTGTAGGCTCTAACTGATAAATCTAAATCTTCAAGGGAAGTTTTCAGAAGTTTACGCATGTGAAGTATATGTTCATCCACTATATTATCTTCCTTGTCTGTTTCATCAGGGAATTTAATATTTTCATCTGTGATTAACATCAAATGCTGTATCATGATTTTAGCAGATTCTCTGAGCGCATATTCCGGGTGAATGGTACCGTCAGTTCTTATCTCCAGAGTAAGTTTTTCATAGTCTGTTCTTTGACCTACACGACTACTTTCAACAGAATATCGAACATTTTTGATGGGTGTATAAATAGCATCAACCGGTATAAAACCAATAGGTGCATCCTTAGGTAAACTTTCCTCTGCAGGAACATAACCGCGACCTTTAGTTACTGTCAATTCCATTTCAAAGGTTACAGAAGGATCCATATGACAAAGTACCAAAGATGGATTAGTAACTTTAAAAACATTCGTACTGGAACCGATATCACCTGCAGTTAAAACAGATTTACCACTTACAGAAACATATATTTTTTCAGACACTAAATCCTGGTCATCTAAAAGATACTTTATACGTACTTGTTTTAAATTAAGGATGATGTCAACAACATCTTCTACAACACCTTCGACAGTTGAAAATTCGTGATCAGCACCTTTTATGCGAACAGCAGAAATAGCAAAACCTTCAAGGGAAGATAGCAATATCCTTCTTAAGGAATTACCTATTGTTTGTCCGAATCCGGGTTCTAAAGGTTTAAATTCAAAGTGACCTTCGAAATCATCAGCCTTTTGTAAAAGAATTTTATCTGGTTTTTGGAAATTCAGCAAGCTCATAATGAGTTGTGGCTTTTATATGAATAAAGTATTATAAATTTATATAGGACTTCAAACAGAACGTTTGAAGTCCTACAAGAGGAACAGAAAAATTATTTTGAATATAATTCAACAATTAACTGTTCATTGATAGTTTCTGGTATTTGATCTCTAGTTGGATAATTTAGAAAATTACCTTCTAGCTTAGCAGAATTCCATTCTAACCAAGCATATCTTTTTACATTTTGGCTGTTTGCAGAAGTTGAATCAATAATAGTTTGCAAACTTTTAGATTTACCTCTAACAGCAATTACCTGACCAGGACGAACAGATAGAGAAGGAATAGTGGAAACAATTCCATCAAGTGCAATATGTCCGTGAGAAACAAGCTGACGAGCACCGCTACGAGTTGGTGAGATACCAAGTCTGTAAACGATGTTATCTAATCTAGCCTCAAGAAGTTGTAATAAATTTTCACCTGTTACACCTATTTTTCTCGTAGCTGCTTCAAAAGTACGTCTAAACTGTCTTTCTAAAACACCATAAGTATATTTAGCTTTCTGTTTTTCAAGGAGCTGAACAGCGTAATCAGATTTTTGTTTACGACGTTTAGCAAGACCATGTTGACCAGGAGGATACTTTTTTCTTTCAAAGTATTTATCCTGACCAAAAATTGGTTCATTAAAAGCTCTTGCCTTTTTAGATCTGGGGCCTCTATATCTTGCCATTAGAAAAATTTAATATTAAAAAGTGTAAAATAAATTAAACTCTACGTTTTTTGGGAGGTCTGCAACCATTGTGAGGAAGAGGAGTAGTATCTTGAATCATGCTTACCTTAACTCCAGTTGAGTCGATAGCTCTAATAGCAGCTTCTCTACCTGAACCAGGTCCTTTCACATAAACAACAACATTTCTTAAACCTAATTCAAAAGCCTCTTTAGCAGCTTCACTAGCACAAACCTGAGCGGCATAAGGAGTGTTTTTCTTAGAACCACGGAATTTTGATTTACCAGCTGAACCCCAAGAAATAACTTGACCAGATTTGTTTGTCAAAGTAACAATAATATTGTTGAAAGAAGCTTGTATGTAAGCACAACCATTAGATTCTACTTTTACATTTTTCTTTTTGATTTTTTTTGCAGCCTTAGCCATAATTGTATTTGATGTTTACAATTTGAATTGTTAATTATTATTTAGTAGCTTTCTTTTTGTTAGCAACAGTTTTACGCTTACCCTTTCTTGTTCTGGAATTAGTACGTGTACGTTGACCACGAACAGGTAAACCTTTGCGATGTCTAAGACCACGCAAACAAGCTATGTCCATTAAACGTTTAATATTTAATTGAACTTCAGATCTTAGCTGACCCTCAACTTTATAATTGTCACCAAGAATTCTACGAATTTCCTTGATATTATCATCAGACCAATCTTTAACACGAACATTTTCATCTATACCTGCTTCAGAAAGAATATTTTTGGAACTAGTGTTACCAATTCCGAAAATATAAGTTAGTCCAATAACTCCCCTTTTGTTTTTTGGCAAATCTACGCCTGCAATACGAGCCATAATAAATATTATTTTAGTTATTATCCTTGACGTTGTTTAAACTTAGGATTCTTTTTATTAATGATGTAAAGTTTACCTTTACGACGAACAATTTTGCAATCAGCTGAACGCTTTTTTACAGATGGTCTTACTTTCATAAAATTTGAACAATTATTATTTATAACGATAAATTATTCTTCCACGAGTTAAATCGTATGGAGACATTTCAACAGCAACTTTATCACCAGGAAGTATTCTTATATAATTCATTCTCATCTTGCCGGAGATAGTAGCTATAATTAAATGACCATTTTCAAGTTGGACTCTAAACATAGCATTAGATAAAGCTTCAGTTATTTCACCATCCTGACGGATTAAATTTTTTTTTCCCATAGATTTTTAATTCGGAGTGCAAATATCAGATTATTAAATGAAATTTCAAAATCTGAGGGTATAAAATTTAAATATTATTTCTTTGTTCTGGAAGATTTTGAATCTTCACTGAAGCCGTGCATAGCGAGATGTCCGTTAATTTGTTGTATAGTATCTAATACAACAGCAACCATAATCAATAAGGATGTTCCTCCAAAAAAGACAGCAAAATTTATGTCAACCATCAAGAATAGTCTAGCTAAACCAGGTAGAATCGCAATAAAAGCAAGTGCTATTGAACCAGGCAGCGTTATCCTTGTAGTAACTTCGTCGATAAAATTTGCTTCATCGCCTCGATTTACATTTGGTATAAAAGCATTTTGGTTTTTCAAATAATCTTCGTATTGCTTGGGGTTTGATATTAGAGCAGTGTATACATAAGTAAATATGACCACAAGAAAAAAGAAAACTATGTTGTAAGGCAGAGAAGTAAAATCCTGAAGTTGACCAAGGAAAGAAGATGGATCAGTAGCAGCTCCAAATGCTTGACCAATTGCACCTGGAATAAACATGATTGCTTGAGCAAAAATAATAGGCATAACACCTGCTGCATTTAATTTTACAGGTATGTGGTCAAGTCCTGATATATTAGGAGAAGAACCTAATGCATGCTTAGCAAATTTAATTTGGATTTTTCTTACAGCCTGTACTATAGCAACAGCAGATACAACAACTAGAATAAAGATTGCAAGCTCTACTATAAATATAACAGGACCACCAGCAGATGAACTAAATTTATTACCAAATTCACCTAAAAAGGCTTGAGGTAAAGTAGCAATAATACCAGCTGTAATTATTAAAGATATACCATTACCAATACCTTTGTCTGTAATTCTTTCACCCAACCACATGCAAAAAACAGTACCAGCTGTCAAAATAATAATATTGGAGAACCAAAATAAGGTTAATCCAACATCTTTTGATATTGCAGAAGGAAAAGCTGAATACATATAATTCAAATAAGCAGAACCTTGTACAAGCGTAATAGCAATTGTTATATATCTAGTTATTTGATTCATTCTCCTTTGACCAGCTTCACCTTCTTTTTGCAATTTTTGAAAATAAGGAATAGCAAATCCAAGTAGTTGAACTATAATAGAGGCAGAAATGTAAGGCATAATGCCTAAAGCAAAAACAGCCCCATTAAAAAAAGCGCCACCAGAAAAAGTATTAAGTAGATCAAGTAAACCAGGGTCAGAGTCACCAGATTTAGATAATGAAGCAGTAATTGCATCTTTATCTATACCAGGCAAAATGATATAACTACCAACACGATATACAGCTAATAATCCAAGTGTTAAAAGAATCCTAGTTCTTAACTCCTGAACGTTCCAAATATTTTTTAAGTTTTGAATTATAGTCTTCATTAAATTGCTGAATTGTAAGTTTTGTAGATAGAAAACTTATTCTAGCTTAATACTACTACTTTAGTTCCTAAAGAATTGAACAAATCATGAGCAGAAGAATCAATTAGATGACATTCAGCATCAAATTTTACTTTTAAACTCCCTTCAGCAACAATGTGAATCTTTTCATCTTCAGAAATGAATTCATAGCACTGAGAAAGTTCTTTAGCAGTAACATTACTCACGTTGAGCGCATGAGCTACAGCTTGAAGCTGACTGGTCTTAAACTCTACGAGGGATAATCCACCAGCTTTGCTTATGGCTTCTTTCGCACTTGATGAAAAACGATTGGCGGATACCGTTAAATTTGTAGATAATTCACCATCTCCTAAAACTTTCACTAAGTCATTTTTTGATATATAACCATTTTCATAAAGAAAATTTCTAGTTATTGTATTTAGGGAGTGCTTTTCAGCGATAACACATAAATCATTTAGATTAAATACAACAAAAACATCAGCTCTGCTTGATTTGTATCTTTTGTGTGTATTTTTAAAACCACCTTTTGGAAGACGCATCTGCAATGGCATTTGACCGCCTTCATGAGCTCTTTTACTTTTAAAACCAGCTCTGGCTTTAGCACCTTTATGACCACGAGTAGAAGTACCACCATGACCAGAACCAGTACCACGAGCTATACGTTTTGTTTTCTTAACAGATCCAGCAGCCGGTTTAAGATTGCTCAGTTTCATTATATTATACTTTAAAAAATTAACAAAAGAATCCTAAAGTTTCTCAACTTTAATTAAATGATTAACTTTATTTATCATACCTTGTATCTGAGGTGTAACTGTATGTTCTGCAACTGAACCAATTTTGTTTAAACCAAGAGCTTTAACAGTCACTTTTTGTCTTTCAGGTCTGTCAATTGTACTCTTGACCTGAGTAATTTTAATCTTTTCCATAATAGAATTTAAAAATTAACCATTAAATACTTTATCTAATTCTAAACTTCTGTCTCTCGCAACCTGGAATGGAGATCTGAGTTTTGATAACGCATCAATAGTAGCTTTAATAACATTGTGCGGATTAGATGATCCATTGGATTTAGCTAAAACATTATGAACACCAGCTAATTCCAAAACAGCTCTCATAGCACCACCAGCAATTACACCAGTACCATCTGTGGCGGGAAGGATTAATACTCTACCAGCACCATATTTACCATTTTGCTCATGTGGAATAGTACCTTTAAAAACTGGAACTTTAACAAGATTCTTTTTAGCATCATCTACAGCTTTTTGTATAGCAGCTGAAACCTCACGAGCTTTACCAAGTCCATGACCTACAGTTCCATTTCCATCACCAACTACAACTATTGCTGCAAAACTAAAAGTTCTACCACCTTTTGTAACTTTAGCAACTCGATTGATTGCTACCATTTTTTCTTTGAGTTCAGACTCAGCTGGTTTTACTCTATTTGTATTTTTAGACATTTTAACTTTCTTTAGAATTGAAGTAACTGATTTGTTCCATCTTCAAGCTTTTCTCCTCTAGCACCGTCAGCTAGAGCCTTTATTCTTCCATGATAGAGATAGCCAGATCTATCGAACGAAACTGTATTTATACCAGCTTCAATAGCTTTTTTAGCTATTAACTGACCAACTAAAGAAGCTTTTTCTGATTTAGTTAATTGTTTTTCAGATATTCCGTCTTCTCTAGAAGAAGCTGATAATATAGTTTTTCTAGAAACATCGTCTATAAGCTGAACATAGATTTGAGAATTACTTCTGAAAACAGACATACGAGGTCTAGCAGAAGTGCCGGTTATTCTTTTTCTAATGCGACGTTGAATTTTTTGACGACGCGTCATTTTTTTTGAAGCCATATTTAAATTGAATACTGTATAGATTCACTAATAATTTTTACTATTTAGAAGAAGTTTTTCCTGCTTTTCTTCTTATTGCCTCACCTTTGAATCTCACACCTTTTCCTTTGTAAGGCTCAGGTTTACGGAAGGATCTTATTTTAGCAGCAACTTGACCCAATAGTTGTTTATCATGTGATTCTAAAACAATTAATGGAGCCTCACCTTTTTTTGTTTCAGTAGTTAAGGTAACATCATCAGGTAAATAAAACATTACTGGGTGGGAATAACCAAGAGATAATTGTAATAATTGACCTCTGTTTTCAGCTTTGTAGCCAACACCGTAAAGCTCCATTTGCAATTTAAAACCCTCTGAAACACCTTTAACCATGTTAAATATCAATTGGCGATAAAGACCATGTAAAGATTTATGTCTTTTTTGTTCAGATAACCGAGTAACGTTAGCTGTAGATCCATTGACATCAACTTTTATTGCAGATGATTCAATTTGTTGAGTTAAAACACCCTTAGGACCCTTAACAGTTACAAGATTTTTGTCAGAAACTTTTAAATCTACACCTGTAGGTATGTTGATTGGTAGTTTTCCTATTCGTGACATTATAATGTTATTTTAGTTATTTAAAAAAAGGGTACTAATAAATATAAAATAATACCTCACCACCTACTCTCTCTTTTCTCGCATCTTTATCTGTTAAGACACCTTTAGAAGTTGAGATTACAGCTGTACCCAATCCATTAATAACGCGTGGAATTTCAGTTGATTTTACATATTTACGTAAACCAGGTCTACTCACTCTTGTCATTTTTCTAATGACTGGTAACCTTGTTTCATTATTATATTTAATTGCAATTTTGATTGAACCTTGTTTGTTTTCAGTTTCATCAAACTTGTACTTTAAAATATAACCTTGAGCATAAAGGATTTCAGTAATCCGTTTTTTTAAATTTGAAGCAGGAATATCAACAATGTGATGACCGGCCATTTGTGCATTGCGTAATCTGGTAAGATAATCTGCAATAGGATCTGTTACTGCCATTATAAGGAAGTTTATCGCTAAAATTATCCCTAAGGGAATTTTAACTGATTAAAAAAAATATTTACCAACTAGCTTTTGTTACACCAGGAATTTTTCCAGAAAGAGCTAAATCACGAAATTGATTTCTACAGACACCAAATTGACGCATGTAACCTTTTGGTCTACCTGTTAACTTACATCTATTATGTAATCTGGTCTTGGCTGAATTTTTTGGAAGTTTATCCAACTCATCCCATTTTCCTTCAGATTTGAGTTGAGCACGTAGTTTAGCATATTTTTCAACTAAACGCTCTCTTTTATGTTCTCTTGCTATGACTGATTTACGTGCCATTTTTAATCTTGTTTGAAAGGTAAACCTAATAATGTAAGAAGTTCTAAAGCCTCAGCATCTGTTTTTGCAGTAGTGACAAATGTTATATCCATACCAGTAATGCGAGGAATTTTGTCCAAATCAATTTCAGGAAATATGATTTGTTCAGTTACACCAATAGTGTAATTGCCTCTACCGTCAAAACTTTTTGGATTAATACCCCTAAAATCACGAACACGAGGTAAAGCTACATTAATGAGTCTATCTAGAAATTCAAACATTCGATCACTTCTGAGTGTAACTCTAGCGCCGATTGGCATACCCTCTCTAAGTTTGAAATTTGCAATAGATTTTTTAGCTTTAGTTTTAACTGCTCTCTGTCCGGTAATGATTGATAATTCCTCAACAGCTGTATCAGTTAATTTTTTGTCAGAAGAAGCCTGACCTATACCTTGACTTACACTAATTTTCTGAAGTTTTGGTACTTGCATAATGGAAGAATATTGAAATTTCTCCATTAATTTTGAAATTACCTCATCTTGGTACTTTTTCTTTAATCTAGGTTGGTAGCTCATTATTTGATTATCTCTTTAGTTTTCTTTGATACTCTAACTTTTTTACCATCAATAACTTGACGACTTATTCTTGAGGCTTCATTATTAGCATCCAATAACATAAGATTTGATATATTAATTGGAGCTTCTTTTTCTACAATACCTCCTGGAACTTGTGCGCTAGGCTTAACATGGCGTTTAACCTTGTTAAAACCTTCCACAATAGCCTTGTTCTCTGAAGGAAATACTTTAGTAACATTGCCTTTTTCACCTTTGTGATCTCCTGCAATAATCAAAACTCTATCACCTGTTTTGATATTTAATTTTGAGTTGTTCTTTTTAGATAAGTTTGCCATAATTATAGTACTTCAGGTGCGAGTGAAACAATTCTCATAAAGTTACGTTCACGTAACTCACGTGCTACAGGACCAAAAATACGAGTACCTCTTGGTTCTTCTGCTGCATTTAATAAAACCACAGCATTGTCATCAAATCTAATATAAGAGCCGTCCGGACGACGAATTTCTTTTCTAGTTCTGACGATAACAGCTTTGGAAACCATACCTTTTTTGGCATTACCACCAGGACTGGCATCTTTAACAGTTACAACAATTATATCTCCTACCGAAGCATAACGTTTTCTTGTACCGCCTAATACTTTAATACAAAGTACTTCTTTGGCACCAGTGTTATCAGCAACATTTAATCTACTTTCTGCTTGTATCATGATCGGTTAATTGTTATTTCGCACGTTCAATAATCTCGACTAATCTCCAACGTTTAGTTTTACTTAATGGTCGAGTTTCCATTATTTTAACAGTATCCCCAGTTTTGCACTCATTGCTTTCATCATGAGCTTTAAATTTTTTGGTAGATTTAACAAATTTACCATAAATAGGATGTTTTACCCTACGTTCTACAGAGATGGTTATAGTTTTATCCATCTTGTCGCTGGTAACGATACCTGTACGTTGTTTACGTAATTTACGTTTTAATTCAGTTGCCATTTGGAACTATTTAAATATTTTCTATTACTGATTATTTTCTTTCCTTTTTTCTTCTTGCAATAATCTTATCGCGAACTAAATCAACAGAAGAAGCAATCTCTCTAGAACGAATTTCAGTTTTAATCCTAGCTATAGTTTTTCTTGCTAACTTTAGTTCCTGTGTGTTTTGGAGAGCAGCAATGCTATGATTGTAATGTAAATCTTGAGAAAGAAGCTCTGCGTTATTCAACTCAGCAGAGAGTTCATCAATAGACAATTTTTTAAGATCTAAATTATTCATTTTATGTACTTATTATTATAGTTCCACGTAATCATTACGAACAATAAATTTAGTTTGTACGGGTAACTTTTGTGCAGCAAGTCGAAGGGCTTCATCTGCTACGATACGTTTAACACCATCGATTTCAAAAAGAATACGACCAGGGTGTATGACAGCTACATAATGAGAAAGACCACCTTTACCCTTACCCATACGTACCTCTTGAGGTTTCTTAGTTACAGGCTTATCAGGAAATATTCTTATCCAAACCTTGCCTTCACGTTTCATGTATCTGGTCATTGCAATACGAGCCGATTCAATCTGACGATTGGTGATCATTCCTTCATCCAATGATTTGAGACCATAAGTACCATGAGATATTGTAGCACCACGTTGAGCAACACCTTTTATTCTACCCTTTTGTTGCTTGCGGTATTTGGTTCTTTTAGGTTGTAACATTATTTATATATTAACATTATTCAATTAAAAACAAACACTAATAGGTTTTATTTGAAAGCGGATGCAAAGTTAGAAAAATAAACTTAAGACTTAATAATATTTAAGTTTTTTTTAAGACTTTTTCTTTCTTTTTTCTCTGCGATTATCTTTACCCCCGGAGTTTCTTTTGTTGTCTCTATTTTGAGCACCAGAACCAGAAGAAGAAGAAGCCATAGAAGATGCGTTAGTACCTTGTTGAGTTGGGAAAAGATCTACTTTTTCATAAACTTCACCTCTGCAAATCCAAATCTTCAGACCAATTTTTCCATAAACAGTTTGTGCTTCAACAACTGCATAATCGATGTCTGCTCTAAAGGTATGTAAAGGGCTTCGTCCTTCTTTGTACTCTTCTGAACGAGACATATCAGCTCCATTCAAACGACCTGAAATACGCACTTTAATACCTTCACCACTAGCTCTCATTGTTGACTGTATAGCCATTTTGATAGCCTTTCTATAGTTAATACGAGCTTCGATTTGTTTAGCGATGGTTTCGCCAACAATTTGAGCACTTAATTCAGGCTTGCGAATTTCAACAATATTTATTTGAACTTCTTTGTTTGTCAACTTTTTTAGTTCTTCACGAATACTATCAACTTCAGTACCGCCTTTTCCGATTATTATACCAGGTCTGGAAGTATGAATTGTTATAGTAACTCGTTTAGAAGAGCGTTCAATTACAACACGTGAAACACCACCTTTTTCAATACGAACGTGTAAATAGCGACGAATTTTCTCATCTTCAACAACTTTTTCGGCATAATCTTTACCGCCAAACCAGTTTGAATCCCAACCGCGAATTATTCCTAAGCGATTTCCTATTGGATTAGTTTTTTGTCCCATAGTTTTTTTTAAGTTGATAGGCTTTAATCGTTTGAACTTAATACTTCTGCTTCAATTAGGTCATTTGATGATTGAAGCGGGATACGATTCTCTACTACCAAAGTTACATGGCAGGAGTGTTTGCGAATTCTGTGAGCTCTACCGTGAGGTGCAGGTTGAAAACGCTTTAATTGTGTTCCCTGATCTACCCAGATTGCTTTAACATATAAGTCATACTCATCCGCTTCTTCCTGAGTTTTAACATTCCAGTTAGCCACAGATGATAATAAAATTTTGTACAGAAATCTAGCTCCCTCTTTTCGGGTAAACTTCATAATTCCTAGAGCTTTAGTTATTGGTAAACCTCTAACTAAATCTGCTGACAAGCGCATTTTGCGGGCTGACATATGACAGTTTTTCAATTTTGCAATGGCTTGCACTTTTTCATTAGTATTTTGCATACTTCTAAGCTGCTTTAATTATTGTAAAAAGGCTTATTTCTTTTTATTACCGGCATGGCCTCTAAAGGTACGAGTAGGTGCAAATTCACCTAGTTTGTGACCTACCATGTTTTCAGTTACATAAACCGGAACGAATGTTTTGCCGTTATGAACAGCTATAGTTTCACCAACCATATCCGGAATTATCATTGAAGCGCGTGACCAGGTTTTGATAACGGCTTTTTTACGAGAGTCTTTTGCTTTCTCCACTTTTTTCAAAAGTTTGTGGTGAACATAAGGACCTTTTTTAAGTGAACGTGCCATATCTATTTAGAGTTTTTGCCTGTTTTTCTGCGCGAGATAATAAATTTATTTGAATATTGTTTTGACTTACGAGTTTTTTGTCCTTTGGCTTTAAGTCCATTACGCGAACGTGGATGACCACCTGAAGAACGACCTTCACCACCACCCATGGGGTGATCAACAGGATTCATAGCAACACCTCTTACTCGTGGGCGACGACCTAACCAACGTTTACGTCCAGCTTTACCCAAAACTTGAAGGCCATGATCTGGGTTTGAAACGGAACCTACAGTTGCTCTACATAAAGCGAGTACCATACGAGTTTCACCAGAAGGCATTTTAAGAATTACATATTTACCGTCTTTACCTAATAACTGTGCAGAAGAACCAGCGCTACGAACTAGAACAGCACCTTGACCAGGTTTTGTCTCAATTGCATGAATTGTAGTACCAAGTGGCATCTCTCCTATTGGCATACAATTTCCTTTATCGGGAGATACAGATGAACCAGATAAAACAATATCACCAACTTTAAGTCCATGAGGTGCTAATATATATCTTTTTTCACCATCAACATAATTTAATAAAGCTATAAAAGCAGTACGATTTGGATCATACTCGATGCTTTTAACTGTAGCAGGAATTTGATCTTTATCTCTTTTAAAATCGATAATACGGTATCTTTTTTTATGACCACCGCCAATTTGACGCATCGTTCTACGTCCTTGGTTATTTCTACCACCAGACTTTTCTGTTTTGGCCAAAAGACTTTTCTCAGGGCTTTCAGTGGTAACTTCCGTGTAGGCATTTCCAATACGGAATCTTGTTCCTGGTGTTATTGGATTAAACTTTTTTACTGGCATAATTTTACGAATTTATCAGTTTCGCGACTATAGTTTAATAATGATTAAGCATTGATTTCTTCTACCTCAGCGGTTTCGCCATAGAATCCTTCAATGAACTGTCCTTCGGCAATTGTTACATATGCCTTTTTAAATGAAGCAGTTTTTCCATGGACGTAGCGACCTTTTACAACACGGGATTTCTTTTTCCCGGGACGTACAGATGTGTTAACAGCAACTACAGTAACACCAAATTTCTTTTCAACTGCTTTTCTAATCTCTATTTTGTTTGAAGCTTTGTCAACAACAAATGTATATTGATTAAGAACTGTATTTTCTGCCATTTTTGTTGACTTCTCTGATATCAACGGCTTTATTATGATAGCTTTGTTTGACATGATTGCTGATTTTTATAAATCAAAGATTATTTGTTAAGAACTTCAGTGATTTGAGAAATTGAACTTTCAGAAAGAACAATATAGTCAGCATTTAAAACCTGGTACACATTAAAGTTTGCTGCATTGATAACATCAGCATTAGGTATGTTACGGCAAGATAATGCAATATTGGTATAAATATCTTTCAATTTATTCTCATGTTCAGATAAAGCATTTTCATAAGAAGTAAGTGCTTTTTCATATTCGGAGAGTTCAACTTCAAACTTTTTGAGTAAATCATTTTTTAGTTGCTCTTTTCTACCTCTTGTGCCCTGTGGTTTTTTAGGTGCCGCGGGTGCTAAAGGAGTTGAAGGAACATTCAATAACAATATACTTTTGTTTTCAGCAAGAGATCCTTTGTTGGTGCTAAGACTATTGAGGAAAGATAAATACCTCTTAGTTTTTGGAGCTTCAAACTTGAAGTCTTCAACAATAAAAATACGGTTTTCCAAAGCCTTATTAGTAAGAGCAGCTTTACGAGCTAGTCTACTTACCTTCTTGTTCAACTTCAATTCATAATTACGTGGTCTAGGACCAAAAATTCTACCACCTCCTCTGTACAAAGGATTTTTTATGCTACCTTTACGAGAACCACCGGTCCCTTTCTGGCGATGTAGCTTACGGGTTGAACCAGCTACTTCATTTCTTTCTTTAGATTTGTGAGTTCCCTGACGTTGATTAGCCAAGTACTGTTTAACAGCCAGGTAAACTACATGCTCAACGTTTTTGTTAAGTTCGATACCAAAAACATCAGAAGGCAATTCAATTTGTCTTCCCAGAGCTTTTCCGTTTATATCAAATACTTCAAGTTTCATAACTTATTTCTTAACAATTACGATAGAGCCTTTGAATCCGGGAACAGCTCCTTTGATTAACAATATATTTTTCTCGGGAAATATCTTCATAACCTTGAGTTTTTTCACAGTTACTCGATCACCACCCA
>Ga0005851_1004041_pt1 | contig 14532 bp, 11 predicted proteins | sample SanBaynscriptome_FD_53306 | JGI IMG/M metagenome (GOLD analysis project Ga0005851, IMG submission 53306) | Metatranscriptome of freshwater and sediment microbial communities from dead zone in Sandusky Bay, Ohio, USA - 2 (Metagenome... | ecosystem: Environmental > Aquatic > Freshwater > Lentic >... | reverse complement strand
GTTTCAGTCCCGCAAGCAGGATTATTTTAATTGAAAGTCTGCCGTCTGAAACCCTTATGGGGCGGTCATTCTGAAGCCCATTTTCGTGAACCTCAAAAAATGCCTCATTTCAGGCTTCGTTATTGCAACAGATTGTCAATAACTAACCGGACTCAAAAATATAAACTGTTAATTTGTCAAGGTTCTAAGGTTTTTCGTGAACCCCCCAGGTTTTCGCCCCCGCTTAGGTTCACGAAAATAATCATAAACCGAAACCCGCCGCTTGTCAAGGGGAATATTCTATGATATTGCGATCGCCCCTAACCCTTAACTTTTAACGATAGCCCCAAAATCCGCCAAAACCCGGGCATGATTTCTTAATAATCCCAATAAATTCAAACGATTACGTTGAATATTGGGATCATCATCCATCACTAAAACACTTTCTGGGCCATCAAAAAAGCTGCTCACCGTTGGGGTAATTTCTGCTAAGGCTTCCACCAATTGACGATAATTTCTGGTGGCTTGAGAGGCTTGGGTTTGAGGCACTAACTGTACTAAAGCCTGATAGAATTGCCGTTCTGAAGACTTTTGAAATAACTCAGGATTAACTGTCATTTCCGGTTGCAATTCCAGAGTGTTTAAATCCCCTTGTTTCGCCAAACGAGTCGAACGATTTACGGTTTCATAAATTTGGTTTAAACTGCCATCTTGACGAATAGTTTGGAGGAATAAAGCCCGATCTCGAACATCTAACAAATCCTGTAACGCCCGTTCTTGATATTCCAGATCATTCTCTCCTAAAACCGCATTAACTAAATCATAATCAATGGCTTTTTCATCCTGTAATAAGGTTCTAATTCGTTGCAGGAAAAAGTCATCTAATTGATGCGTTAACCCTAGCATTGCGTTGGGAAAAGTATTAACAAAATCCGCCGAAATTTGTTTCAGAAGTTGATATAAATTCAGGGGTAAATCCGCCGCCCAAATAATATTAACTACCGCATTCGCCGCCCGACGCAAAGCAAAGGGATCGGAGGAACCCGTGGGTAACATTCCCAAGCCAAAAATACTAACTAAAGTATCTAGTTTATCCGCCAAACCTACGACTTGACCGACTAAAGTTTGGGGTAAATTATCCGTAGCATTCCGGGGTAAATAATGTTCAAAAATTGCCCTTGCTACCTCTGCGGGTTCTCCTCCTTCTATTGCATATTTTTCCCCCATGATCCCTTGTAATTCGGGAAATTCATAGACCATTTGGGTAACTAAATCCGCTTTACATAATAATGCAGCCCGTTGAATTAAACTGCGGTCAGATTCAATTATATTAAGTTGTTCACTAATCCAATTAGCAATTTTACCAATCCGATTTACTTTATCCCGAACCGAACCTAAATCCTCTTGAAAAGTCACCGCTTCTAAGGCGGGTAAATAGCTTTCTAAAGGCGTTTTCAAATCGGATTTATAGAAAAATTGTCCATCGGCTAACCTCGCCCGAATTACCCTTTCATTTCCCGCCGCAATTAAATTGGATTTAGCCGGATCTCCATTAGAAATTGTAACAAAATAGGGCTTTAAAGGCGATGAATTTTGGGTTTCTATTGTTAATATCGGAAAATACCGTTGATGCGTCACCATGACGGTTTTAATCACCTCTGCGGGTAAATCTAAAAAATCCTGATCGAAGGTTCCGACAACGGCCGTCGGCCATTCCACTAAATTAACCACTTCTGCTAATAAATCTTCGGGAATTTCAGCCTCGCCTCCCACAATATTAGCCGCGATTTTAACTTCTTTTTGAATAGTCTGAATTCGTTCCTGGGGGTCAACTTGAACAAAGGCTTTTTTCAGAGATTCAGCGTAGGTTTTAGCATGGGAAATAGAGATATTTTCAGGATGCAAAACTCGATGTCCGTGGGAAATGCGATCGCTTTTAACAACTTCTGAACCGCTAACTAAGGTGACAGGTAAAACCTGATTATCTAATAATGCAATTAACCAACGAATTGGCCGGGGAAATTTTAAATCTCCATCCCCCCAACGCATAAACCGTTTCCCTTCTAATTTTGTAATCCATTCTGATGTTAATTCGGCTAAAATTTCCGCCGTTAATCTCCCCGGAATTTTCTTTAAAACAAATACAAAATCCCCTTTAGAAGTAGGACGAATTTCTAAATCTTCTAAGGTTATGCCCTGTTTTTTAATAAATCCTTCCGCCGCCGGAGTCGGTTTTCCATCTTTAAAAGCCGTAGACGCCGGAGGGCCTTTTATTTCTTCTTCGCGGTCGGGTTGTTGACTAGGAAGTCCTTCAATTAATACCGCTAACCGTCGCGGTGTTCCCCAAACTTGAACCGACTCAACGCTTAAAAACTGTTCTTTGAGACTAGCAGGAATTTTCTGTTTCCACTGTTGAATGGCGGTTTCAACAAAGGTGGCTGGTAATTCTTCTGTTCCAACTTCGAGTAAAAAACTAACCATAAGAAATTTTATAAAGGATGTTACTAAGAAAATTAAGGTGACAAATAATCACCATAGCAGGTTAGGGGGTCATTTCTCAAGGGTTGATGTTTCTCACCCCCCTGTAGAGACGTGCCACGGCGCGTCTGTCTACAAGATTTTTGGAAATATCTTTATTCTATGGGTTCGATGCCTAAAGATTGTAATTGTTCGGCTAAACGTTCAGCCCGATTTTCTGCTTCATTAGCCCGATTTTCTGCTTGTAATGCCGCTTCTTCAGGGGTCGGAACGAGATCACCTTCTGAGGTAAAATATCGGAGTTTCTCCTGATAAATTCCCAGGAATAATCCTAAGACTTCACTTGCTAATAATCCTTGTTGATTAGGAATAATTCCTTGATATTCATTTCCGACTAATTTAAAACCTGTTAGTTCTAAATCATCGGGAGAAAACCAGAAATATTCTTGGGTTCTAAATGGATTTTGATATAAATTCTTTTTCGTAGTTTTATCGGTTTCCGCCGTTGAGTTAGAAAGAAGTTCAATAATTAAATCGGGATATTTCCCTTCTTCTTCCCAAACTACCCAAGATTTTCTCGGACGTTTAGAAGTATTTCTCACCAAGAAAAAATTCGGCCCGCGAAAGTCTCGATTTCTCAGTTGTTGACGACTAAAATAGATGGTTAAATTTGCCCCAATAAAATAATCTGTTCTGTCTCTCCATAACCAATCTAAACAAGATACTAATAAGGCTAACTGGAGATAATGTAACATACTTTCCATTTCTATATACTCACTTTCAACTTGAGTACAATCGGGCATTAATGCCTCGAATTGTTCTGCTGTAATTGACATTTTTTTCCTGGTTTAATTTTAATCTTAACCGATGAATAAAAGTTGTAAAATGGGTTAATTCAGCTATGTTTTTAAACCCTAGAGTAGAGACGTGCCAAGGCGCATCTTTCTACAATATGTTTGGAAATATCTTTATTCTATCGGTTCTATTCCCAAAGACCTTAATTGTTCGGCTAAACGTTTGGCCCGATTCTGTGCTTCATTAGCCCGATTTTCTGCTTCATTAGCCCGATTTTCTGCTTGTAATGCCGCTTCTTCAGGGGTCGGAACGAGATCACCTTCTGGGGTAAAATATCGGAGTTTCTCCTGATAAATTCCCAGGAATAATCCTAAGACTTCACTTGCTAATAATCCTTGTTGATTAGGAATAATTACTTGATATTCCTGTCCAATTAATTTAAAACCTGTTAGTTCTAAATCATCGGGAGAAAACCAGAAATATTCCTGGGTTCTAAATTGATCTTGATATAAACTCTTTTTAGTGGTTTTATCGGTTTCCGCCGTTGAGTTGGAAAGAAGTTCGATAATTAAATCGGGATGTTTCCCTTCTTCTTCCCAAACTACCCAGGATTTTCTCGGACGTTTAGAAGTATTTCTTACCAAGAAAAAATCTGGCCCGCGAAAGTCTCGATTTCTCAGTTGTTGACGACTAAAATAGATGGTTAAATTTCCCCCAATAAAATAATCTGTTCTATCTTTCCATAACCAATCTAAACAAGAAACTAACAACGCCAACTGGAGATAGTGTAACGTACTTTCCATTTCTATATATTCACTTTCAACTTGAGTACCATCAGGCATTAATGCCTCTAATTGTTCTGCGGTTATTGACATTTTTTCTCCTCCTCATTTGAGGTTGGGTTAATTTATTATATCAAATTTTCAATGCTCAATCATCTGTTCTAAAGCGTCCTGTAAATCCTGAGTTAAATTAGCAACAGCTTGACGACGGTTTGTTTGATAATCTGACCATTTTTGAGTCACAGAAATGGGTTCACCAATGGTTAATTTAGCGCGTTTTTTCCCTAAATGGGGACGTTTTAATGGGTTTTCTCCCTTTAACCTAGTTACCATTGACCAAACAATTAAAGTGGTTTCGGCAAAACGATCAAAGGTAGGATTTTCTTTAATATAACTGCCTGTTACCCCCACAAAACTTTCCACTAATCTCATATTCCACATTCGCAAACTAGCTTCGGTTGCCACCCAATCTGCTAATCCTAATTCTACCGCAGACCAGGTATCATTAGCCTTGAGATCATAGCGATAAATACAATCCCATCCCGCTTGTTCTAAACGACGACAACGACTACTTAAATCTCCTGTCGGTTTGAGATTAAAATATTCTTCAGCCACGGTTAAGGCAATATCTAATAATCGTTTAATTCGATTTGGAAAATCAATGGTTTCATCCTGGGGAATACTGCGATAATAGAATTGGCGATAAAAATTTTCCATAATATCTAATAAATGATTTCCTAATCGAATTAAACGGCTATAGAGGGAAGAAACAGTTAAATCCTGGCTAGATTGAGGTAAGTTACAATCCCTTTCTAATTGGGCAATTAATTTTTCTAAATCTCCCCAATTATCTTGAATATAAAAATACTGTATACCAATGGGAACCAAATAAACTTCTTCCGATCGTTCAGCTTTTTTTAAGTCTTCAACACACCAAAATCCTAATTGAGAAACTCCAGGTTCTAAGGGACTAATATTTTGATTATGCCCATTAGTTGCCCCTTCTGGTGCGGCGGCCAAAGGAAATTGACCATTAATAAATAAATCCCTGGCTGATCGTAATCCTAAACGATCAACTTTCCCCCTTAAAATCGGTGTTCCTCCTAATTTTGGGAATAACCAAGAAACCAAGTTTCCTGCCCATAAAGGAATCCCTCGATCATACATAAAATGGGCATGAATTGGATTAGATAAGACAATTTTCTGTTGTTTTGCAGTTTCAGGAACAAATCGCCATAATAATTGACTGATACAATAGGGATCATCCGTATTAGGATGACGAAAAGCCAATAAAAATCTGACTTTTCCACTTTGAAATTGTTGATAAAGATTAACTAATCGTTCAATTTGTTCTACCTTAATTTCAACTAATGGCGTTTTCCATTTCATCCAAAAGGGCATTCCCCATTGGCAAACTTGTCGCACCAAAGAATTAAAATTAGGAGGGATAAAATCTAGGGTGGGTTGTATATTTTTAATTAGATTAGCCATAAATTAGGTTTGAGGAAATTCAATAAGTATTAAAGCGGATTGAACTCAAGCAATTATTATAGCAATTCGTCAGGATTTTGTTGTAATATTTGATTCCAGGGATTTCTGATCAAACCTCTATTCTAGTTTGGGTTTGCAGGGACATCAATCCTAGATTTTTTGATAATTCCCGACCCTAAATTAAGTAAAAAGACTTATCATAGAACCCTTGAATTGTTCTGTCAAGTTATAAAATTTAACCACAATTCGTTACAATGACAACCAAACTTTAGCTCTAAAAACGGTTTGCTTTAAAAAGATAAATCATCAAGTTTTCACTTAGAAGGCAGGTAGAAAGGATGAATCCCACCGACTTAAATCAGGCATTTCAAAATGGTTATTGTTTTCAAACTACCCTTGATCAGCATAGCGATCAAGTTACCTATTCCGTCCATACTCTGGGTGAAATCGTTTTAACCTCTGGAAAAATTGCCGTTTGTGATCCTTTGGTTGTCCCTAATTCTGATCTGTGTTTGACTCAAACTCTAGCTGCGGGTCGTTATCCGGTGAAACTAAGTATCGCCACATTTGATCACCAAAAAGAACAAAGAGTCGCCTATGGGATGTTAGTAATTCGGGATCAACCTGCGGTGAAATGGGAATTGGCGGTATCTTTTACCGGGGATCAAGAATCGGGTTATCCCGTCACTTCTGGGACAGGATGTTTTATTGATGGGGAAGTGATCAAACGCTTATCTTTCCTTTCCGATACTGAGTTTGAAAATTATTATAATCATTTGGATCAAGCTTTAGATCAGACCTATGTTGATACCTGGGATTGGACAAATTTCTGTTTGGATGAATCAACCGGATTGAATATTATTGCTTTTCATTCCGGTTGGGGGGAGGGTTATTATTCCTCCTATTGGGGTTATGATTCCCAGGGAAATATAGTCTGTTTAGTCACGGATTTTAGGCTTTTGGACTCGTGAGGGGATCGACCACTTCTAAGAGGGTTTTAACACTAGCATTGTAATCAAAAAAAGAAAACAAATGTTTATATTTCAAGATGCCTTTTTTATCTAAGACAAACTGCCCGGGTAAGGGCGCACCTAGGGCTTGTCCTACTTGATATATTTGGAAAACTCCACAGCTTGGATTACTCAGTAATGGCATTTTTAAGCCGAGGTCTTTGACTACAATTTTACTTTGGCGTTCATCGGTACTGGTAATCAGTAAAACTTCTATTCCCCTTTGCACAAATGCTTCATAATTTTCATTCAGCGCTCTAACATGGGGATAACACCAGGGACAATATTGTTTTTCGGTGAAAATCCGGGTAAAGGCTAAAATTACCGGGCGATCGCCTCGAAATTGAGATAACCGCACTAATTGACCATTGGTAATATCGGGTAATTGAAAATCGGGGGTTTTCAATCCTAACTGTAAATTGCTAGTGGCGGGGATCGGAAAAAAGTTATTCCAAAATCGACGATTAATTAAACCCGTAAAATCGTTAGAAGTCAGCATAATAGTTCCTTGTTTATTACTCATCCTAGTTTAAAACAATCTTACAAAAATCAACGAAACCCGCCCTCACATTGTAAAGACGGGTTCTTAAATCTTGTCTAAAACTTAATCTTAGACCGCCGCAAAGAATTCTTTAGACTTGACGGGATCGGGGATCATGGTCTTGTCACCAGGTTGCCAACCCGCAGGACAAACTTCATCGGGGTGAGCTTGAACATATTGAAGCGCTTGCAGTGTCCGCAGAGTCTCATCCACGTTACGACCAAAGGCGAGGTTATTGATCGTGGCGTGTTGAATCACCCCTTCTTTGTCAATGATGAACAGACCGCGCAAGGCAATTCCGGCTTCAGGATCAAGCACGTTATAAGCGGTGCTGATTTCTTTTTTCAGGTCAGCCACCAGAGGATATTTCAGGTCGCCCACACCACCGGATTTGCGATCGGATTGAATCCAAGCTAGGTGAGAAAAGGCGCTATCGACGGAAACCCCAAGAATTTGAGTATTGAGTTTGCTGAATTCTTCAGCGCGATCGCTAAAAGCCGTAATTTCAGTCGGACAAACAAAGGTAAAGTCTAAGGGGTAGAAAAATAGAACCACATACTTACCCCGATAGTCGGATAGTGAGATGTCTTTAAATTCTTGGTCAACAACGGCCGTTGCTTTAAAATCCGGGGCGACTTGGCCAACACGCAGGCTCTCAGCCATGAATAATACTCCTTAAACTGACGATAGTATAGTTTCGTTGCAGAAAATTAGGATAACTTTGATCCCAATTGTTTTGCTATTTTACGATTTGTTACAAATACATCATAGTCGAAATGAGTACAGTTAAACAAGACTTAGAAAAAAACAAGTATAGTGCTACGCACTCTGACCCCAAACCACAAAATTAAGGGTTAATATATTATAGCGTTTCTCGGTCTGGTGAGGTACAACAACTCTACCCCCAACCCCATTAGAAAGGGGGCTTTTCTGGTTCCTCTCCTTTGCACGGGGGGCTAGGGGGGTATTTTTTGTACGTCATATAATTAAGAACCGCTATAGTTTCAAATGGCTCAAGCGGGATTTGAACCTGCGACCTTGGGCTTATGAGTCCCCTGCTCTAACCACTGAGCTACTGAGCCTTAGTTTATTCACGATTAAACAATATAACACAAACCTTTCCCAGATATCAACCCCCTGTTTAATCTTTTTTTCAGGGGGTAGGGGAGGGGGAGAGCAGGGGAGGGAATAAAAAGTACCCTTGCTCTTTCCTCGCTACTATCCAACCTTCAACACCTCAATGCCTCAACACCCTAATAATTTTGGGATACCGTAGAACTTTCTGGGGGTAGGACAGCCATCGGGTTAACTGCACCTTGGCCATTAGGATGGATTTCAAAGTGCAAATGGGGCCCGGTACTGCGGCCGGTGGTTCCCATTTCCGAGATTTGATCTCCTTGAGCCACTTTTTGGCCTTCGCTGACCAGGATGCGATCGTTATGGGCGTAAACCGTTAAACTGCCGTCGGGATGTTCAATTTCGACTAAATTGCCATAGCCACCATCATTCCATCCCGCATAGCTAACAACCCCAGGGGCAGCAGCGACAATTGGAGTTCCAATCGGCCCAGCAATATCAATTCCCCGGTGCATCCGTCCCCAGCGCCAGCCATAGCCGGAGCTCAGAACACCCGATGATGGCCAAATATAGCCATTAAAGCGCATCGACCCACTCGGTAAATAAACATCTGGCCCAGAGAGAGGGGGTAACTGCGGGGAAACCATCTGACCCAAAGCCGGATTGCTTAAAGGATCATAAGCCCTAGAACCAACGGGGGCAGTAGCCACTACCGAACGTCTTGATGCGGGCTGGAGTTGGGCAGCCGGAGATGTCACGCCATTGGGAGACAATTGAGCTAACTGTTCCGAAGCCAAGTTCTGTTCGGCTTGACTAGCGTTTTCAGGAGCATAGGCTTGAGGATTAAACTCAGGATTAATCAGTTTTTGACGATGTAAGGAAGCCATTCCCTTAGAGGTCAAAACTTCAGCCTTGGGCTGTTCATTTGGTTCTAGGGATACGCTGGTCAACTGATAGCCACTCTGAACCTTATATTCCTCCCGCAGTCGTTCTACTTCAGATCTCAGGCGATCGCTGTACAATTTATTAACGGCTTCTGATTTGCTAACAGAAACCTCTTGAACCGCCAACTGTTCGGACAAGGAAGAAAATTTTGAATCAACCGGAATCGCCACGGCTGCGGTTGCTATGGGAGTAGAAGCATCGACCCCATCATTCATAGCACGGTTCGCCAGTTGGTTCAGCGAGATTTGATTTAAAGTGCTATGGGTCGGAATCGAACTCAGATCAGCTATATCTTCTCCTGGAAGATCGGCAACGGCTGAATCATCACTTCTATATTCTGAGGGAAGAACTGCCGGAAGCACAGATTGAGGTAATCTCCCTCTTAAAAGGCGCAAGTCTGTTGCGGCAGAAGCTTGTTGTGGAGAGGGGTCAGCATCTGGACGAATCTGAGGGTCTTGCCATGAATTCGTGGCTAGAGAGGCCGGACTATTAGAAAAACTACTCGCCAGTTGCTTAGGGATTTTTAGACTCTGATTGAGACTCAGAACATTAGGATCAGTTAGCTGATTTGCCTTAATAATGGCATCAACAGAAACATTATGCAGTTTAGCAATTCGAGCTAACGTATCACCCGAACCTACCTGATAAACTTCCGAGATGGTTGGGTCGCGCTCATCATTCGGAATCACAAAAGCTCCAGATAGCCCTTGGGAGATGGTATCTAAAGAATTAAAATGAACCGAGTTAGAAACCCTATTGGTGGACTCCCACGGCTGATTGGAGTGAGCAGGAGATCCCGAATTCCCCACCGATGGACTTAGTATTTCCTGAGTAGCCGAGGTTTCACCCCCAGAAAGAGGAATTTGCTGATTGAATCCGGGGTTGGATTCCGACAGCGTAGCTGATTCAGGTAACGATTCCGAGTTAACACTCGGCCGAGACTCTGGTGTAGAAAATGCTTCTACGCTAGTCTTATCTGGTTTGTTTAACCCTAAATCCGTAGATTGACTCCGGTTATTTGTCACTTTCTCATCTGTATTCAGACTGGAAAGGCTCCGCAATAGAGATGGCTGCCAATCGGGTTGGGATGTTTGTCCGGTTGAATTTTCCACCGTCGGGGAGGATACTGCCATCGGTGCAGGAGACTGCATCGCCGGATTGGACTCAGGATCGGATAACTCAGTTGCCATGACTCGATCGTTCGTTTTGGGCATAAGGATGCCCGAAGCGACGGCCAAACCGAGAAATGCGAAAGAGGTATAAACCTTACGACTGCCAGGGTGTGCGACCTGTTGTTTGGTCTGGCCTGTTGCAGTCTGATCTAAATTGAAATCTAAATTAGGCATAACAACAGGTTGATCATGATTTGGAACTGTTCCTTTCAAAGAACGACCTCCTATGGAGAAGCGTGCTGACTGTCCTCGAACCGCTCAAGAAATTCATATCAGTGAAATTAATCACATTAATTATTGACTGAAATCACTGAGGATAATCTTGATTAAGTCAGATTACCTTGATTTTTCAATTTCGGCAACAAAAGCCAAAGTTAGATTGAAATGCGAACCCTGAAAATTAAGGATAGATAAACAATAACCCTTGAGGGCCGAGGATGTTTAAATATGAGTGAATTCTGTCACCAGAGTTCAGATGAGAATTTACACCAGTTCCTACCAAAAATACAACACCTGATCTGGGGCTGTTAATTTCTGGGGATCAGATGACAAGATCGATCAAAATAGACAATTAAGAGCTTTAAATCAAAGCCAGTTAAGGGTTATGGCTTTTTTGTGATAGGAAAAAATACCCCGTTTAGATGAATAAAATCTATCACTGTCGGGGGACAATTGAATCCGGTCACTTATAAAAAAAAGTTATCAGATTGGGGTGGTTTTTGGGATTAACACAATATCAGGGTTTGAGGGATGGAATTCACCCCAAATAACCGAGTTGGCGGCGTACCTCAAATAAACTGATGGCAACACTCACGGAGAGATTCAAACTTCTCACTCCGGCTTCAGCCATGGGAATATATATTGTTGCGGTGCAAGTCTCCAATACATCGGCCGAAAGTCCGGTGGTTTCACTGCCATAGAGCAACCAGTCGGAATCTTGAAACTGGAACTGGATATAGTTAGAAGCCCCTTTGGTACTAAACCCCAGCAAACGGCCGCCCCGTTGTTGCTGATGGGTTTGAAAGCTGGAAAAATCTGGGTGATGGGTGAGCTTAACGTAGGGCCAATAATCCAAACCCGCCCGCTTTAGGTAGCGATCGCTAATTTCAAACCCCAATGGCCCGACTAAATGTAATTCGGTACAGGTTGCTGCACAGGTACGGGCGATATTTCCGGTATTGGGAGGGATTTGTGGCTGAACTAAGACAACGTGGGGCATGAGGTAATTAGACCAGGAAACAAGGGCTTTTGGGTCGGATCAACCCGGTTGATGAGTAATAAATCTATAGTTTTTCTTTATACTTTGTAAAGAAATTTATTGATAAGATATTCTCATCTAAAAATTGGCCAATTTTCAGGCGATCAGGGGTTGACAAATTTGATCTTCAAACTCTTGTTCCTGGGTTGCCATCTCCTGAATGGCCTGTTGAATAATCAAGCGAGGATCGTGGCCCTGTTCCGACAGTCGTAACCATTGTTGGGCGGTAGACCCTTCTCGCAGTAGCTTTTTCACCGGAGACAGAAAGCAACTAAACCCGTGTTTTTTGGCAATTGGCCAAACTTCTGCATAAATTTGTTCAATCCAATCTCTAACGGAAATTAGGCTGCCATCTTTCCAATGCCGCAGTTGGGCGTCTAAACTATGGTGGGCTGCGAGAATTTCATTTTGATCTGAAATTTCGACTAAATCCTGGGCCCGGCTATTTTCAGGAAGTTGACTGAGTTGCAATGGATCAAGGTCAGGATTCTCTAACATTTGCCAGATCCGAGCTTCTAATAACGCTGTGATCGCTAATAAGGCAATCGGGTTAACCATCAAATCACAAATTCTCAGTTCCAGACGGTTTAAATTATAGGGACGGCGATCGCCATTGGGTCGTACCGATGACCACAGGTGACGAACATTCTGCATGGTTTTTTGTTGGAGTTGGGTTTCTGTCCAGTCGATAAAATGGCGATGGCTTTCAAACAAGGGGACAAAAGCTGGGGTTTTGGGGAATAAATGCCAACGGGTGGAATGATATCCGGTGACTTTGCCGCCCAAAAAGGGAGAGGAAGCACTCATCGCTAAATATAAAGGAGCTTCAACCCGCACCAAACGAATTGCCCGCATTAACTGTTCGAGATCAGCAATACCCACATTAATATGAATACTGGCAGTAACTACATCCGTACCATAGGTTTGTTCAATATAATCATGATAGGGATTTTGGGGATCGGAGCGATAAAATTTCTCCGTACCGCCCAGGGGTAGGGTACTTCCTGGGATGATAGTATAGTCCCCCAACTTTTGTAAATATTTTCGGAGTTCCCGCCGAGGTCGAACTAAGGCACACAATAACCGATCATAATTACACAGGGGGGCGGTGGTGTACTCGACATTGCGACTATCGGGTTCGCGGACAAATCCCTCTAAATCCGCTACAATTTTATCGGACAGTCCCACCACGTCACCTTGGGGAGTTCCGGTATACATTTCTACTTCAAAACCTTTGGATAAAAGCATAGTACAGTTATCAGTAATCTGTTATCAGTTGTGGGGGCGGGTTCATCGAGATTTAGGTGATTAACAAATATCTCACACCAACCTGCCCGTACAAGTTATCGGGGTAAGAGTTATTAGAAAAGAGTTGATCAACTGTTTGCTAATAATTGAATCTGGGTTATTAGAAAATAATTCCTATTCTCTATCCTATCACGGATTCTGAACCCCAAGGAAAAATGCTATCGGGTTCATTGTAGTTAAAAATATAGTCATAATCAAAATCGAAGGCTCGACTATGACGGGTGAGGGAGAATCCACAAGCAATCACTTGGCTAGTGGTAAAGGTTGCCATAACTAATTCAATTAATTTTCTTGATTTTATTTCGGGTTTCTGTACATAATAATCCCGTTTAGCAAAAAATACCCGTTCATCTTTAGGAACAATAATTCCATTCACTTTATGGGCGTGTTGAATCGGTTTGAGATAATTTTTAATAAAATAATCTTGATTAGTTTGTAGGCGAGAGAGTCGTTCATGTTGTACCCAACTCATTTGAAATAGGAGTTTAATCATTTCAAATCCGATAATATAATTAAAAACATTATCTTTGTCTTTTGGGCTTAATGCTAATTTTAAAGCAGATTCTAAATATTGACTAGGTTGACACCGAGCATCCTGGGCTGAATGAATATAAAACTGTCTAATATACCCGCGTAAAACTGATTCGTTTAGGGGGGCTTTTATTTGAAAAGCACTGAGATATTGTTTAACTCTTTGCAAGGTATCAATATCCTCCAACATCTTCGCCATTAAACCATCGGCGGTATATTCATCTAAAAATTCTGCTTGTTTTTCGGGGGAAGATGCACATAGAATATAGCACAGAGAGAGAACATAACGACGTTGATTCCAGGGTAAACTTTCTGCCCACTGTTTTACTTCTGGGGGAAGTTTCTCAAACATCACGTTATGTTTCATCAACCCAAAAACATCTATTTCTGCTTCATCGTTGAATTCAATATCCATGATCTCATCCCCTTCGGCACACTGAATAAATTTTACCTGATTTTAAAGGATTTGAGAGGTTTTTGTTTGTCTGCGACTGAATTTCATTGACATACTCAAGAGTTTATACGGTGGGGGTATCCTAGCCCGAAACCTGTCTATAATCTGGAAAACGTTTAATATTTACCGTAGGGGTTTGGTCTTCAAACCCAATCTTAACTTTAAATAGTGTCAGAAGATCCAAACCCGATCATTAAAGAGCTTTCATTTCGTTTAATTCTGCTCTAATTTTATCTAAACTGTTATCATAATTAATGTTGTTCTGTTCTTCTTCGTTAGATATTATTTCATCAGGAGCAAATTCTAATTCAGTATTCACGGTATTTCCTTTGTTTACATCAACTTGAAATCTGATTTTACCTAAAATCCACCGTCCAGACTTTAACTGGAGTAACTGCCCATCTATTCCGTTGGGCGGAAATACTAATCTAATTTCATTTAATTTCAGTTGTATTGATTTATCTGTTATTGTTAAATCTTTGCATAAGAAATCACCTAAAGCTATGTTAATTTTATAATTTTGTCTGATTTCTTGATCTGAGTGAAAAAGTCTAACCTTCATATTCTCAGTCATCAACTCTTTCAACCTCGATACAGTAAATGTATCCTTATCCAACATTACAATATCGTTATCCTGTTCCAACTTAATAAACGATTCCGTCATTGATTTAATCCTTGAAATTATTATATAGCAATCCTATTTGAGTTGTG
>Ga0005851_1006756_pt1 | contig 14875 bp, 23 predicted proteins | sample SanBaynscriptome_FD_53306 | JGI IMG/M metagenome (GOLD analysis project Ga0005851, IMG submission 53306) | Metatranscriptome of freshwater and sediment microbial communities from dead zone in Sandusky Bay, Ohio, USA - 2 (Metagenome... | ecosystem: Environmental > Aquatic > Freshwater > Lentic >... | reverse complement strand
GGCGTTGCTTATGTGTCTGATCGTTGCTGCAAATCACATACAACACGCCACGGCGCCGCACGATCTTGCACTTGTCACAACGCTTCTTGATTGAAGGTCGAACTCTCATAATGCCTGCTCCCTATAAACCACATTCCATTTTGCGTAACTTGTCAAGTTTAGCACAACCGCTAGGGCAATGTCAAAATTTCAGGGCCACTGTTGGTGATCGCAACGGTATGCTCAAAATGAGCAGCCAAGCTGCGATCTTTGCTAATCACTGTCCAGTTATCGCCTAAGACTTCGGTTTCCCAAGTACCGCTTTGCACCATTGGTTCAATGGCAATGACCATGCCGGGCGTCAAAATAATATTGCCGTCCGCATCCCCTGCCACATAATTTAAGACTTGCGGGCCTTCGTGCATTTGTCGTCCAACGCCGTGGCCCGTATATTCGCGCACAATATGCAAATTATTACCTTCGACATGGTGTTGCACGGCGCGCCCAATTTCCAAAACGCGCTTGCCAGCAACGGCCTGCTTAATGCCGGCGTAAAGGCTCTCTTCCGTCACCTTTAGCAATTTGGTCGCAGCATCGCTAATTTTCCCAACCGGATAGGTCCATGCACTATCGCCAACAAAGCCACGATAGCGGGAGCCGACATCAATGCTGATAATGTCGCCCTCTTGCAGAATCCGCTGTTTCTTGGGAATGCCATGCACCAGCTCATGGTTGACGCTGACGCAAATATGCGCCGGAAAGCTCTTATAATTCAGAAAGGCGGAAGTGGCGTTATAGCGCTTTAGCACTTCCAGCGCAATCTGATCCAATTCCCACGTACTAACCCCCGGACGAACCGCTTCCTTCAGCGCTGCGTGAACCCGTGCGACAATCCGTCCGGCCTCGCGCATGATCTGAATCTCACGCGGGCTTTTGATGACGGGCGGGCTTGAACGCTGCTGCTCATCTTTCGCACGCCGCAAAATCTTGCGGCTGGTTTTTCGAAACATAGTTTGTATCCAAGCTGAATAAGCGCCCATATCATCGGAATCGAGCAGATTACCAAAAGTTAGTTACGTTGGCTCACTCGTTGGTTGAGCCTATCGAAACCAACGAGCAAGCTAACGTAACCAACACCTATTTACTTCTGCAATGCCGTCATAATAAGCGCTTTTAACTTACTCTGCACGTCCTCAATTGATTGCGCGCCATCCAGTTCAACCAAAAGAGATTGGGCATAGTAATAGCCAATCAAAGGCGCCGTCTGTTTATAATAAACATAGAGGCGATTACGCACGGTATCAGGCGCATCATCGGCACGCTGATATAATTCGCCGCCGTCCAAATCACAAATACCAGTCTGTTTGGGTGGATTGAAATCCACATGATAGACGGCCCCACAAGTCCGGCAGACGCGGCGTCCGGTAATGCGGCCCATGGCTTCGTCGTCTTCCAAGCTGATCAACGGTGTTAGGGTCACGCCGCCATAAGGGGCGACAATTTTACCAAAGGCCGTTGCCTGCACCAGATTGCGGGGGAAACCATCCATGATAGCGCCTTGCGCACAATCGGCTTGTTGCAAGCGATCTTCCACCATCCGAATAGTCACTTCATCCGGCACCAGATCACCCCGATCCATATAGCTTTTAGCTAATTTACCGAGTTGGGTCTGATTTTTCATGTTGTAACGAAAGATGTCGCCTGTCGAAATCTGTGGCAATTTCAACGACTCTTCCAACAACTTGGCCTGGGTTCCTTTACCGGCGCCCGGCACCCCTAACAACACTAAATAGGTGCGTCTCTGCACGACGACTATTCCTTTCAATTCGTAGCGCTATCAGCAATACACAGTAGAGCGCAACAGTGCCTGAACCGACTCTGGGCTGTGGACTGGCAACTGCGGACTACTGATACACAATCTCTTCATCTCCGTAACTTCGTGGAAATGAAGAGATTGAGAGATTCCAGCTATGCGAACAACTCGACAAAGCCGCATAGTTAGCGGATGAAGCCTTCATAGTTGCGCATTAACAATTGCGCTTCGATCTGTTTCATGGTGTCCAACACCACACCTACCACGATCAACAAGCCTGTGCTACTGATGATCAAAGAGGTATTGTCAGTCAAGGAGCCAGCATTGCCAGTAAAGCCGCTGACAATCAAGCCGATCAGGTAGGGCATAATGGCGACGAAGCCCAGAAAGAGCGCACCCACCAGAGTGATACGTGACAATACACCGTTCAGATAGGACTCCGTGCGTGGGCCGGGACGAATACCGGGAATAAAGCCGCCCTGCTTCTGTAAAGTTTCGGGCAGATTCTGTTGCCGGAACATGACATCCGTATAGAAATAGGTAAAGGCCACCGTGAACAAGAAGTAGAGCAGCCAATACATAAAACTGGTCGGGCCTAAGTAATTCGTCAACCACAAAGCGACCGAACCGACCCAGCCGCTGCTAGTTGTAAAGTAACTGGCAATCGTGCTGGGCAGGATCAACAGGCTCTGGGCAAAGATCAGCGGAATCATGCCAGCCGTATTAACCTTGAGCGGCACATGGGTGCTTTGCCCGCCGACCATCATCATGCGATTGCCACGCATAGTACGCACCCGTTTGCCGTATTGCACAGGAATGCGCCGCTGACCTTCATGCACCCAGACGATCAGGGCAATGGTTAGAATCGTGATGATGATAAACATCACCAACAAAACTGGTTGCTGCCACAAGAGCCGAATATGATAGGGTACAGATGCCAGAATGCCAGCGAAAATAATCAGCGAAACACCATTGCCAATACCCTGTTCTGTTAGCAATTGGCCCAGCCAGACGCCAAACATGGTGCCAGCCGTCATACCAACAATGATCGTCAATGACGGTAGCAGGTTATCACCGGTAAAGCCCCAGTTGGGCAGAACAACCATCCCCGCGCCCAGTTGTTGGCGGCTAAGTAAGGTCGATTGGGTAATAGCCTGTAAGATCGCCAGGGGAATCGTCAACCAATAGGTGTACTGATTGATCCGCTGCCGGCCTTGGTCACCTTCTTTGCTCAACTCTTCAAGGGCAGGGACGATCGGCGTTAAGAGCTGCATGATAATGGATGCCGTGATGTAGGGATAGACCCCCAGCGCCATCACGCCCATTTGAGCAAGCCCACCACCACTGAAAAAGTTAAGCAGGTTCAACAACATATTCTGATTGTCGCCCCGGAACATGGCTTGGAGCGCATCGCGGTCAACCCCAGGGAGTGGAATGTTGGCCGCAAAGCGGTAGAGAATCAAGATGCCAAAGGTTATCAACAACTTCTGGCGTAAGTCCGGTAAGCGAAATGCATTACGCACTGCTTCAATCATGGCATTTTTCCTTTAAATACGATACGCCGATCGCTAAGCGCCCATCCGCAGGGGCGGAGCAATTTTGCTCTTTGCTCTCTTGCCCCAACGGGAAATTTGCAAACCACTTAGGAACGCGGCATCCGCCGATTCACTTCAATCGGCAGCAATTCAACAGAACCGCCGGCCGCTTCAATTTTTTCGCGGGCCGCTTCGCTCACGCGGTGCGCCTTGACATGGATCGCTTTGCTGATGTCACCGCGCGCCAGCACCACCACCGGATCGGACGCTTTGCCCAATAGGCCCACAGCCGAGAGCGCCGCTGGGTCAATGATGGCGCCACTGTCAAAGACACGGGCCATGGTATCGAGGTTGATCGGTGAATAGTCGATCTTAAAACGGTTGTTGAAACCGCGCAATTTGGGCAGGCGCTTCACCAACCGAAGTTGACCACCTTCAAAGACGGCCATAACGCCGCCGCCGGTGCGCGAATTTTGCCCTTTGGTGCCACGGGTGCTGGTCTTGCCCTTACCGGAGCCAGTGCCGCGACCTACTCGCTTACGCTTTTTTGTCGAACCCTCTGCGGGACGCAGGTCTTCTAATCGCATGATTTATTCCTCTAAATCCTCGTCACGGTTTATATAGTGCTTTTCATCGGGGCACGATCTATCGTCCCCCCGACGAAAAGCACTATATAAACCTACTGCTGTTCCTTCACAACAACCAGATGGGAAACGGTATTGATCATCCCGCGCACTGCCGGATTGTCAGTCTGTTCCACAGTCTGGTGTAATTTGTTCAGCCCTAATGCCTTAACCGTCGCCTTCTGGCGTTTATTAAAGCCAATCGGGCTTTTCACCAGGGTGATTTGGAGCGTCTTAGGCATAGTTGTTCTCTTCCTTATACCAGAAAGGCGCCAGTCTGGCCGGGTCGACGCCACGGCGCTGCGCCTCTTGCCGGAAATCCTGTAATTGTTGCAGCGCCTTGAAGGTCGCCTGCACCACGTTGAGGATGTTGTCACTACCCAGCGACTTGCTCAGAATGTCGCTGACGCCACAGGCTTCCACCACAGCGCGCACACCACCGCCGGCGATAACGCCGGTGCCGGGGCTGGCCGGCTTGAGCAACACCTTGCCGGCGCCAAAGTCGGCCTGCACAGTGTGGGGAATGGTCGAGCCGAGCAGTGGAATATGCACCATATTCTTGCGCGCTTGGTCCGAGGCTTTGCGGATGGCATCAGGCACTTCACGTGCCTTGCCAACGCCAACGCCAACGCGACCCTTTTGGTCACCCACGACCACAACGGCACGGAACGCAAAACGGCGACCGCCCTGGACAACTTTGGCCGTGCGGGCAAGATTAACCACCCGCTCGACTAACTCTTCGCGCTCTTCACGCTCGCGCTCTTTATTGCGTTTTTCTCGTTTTGCCATAAATTCCTCTACTGTACTAAGAGATTGAGAAATTGAGAGATTGAGCAATCCCTCAATCTCTTATTGTCGACTTAGAACCTATCCGAAAATTCTCTGTTCCCGCTGGGCTACAACCGAATTTTCGGATGAATACTAGAAGACGAGACCGCCCTCGCGGCTGCCCTCGGCCAACGCCTTAATGCGCCCGTGATAAGGGAAGCCGCCGCGATCAAAGACAACACTTTCGATGCCTTTGGCGCGCGCACGTTCAGCAATCGCCTTGCCAATCGCTTTGGCCTGATCCACCTTGCTCAATGTCGCCAGGTCGCTGCGCACATCGCCCGAAACGGTAGAGACGGCGACCAAGGTATGGCCGGCATCGTCATCAATCACCTGGGCGTAAATATGTTCCAAACTGCGATAGACATTCAAGCGCGGGCGTTCGGCTGTACCATGAACTTTGTGCCGCACCCGCACATGACGCCGTTTCCGTGCCACTGCACGAGAAGAATGAGCCATAGACCACCTCTTTATCGTTATTGTATACCGTTGGTTCGTGGTAGAGGCGCCTGTTATAGACTCCCCACCTCCCCGTATACACAATCTTATTTCTTACCAGTCTTGCCTTCTTTGAGACGGATGAACTCACCTGCGTAGCGAATACCCTTCCCCTGATAGGGTTCCGGCGGACGCGTCTTGCGGATGACAGCAGCTAATTCACCAACGATACATTTATCGATGCCGTTGATATTAAAGCCACGACCGTCCTTATCGACCTCAAAGGAAATATCTTTGCTAGGCGGCGCAAATTCGACCGGGTGGCTCTTGCCCACCTGGAGGAAAAGATTGTTGCCGCGCTTCTCGGCGCGATAGCCGACGCCATGAATTTCCATCCGGCGGGTGAAGCCTTGCGTCACCCCCGTCACCATATTGCCCAGCAGCGCACGGGTCAAGCCATGTTCTGCACGGTGCTGGCGCTGGTCGGTAGGACGGGTAACGAGAAGCTCGCCCTTATCCTCGGCAATCGACATATCAGCGCCAAATTGCTGGGTTAATGTCCCCTTGGGGCCGGTGACAGTGACAACATTATTCTTTTCAATCTTGACTGTTACCTTCGCCGGCACTGGAATTGGCTTGCGTCCAACACGAGACATGCTTACCTCCTCATCCTACCAAACATTACAAAGATGCTCGCCACCGACCTTGGCACGGCGGGCAGCGCGGCCCGTCATCACACCAGAGGGCGTCGAGACAATGCTAATACCGAGACCGCTGCGCACCCAAGGAATATCCTTGTAGCTGGTATAGACGCGACGACCGGGCGTGCTAATGCGCTGCAAACCGGTAATCACCGATTTACCACGGCCCGTATATTTCAGGTTCAGCACCAGGCGCGCCTGTGGCTTATCCTCAACAACGGCATAGGCACCAATGAAGCCTTCCTGGGCTAAAATTTTAGCGATCTCGACTTTAATTTTCGAGCTTGGCATCACCACTTGATTATGGCGCACCATGGACGCATTGCGAATGCGTGTGAGCATATCAGCAATTGGATCTGTTACCATTCTTCAATCCTTTTCTGGCTCTTGCAATTTTCAGCAGGACGACGGCGGCTACGCAAATAGCCGGGTATCGGCTGCAAAAACTGTAGTAAGCGATCAAACCGGCAAATTTACCAGCTTGATTTCACGACGCCGGGCAACATCCCCCGGTTGGCCTCGGCCCGGAAGCAGATGCGGCAGAGGCCAAAGCGCCGCATATAGCCACGCGGGCGCCCGCATTTGGAGCAGCGGTTGCGCACACGGGTGACAAATTTCCGGTTCTTCTCACGAGCAATCATTGATTTCTTTGCCACGTCTTTTCCCTTTCACACTGCACAGTCTTTTAGTCCAGAGTCTTTTAGTCCAGAGTCCTTAGTCCAAAGTCCAGAGTCTACGCTTTCAAAAAGAAAGACTTAGGACTGCGGACTACACGACCGCGGACTGCCTGACTGCGTTAGCGCTTGAATGGCATCCCCATCAGGGCCAGTAAGCGACGCGCTTCTTCATCAGTTTGCGCGCTGGTGACAATCGTCACTTCCAGGCCACGCACTTTGTCAATTTTATCGTAATCGATTTCCGGGAAGACTAATTGTTCACGGAGGCCGATGCTATAGTTGCCGCGACCGTCAAACGAATCGGGCGAAACCCCTTGAAAATCACGTTGACGGGGCAGCACAATGCTGATCAATCGGTCCATAAAATCCCACATACGATGGCTGCGCAACGTTACCTTGGCGCCAATCGACATGCCCTCGCGCAACTTGAAGATGGCGATGGACTTGCGGGCTTTGGTAATAACCGGCTTCTGCCCAGTAATAATCCGCAGATCTTCCGTAGCAGCTTCCAGCGCTTTGTTATTCTGCAAGGCTTCACCCAGGCCGATATTGACAGCGACCTTTTCCAGGCGCGGCACCTGCATCACATTCTTGTAACCAAACTCTTTGAGCATGGCCGGCACAATCTCTTTTTGATATTGCACCTTCACGCGCGGTATATGAGTTGGTTGCGTCCCATTCTCACTCATTGTTTTGCTCCTTACCCGCAGACGCCGACGTGTCCGGCGCCAGATCAGGCGTTCTGATAAACAAACATAGACGCCTACAGTCACTTGTCAACCAAGAGACCGCAAAGCGCTTTGTCAACTTACTTGTCGTTTGGCTTGACCAACGGCGCCTTCGTCCGGCGATCAATGCGGGTCTTGTCGCCATTGGCAGCCACTTCGTAGCCAGCGCGTGTCGGGCGACCATCGGAGCCGACCAACAGCACGTTGCTGATGTGGATCGGCGCTTCCTTCTCAATGCGCCCAGTCTGGGTATTCACCCGCCCGGTGCGGCGTTGATGTTTGATGGCAATGTTGATGCCCGCCACAATCACATAGACCCGATTGGGGTCATAAGACCCGTCTTCATTCTTTTTGCGAATGATCCGCTGCACTTCGCCGCGCTGACCCTTGTCATTGCCGGCGATTACTTCGACGGTATCACCCTTGCAAATTTTTACCTTCATACCCATAGCTCCTGTGTTCGACCATGCACCATTCGAGCAGGTGCATGCTGTTCGATACGCACTTTGAAGGTGCGTGGGTTACAGCACTTCGGGCGCCAGGGATACAATTTTCATGTACCCGCCTTCGCGCAATTCACGAGCAACCGGTCCAAAGATACGGGTGCCACGCGGGTTGCTGGCGTCATCGATGATTACCGCCGCATTTTCGTCAAAGCGGATGTAGCTGCCATCGGCGCGGCGCACGGGGCGGGTGGTGCGGACGATGACAGCGCGCACAACATCCCCTTTTTTCACACTGCCGGTAGGGCTGGCGCTCTTGACACTGGCGACGATCACATCGCCAATTGCTGCATACCGTCTGGTACTGCCGCCACGCACCCGAATGGTCAGTAATTCTTTCGCGCCAGTGTTATCGGCAACTTTCAGCCGACTCTCTTGCTGAATCATAGCCTCTTCTCCTACACCAAATCTGCTCGCTCAAGAATTTCTTCCACGAAAAAACTCTTATCCTTGCTGATCGGACGGCATTCGCGAATCCGCACCCGGTCACCGGTCTTGGCGTCGTTGTTCTCGTCGTGGGCCTTAAATTTCTTGCTGGTTTTGATCACCTTCCCATACAAGGGGTGGCGAGAAACCCGCGTGACCGAGACCACAACGGTCTTGTCCATCTTATCGCTTGTTACTGTACCAACAAAAGCTTTGCGTCGTTCGCGCATAGTTATTCCTTCACCTCTGTGTTCAACCGCTAGCCATTTGCCAACTCGCGTTCACGCAGAATGGTTTTGATGCGGGCAATATCTTTGCGCACATGATTTTGGCGCGACGTGTTGGTCAGTTTACCGGTCGCTTTCTGAAAGCGTAGGTTAAACAGCTCCTGATAAGCCTCATCCAGCTTGGTCGCTAATTCTGCGTTTGCCATGCCCTTTACTTCGTTCGCCTTCATACCGTCTCCTATGCGCCGAATTCTTCGCGCTTGATAAACTGTGTGCGCACGGGGAGTTTCTGCGCGGCAAGACGCAACGCTTCGCGCGCCAGATCTTCGCGCACGCCGGCCATTTCAAAGAGCACGCGGCCTGGGCGCACCGGCGCCACCCAATGATCGACACTTCCCTTACCGGAACCCATGCGGGTTTCCGCCGCCCGTTTGGTCACAGGCTTATCCGGGAAAACGCGAATCCACACTTTACCACCACGGCGAATGTAGCGCACAATCGCACGGCGGGCCGCTTCGATTTGGCGGCTGGTGAGAAAGTCGCGGTCGGTCGCCTGGAGGGCGTAGGTGCCAAAGGTGACTTGGTTGCCGCGCTGGGCCAGCCCTTTAATGCGGCCACGCTGCATCTTGCGATATTTAACCCGTTTTGGCATTAACATAATCGTCTCTCCATTTACTCGCCATCCTCTAATGAAGATGGCCTGTGCCACTGCCCGCAGCCACTAGGGCTGCTTTCGGCATAAGCTTACTGTGCTGCTTCAATGGTCAGATTGGCGTGATACTCTTCGCCAGGCAGGATCTCACCGAGATAGATCCAGACCTTGATGCCAATCACACCAAAGGTGGTGTTGGCTTCGGCTGTGCCGTAGTCGATGTCGGCGCGCAGCGTATGACGCGGAATTTGACCTTCGCGCACACTGTCCACACGACCCATATCGCTACCGCCCAAACGGCCGGAAACGGTGATCATGATCCCCTTGGCGCCGGCTTTGATGGTCTTCTGCGCGGCCTGCTTCATGGCGCGCTTCCAACTAATGCGGCGTTCCAACTGCTCGGCGATGCTCTCACCCACCAAGAAGGAATCGAGTTCCGGCTTGGTGATCTCGCGTACGTCGATCTTGACCTTCTTCTGTGTCATGTCCTGCAACTTGGAGCGCAGCACATTGACACTGGCGCCCTTACGCCCGATGATTACACCGGGACGGGCGGTGTCGATAATAACATGCACCTGATTCGGCTGGCGTTCAATCTCAATGTTGCTGATGCCAGCCTTGGGCAGGTCTACCTGCACGGTCTTACGAATTTCGCGATCTTCCGCTAACTGATCAGTATAGCGGCGGCCAATCGCAAACCAGCGGCTCTTGTGATCCTTAATGATCCCGAGACGAAAACCAATCGGATGTACTTTGCGACCCAAATGAATCCTCCTCTGTCTACTGGGCGTTCAACCACGAATTGTGCAACAACGGCGTAACCACGAACGAACGCCAGCGAGAGGCACAATCGGGTTGCCACCTTATTTCGCAGCAACCAACCGTTCTTCTAAAATCACCGTGATATGGGCAGACCGGCGCAACCAGGGTTTGAACCGGCCGCGGGCGCCAAAGCGGCGCCACTTGCGAACGGGCGCTCCATCGGCGAAGATCTTCGTAATATACATATCACCAGCGTCTAAGCCAAAGTTTTCTGTGGCATTGGCCAATGCGCTCTTAATTGTTTTGGCCACCAGCTTGGCTGATTTCTGCGGCATAAAGTTCAGAATTGCTAATGCCTCTTCAGCCTGCCGGCCACGCACTTCATCAACCACCCACCGGGTTTTTTGTGGGCTAACCCCTGTGTACTTTGTAATTGCTCGCACTTCCATTTGTGGCTCTCCAATCGAATACAGTCCTAAGTCGCGTAGTCCGCCGTCCTTAGTCGTGTACTCCTGTCACCGACACTGGACGCTGGACGCTGGACGCTGGACTTATTATGCTCCACGGGCCTTGGTGGCCTTTTCCGAGCGGACGTGGCCACGGAACAAGCGCGTCGGCGCAAATTCACCAAGTTTATGCCCCACCATGTTCTCGCTGATATAGACCGGAACATGGCGACGCCCATCATGCACGGCGATCGTGTGACCCACAAATTGAGGGAAGACTGTGGACGCGCGTGACCAGGTCTTGACCACTTTGCGTTCGCCTTTGCGATTCATTTCTTCAACTTTTTTCAATAACGCTGGTTGGACAAAAGGTCCCTTTTTTAATGATCGTGACATGTCATTCTCCTGCTGTAGCCATCACCATTAAGACGTAGAGCCGCCGCGTCGGCGTACGATAAACTTGTTCGTCTTCTTGTTGCGCCGCGTCTTCTTGCCCAACGCCGGCTTGCCCCACGGGGTTTTCGGCGCCTTCATACCGACCGGCGAACGACCTTCGCCACCACCATGCGGGTGGCCGGAGGGGTCCATGGCGATACCACGTACGCTGGGGCGAATGCCCAAATGGCGCTTGCGGCCTGCTTTGCCCAGGTTGATGTTACCATGATCGGCATTGGAAACCGCGCCAATCGTCGCCAAGCAGTTCATGTCGATATAACGCACTTCGCCGCTGGGCAAGCGCACCTGCGCCAGCGTCCCTTCTTTGGCGAGCAACTGAGCAGAATTGCCAGCGCTACGAACCAACTGACCGCCGCGACCAGGGTAGATTTCAATGTTATGAACCACTGTACCGAGCGGGATGTTGCGAATCGGCAGTGCATTGCCGGGGCGCACTTCGGCGTTTGGCCCAGACATAATGGTGTCGCCGACGCGAATTTCGTTGGGAGCCAAAATATAGCGACGTTCGCCATCGCGATAGACCACCAATGCAATACGAGCCGAGCGGTTAGGATCATACTCGACGCTCTCGATGCGTGCTGGGATATCCCATTTATCGCGACGGAAGTCGATAATGCGATAGCGCCGCTTGTGACCGCCGCCCTGATGGCGCATAGTAATAACGCCACGATTATTGCGACCACCTTTTTTGCGCAGTGGCGCCAGCAACGAGCGTTCCGGCTTGGAGCGGGTAATTTCGGTAAAGGCCGGGGCGCTCATATCGCGCCGACCGGCAGATGTTGGTCGGTAAATCTTAATAGCCATGAGTACGCTCCTTCACCTATACGCCTTCAAACAACTGGATATTGTTACCCGGCACTAAGGTTACAATTGCTTTCTTCCACTTGGCCTGGCGAATGGCAAGCCGCCGTCCCCGCCGCGCCGTCTTCACCGGCATGACCATGATGTGAACATCTTTTACTGTCACATCAAAGGCGTTCTGCACGGCATCTTTCACCAACATTTTGTTGGCTCGCATATCGACTTCAAAAACATATTTGTTCAAGTCGCTGGTCGCATCGACGGTTTTTTCCGTCACAATTGGGCGCTTGATGACATCATAAATGTGCATAATTACCCTTCCGTCCCCTCTGGCGCGGTCTCTTCAGCCACACTTGCTTCTTCACCAGCATCATCGCGCGCGCCGCCATTGGCCGGCAGCAACCAAAGTTCCACCGCCTCCAGGGCATCCTTGGAGAGAAGCACCTTATCATGGCCCAGCAGGTCGCGAATGTTGAGATAGCCACTCAAAATGGTTTTAACATTCGGCAGGTTGCTGGCGCTGCGCTGGACGCCTACGCTCTGTTCGGCAATAACCAGCAATACAGAATCGCTGGTGACGCCCAAGGCGCGCAACGCCTGTACCATGTTCTTGGTCTTTGGCGTTTCAAAGGGCAGTGCATCCACTACCACGATCTGTTCAGCGGCCGCTTTGATGCTTAAGGCGCTGCGCAGGGCGGCGGCATTCATCTTCTTGGGCAGATGTTTGATGTATTTGCGGGGGAGGGGGCCGAAAGCGGTGCCGCCACCGACCCACTGCGACGCACGGGTGGAACCCTGACGAGCGCGGCCGGTGCCCTTTTGGCGAAACGGCTTGCGACCACCACCGGCTACTTCGCCGCGCGTCTTGGTCTTATGGGTACCCAGGCGAGCGTTCGATAATTGGCGAACCAAAGCCTGGTGCATCAACGGGTTATTCACCGGCGCAGCAAAGACGGCGTCACTCACTTCGACTTCGCCTACTTGTTCACCGGCAATGTTCTTGAGCGGTAATAACATTTGTACACTCTCCTCTTTAAACCTATCCGAAAATTCTCTGTTCCCGCTGGGCTACAACCGAATTTTCAGATGAAGACTTAAGCCTTCTTGGCTTTCTTGACCGCATCGCGGACAAAAACAAGACCAGTACGCGGGCCGGGAACGGCGCCTCTGATCGCAATCAAATTCCGCTCCGGGTCAACCAAAGCAATCTTCAGATTTTGCACTGTCACACGTTGGTTGCCCATGTGGCCGGGCGCTCTTGTACCAGGGAAAGTGTGGCCGGGTGTTGTACCGGCGCCGCGCGAACCAGTCGCACGATGACGGTCAGATTGGCCATGTGTCTTCGGACCGCCGCTGAAGCCATGTCGCTTCACAGCGCCAGCAAAACCGCGACCCTTGGAGATGCCGATTACATCGACAATATCGCCCTCTTGAAAGATGTCAGCTTTGATGACATCACCCAAGGTATGGGCAGGAGGTTCAGTGGAGCGGACTTCACGAACTTGACGCAGAGTAGGAACCCCGGCCTTCTGTAAATGGCCGCGTTCCCCTTTGCTCAATTTGCGTTCGGCTACTTCTTCAAAAGCAAGCTGGATGGCGTTATACCCATCGCTTTCGGTCGTTTTGACCTGGGTAATGTAACACGGGCCTGCTTCAATAATCGTCACCGGCACGACATTCCCCTTCTCGTCAAAGAGTTGGGTCATGCCGACCTTCTTGCCTAAAATTCCTCGCATGTTTTCCCCCTGGGACTGCCAACGGTTGAACCCAATCGTTCAACCCTTTCATCATCCCGCTAGGCTGATATATTTAGTTGTCGCTCAGTTTATTATTGGTAATTTCAATTGTTCAATCATGATCTAACTGATCAATCCCGATCCATAATGAAACAACGCTGAACAACACCCACCGAACAAACGCTTCTAATACATAATGAAAAACAATTACTTATTAATTATTTTCCATTAGTTATTACTTAGAGTTTGATCTCAATATCAACGCCAGCGGGTAAATTTAAACGGGTCAGGTTTTCAATCGTCTTGTTACCTGGATCCACCACATCGATCAATCGCTTGTGGGTTCTGATCTCAAATTGTTCGCGACTATCCTTATCAATAAAGGGTGATCGCATAACCGTAAACTTTTCTTTGCGTGTCGGCAGCGGCACTGGGCCTACCACCTGGGCGCCGGTCTGCTCGGCTGCACTAACAATTTGGCGCACCGAGAGATCCAAGACCCGATGGTCATAGGCTTTAAGTTTAATCCGAATTCTTTGCTTCGCCATTCCATTACCCTTTCACATAAAAAGGAGGAAGGATGAAGGATGAATCGTAGCTCCTTACTTCATCCCTCATCCTTCGTCCTTCCTACTTGATAATTTCGGTGATGACGCCAGCGCCAACGGTGCGGCCACCTTCGCGGATGGCGAAGCGGCTACCAGTCTCCAAGGCGACGGGCGAAATCAAGGTGACACGCATGCTAATGTTGTCACCCGGCATGACCATTTCCACGCCGGCAGGCAATTCAATCGCGCCGGTGATGTCCATCGTGCGAATATAAAACTGTGGACGATAGCCCTTGAAGAACGGGGTGTGGCGACCGCCTTCTTCTTTCTTCAGCACGTAGACCTCAGTCATGAACTCGGTGTGTGGGGTGATGCTGCTGGGCTTGGCCAAAACCATGCCACGCTCAATGTCATCACGCTCGATGCCGCGCAACAGACAACCGACATTATCGCCAGCCATCCCCTGATCGAGCAATTTGCGGAACATTTCAACACCCGTAATCGTGGTTTTGCGCGTGGGGCGTAGGCCAACGATCTCAATTTCTTCACCGACTTTAACAAGACCACGTTCAATACGACCTGTAACAACAGTGCCGCGACCCTTGATGCTGAAAACATCTTCAATCGGCATGAGGAAGGGCTTGTCCGTTTCGCGGGTAGGCGTCGGAATATATTCATCCACGGCCCGCATCAAATTCCAAATGCACTGGAATTCCGGCGCAGTGGGGTCAGTGCTCCTGGATTCCAGTACGCCCAGCGCACTACCGCGGATAATCGGAATATTGTCGCCGGGGAAGCCGTAGCTGTCGAGCAATTCGCGTAATTCCATCTCGACCAATTCCAGCAATTCCTCGTCCTCCATCATATCGACTTTGTTGAGGAAGACGACCATAGCCGGCACTTCCACCTGGCGGGCCAGGAGAATGTGTTCGCGTGTCTGGGGCATGGGGCCATCCGGGGCGGCCACCACCAGAATCGCGCCGTCCATCTGCGCTG
>Ga0005851_1007142_pt1 | contig 18707 bp, 1 predicted proteins | sample SanBaynscriptome_FD_53306 | JGI IMG/M metagenome (GOLD analysis project Ga0005851, IMG submission 53306) | Metatranscriptome of freshwater and sediment microbial communities from dead zone in Sandusky Bay, Ohio, USA - 2 (Metagenome... | ecosystem: Environmental > Aquatic > Freshwater > Lentic >... | reverse complement strand
GTACACATTGCATATATTTCTACCAAGGAACAAAATAATAAAAGTCAGGACTGAATATGAAGTTCAATGATTGTTTGGCATTCATGGAGTCAGCGCCTCATCCAGTTGTTGATCAGTCAATGTCATACCGAAGGCGATTGAAATCCTGCACAAATTTATCCAAATGATGAGGTAAACAGGGTTGGCACTGGGTTGTGCCTAATCCACTGTGGTCTGCAACACAGTCACACCTTTGACAATCAGAGGGCTGTGAGGTTTGTATCACTTTCTTTGCTACTACAGAATAGAATTTCTTAGCCCGTGTTGGCTTCATGTCAGTGCCAGAAAATACTTCCAAGCTGAATGCAGTGCCATTTGTTTCCAATGCCAATGGTACACACAAATCCTTAGGAATTTTAATTAGATCCTTTAGTCCAGCATCCCCAAGTAATTTCCTAGAATCTTTCAATGTGTATGCCATTTTTGAATCATATCCAATAGGCCATGGTGTCACGTTAGTCTTTGATCCCTTCAATACAATAGGGTCATTTGTTATGTAGTTGAAGGAAATGTCACGTTCTAAAAGCATATTCAGACTATCTGAAAAAATCTGGGTATCCTTCACATCGCATGGGGTGCATGAAACTAAAAGCATTGCCTTTCCAACTCCAGCTCGGAATGGTAAACGTGCTGCAAATTGTACAGCATCATGAATCGAGGCTACCTTCATCCCAATGCTTCCAAATCCGTTGATTTCAATTGCTCTTTTGAAACTTGATGACTTAACCCAAATGCTTCCTTCCGACGTTTGAATGTGAGGCTGATCACGAGGTGCTTCACCATTAAAGCCAATGAGGGTGAATCGGTTGTCTGGAGATCCACTGGCAGTTAGTTCACCATCCAAGTTATGAACCAAGCCTGAAATTTGTTCGCTTGTGATGCAACCCTGGTGATCTACTGCCATGATGATATCAGTTCCCTTTGGTGCATTTCCCTTGTAAGTGACACTCTCTCCTGCCATTATGACTGATTTGTCTTCCAGTTCACATTTAACACATTGTGGAGGCATCCAAATATCCATTCCTTCTGCCCTGCAGGCTGAAACATAAGCAGCAGCACTGGTGCAGGCTCCAGATCGAGAATGTGGTTGATTTTTCATTTGCTCAATGTCATTATAACACATCTGAACAAATGTGTCTGTTTTTACTTTTTGAAAGCATGGTGAAAGGGCTGAATCATGTGCTGAAAACATGTCATCACAAATTGATTTTGTTTCGACTGGAACATTATTTGGATCTACAGAAGTCGCATAGTTCTTCATCATGCAATTCTTATCTGTTTTCCAACTATCAGTGAAAGCATTGATCGTTTTTTCAATTTGTCCATTTGGACCTGTGAAGTCATCAAATGGTTCATTGTTGAATATTCCTAGTAGTCCATACGTTCGGCCAAAGTACCATCCATTAATTTTGACTGTACATGCATCCCACTTTATAAGGCATTGAAGTTCGATGCCTTTTCCATTTGTGAAAGAGATTGCTCCACTTTCTCGTTGTATAATCATTTCTTGTGATTTCCACGGCAAATCAATATTATTTGAGTTTAATGTTACTTTATAGTCATGGCTGATACTAATCTTCTCTGTTCCTTGTATAATATCAAGTGAATTTCTCACTGGAATTCCATTGTCACCAGGAACAAAATTTGCTATGATTGAAAACTGATCCCTAGGATCATGAAGGAGGGTGTAACTGCAATCACCAGCAAATTCAAAATTTCGTTTGTCAAAGGTTATAAAATGTTGATTTCCGGCAATTATTGCATATGCATGGAATGGTGGTATAATAGATGCCACTTCCATCAACTTTTCTTTGGATGCTGTTACAGTATTCAAGAAGGTATGCCATTGATTGTTAACATCAAATTTGGTGAATGCTTGGTCAAACTTTTTGATGTATCGGTCATCCACTTTAGGCCATTCTTTGAAACTTTTCCAAATGAATGGATGCTGTTGAGTTATTGCAATCCTTCCAGATTCTGGTTTCCATACATAATTATGCTCAAAGTCCCAAAGAGAAGGGTGGCCAGTGGTGAGCTCAACAAGAATATCATTCATTTGGCTCTTTGTAAGTGACAAAATTTTTCTGAGATTGGTCTGAATCATATTTTCAAGTTCCCAGTATTTCCATGTCCAGCCCAGTGTAAGTTTGAATCGCTCCACCAATTGACTAAAATAACCAACTAGTGGATATGTTTTGAGGTTTCCATAATGTCCTTGAATGCTTTCTTTGACAAAACTGCCATATTCATTGTATTCCTTCGTCCAATCTTCCAAGTTTTTCATGATTGATTCCAATAGAACGGCAATGTGATCCTTCACTTGCATAGTGTACTCTGAAAAATGAATTTCCTCTAGCCAAGATGCATAGTCTTGATACAGCTGAAGTGCCTTTCCAAAAGTTGGATGTTCCATTGCCAATTTCTGATAGGCCTGGATTACATCTTGAAGTCTTGCTCCATACTGATTAAGCCATTGAATCTGACTTGTTAGCACCTCTTGTATATTTTGCAATGTTTTTTGATAAGTCTCCAACATAATTCCAATTTGTTGTTGAATGAAATCATCAATGTTGTTCAGCTTAGCTTGTATAAAAGCCTCAAGATTCTTTGCCATCTCATCCCAATGCAGCAAAATATCATCCGCAAACGTTTCAATGAATTTATAGAACTTGAAAATCATAGTGGATAAACTTTGCATTCCCTCATGAATTCCTTGGATACTACGAATGATTCCCCTTTTCAGCATATGAATCCCCTCAGCTGCTCCATTCTTAATTTCAAATAAAATCTTTTTGAGATGTTCATCCATTTGATTCAATAATGACTGCAGCAGATTTCCAATATAATCGACCAGGCTAAAAATGTCCTTTAGAAAAAATGAATTAGTCTCCAGCATAGTCTGAAGTTGAATCTTGAATTCCATATAAAGCTGCGTTATTTCTTCAAATTCTCGTGAAATTTTGTTTGACAATGAGACAAAATAGTCTTGCAAATTTGCAGGAATTCCTTGGAGCCGGTGTTCAACCTCTGCTATCCAGAAACTCTTGAAGTCTCCAATACTAATTCCAAATTGTCGCCTCATTTGAGCAAATTGATTTTTGACTTCATGCATTGCTTCTTGCCAAAACTGTGGCCGCCATGTGATTTGTGAATGATAAATATGAGATGAATTCAATTTGGCAAGAACCAGAAAATCATTTAAGTCCTTGCCAAATGATTGCCTTGAAATTTCAATAGTCGCTTCTTGATCAGATGGCAGTCCACCTTTCATTGTGAGGCCATGATTCTCACCATGGTTCAGTTTCAGTTGCATGAGTGGATGTTTGTAATCCATGGTGAAAGAATGAGTTAATTTAGGCATTAGTCCACGTTGAGTTTTCAATTCAGATATAAATCCAGACTCAGTGGGAATAAATGAACCATCCAGATTCATTTTTTCTTGATCTAAGCTAAATAATGTGGTAATTCTATTTTCCTTTCCGTACCAATGATAAGCCATGTCACTTGAATGCATATTTTTTAGGATATCCATGTATTCAAAATTTACTTGCATTGCACTTTCATCTTTTGCTTCACCAAACTGGGTATTAAGCCTAATATGAAGGGATGTTGATGGATGTGAAACAAGAAATTCAGTTCTGCGAGGATAAAGCTGTGAACTTTCTAAGCCGTTCACTGTGTAGCTGCAATCATCAATCCATTTGAATTCAAAGTCTTGATTCCGATCATTGCTGGTCTCAATTTTTGCCTTGATTTCAGTAACTCCATTAGTTTTGCTGTAAGATGACTGAAATGAAACTGGAGCTTGAAGCAAAGGCTGAACAAGGAAAATACTAAAGCTCTTCTTTTCAGAATTCCATTTCTCATGATTTCTCCATTCCAATGACAATTTGGAAACTTCATTCCTATATTTTGATTGAATATTCAATGAAACGTCGTCTCCAACTTTTCGATAGAATCCCGAAAGCCCAACAGGAAATTTGGGCACACTCAATTCTGCATCTCCAGAATAGTTGATTTGATTCTTATCTGAATCATTTTTGATTAATATTTTGTAACCCATGCTTTTCCCAAGATTCCATGAGTATTTTACTGAATGTTCAAATTTCAATGAGCTCAGAGCATAATTTCCTTCCAGAAAGATTGTTCTAAAAGGCGTTGTCAGTTCAATGATTCCATTTTTACCAAATGCAGTTTTTTCAAGTGTTCCTGTTATAGCAAGAGTATTTTCTTTTGGATTTCTAGTATTCCAAGTAACTTGAACTTCCACATTGCCCTTATCAGAACTTAGGTCAATTATATATTTTCCTAGCATGCTTCGCCATGGAGTTTTCAGTTCCAGTTCTGTTTGTTTTTCCGTCTTACTTTTCAAAAAATAGAAGAGCACTTCTCCATTATATGAAATTTCTCCAGAATAGGAATCAAGTCCTTCTCGAGCATTGTCAGCGTGTGAATATGACAAATTTGCCGATGATAATGTTTTCCATGAGCTAGAGAATGTGGCCTGTGTTGAAATATGATTTTCAGTAGTCTTGATGAATCCTTGTAGTTGAAAGTGCATTCCTAGAATTTGTAGTTTCAGATTTCCTTCAGTTATTTCATCTTTCATATGACCACTAATCTGAACATGAATAATTTTTTCTCCCAATTGAGCTTTGACTTCTCCAGTATATCCTGTTTCTCCAATCTGATGGACTAAATACAGGGCAATCTGCTCAAAGCCTTGATATGGTGTTTTTAGAGAAACTTTTGTGACTAAATTATCCCAGCTTTCAAAAACATAATCAAATTCAATTCCAACAGTTGAACCTGGGTAATCTAACTCTATGTGAATTGTTTTTCGGTCAGTTTTTTCAAATCGCAATGTAACTCCATAGTTGTGTTTTTCATATGGTGTGTTGACATCCAAAATCATCTTGTACATTCCTGGTTGAATTTTCAGTGATGCAGTGGCTTCATATAGTTTTTCATTGATTTTCAGTGATCCAAAAATATGACCATCTTTTGGGAATCCCAAATTCAAATCACCATTGAATGAAATCTTCTCATATCCCTTGAATGGACTAGTGATTTCAGCTCGGAAATTATAAGGAGAAATCTTCTTCAAATAAAGATCTACTCTGGATGTGTTTTCTGGGCAAGTTACTTCCAGTTCCATGTGAATTTTTTCAGGCACATTTCGATATGATCCATGAATATTGTATGACATGTTTGTGATTGTCAAAGATAGGCGAGGCTCATAGCGATCATTTTCTTGTGGAGTTATTGGAACATTCACTAGAAGGCCAACATGTTCAAATGCTTTGATTGGAGTATTTAAATGAAATGATGCATCCAGAACAGTTTTGCTGTGGTGGATCTTCACTGAAATCCCTGCCTCTGGAATTATTTTTGAGGATGACTTGAAGTTGGCATCAAATAAAAACCCTTCATATATTTTAAACTTTGCATCAAATTCTGTTGATTTCATAGCTTTCCATGGAGTCTGAAGTGAAAGTGAGGCATCCATATTTTCAATTGATGGAAAGTTCGCAATCACAGCTATATTGAATTCCTCAATTCCTAAATTCATGTTGACACTTCCATTCAGCCCTTGAATTTCTTCATTTTTCTTTGTTAGCTGCAATTTGTAAATTCCATGGATGGATTTGCTGGGATATATTGTTGAAGACAAAATAACTTCACCCTTTTCAATGCCTTGAATTTTAATGCTGATTTCGTGATTTCCAAAAACATGTACCCTCAAGTCTCCATTGATACCATCATTCAAAGAGAGTGACAGTTTCAATATTTGATCATCTACCTCATAATTTGGTAACTTCACTTGCAAATGCCCTTCTAAGTTATCTTTTGAAAATGCTAGCTTTCCAGCAATCTGATTCCTAGACATTCCAGTGTCACAAAACATTGAGAATTCTATACGTTGTTTATTCAAAAAGAGAGCTCCTGAAACAGTGATTTTTCCAGAGGACAAGAAGGGTGATTTAGCTTCAACTTGAAGTTTTCCTTCATTTGAGTCAATCATTTCTACACTGGCTTGAATGCTGTGAGAGGTCTTTGGTGTTTGAAGCTGAAAAACAATTTCTTGTTTTTTATTCATTTCAAATTCCACACTATATTCCTGATTTTCTGACCCTCGAATGGAGCCAAATATTTTCATTTGATCATATTCATTTTTCATGTTAACTGCAACTGAATATGAAACTTGGTTGGATGTGGCAATGTTTAGGTCAAGTTTCTTCCAAGGTTTGAAATTTATATTGAGCTTGAAGTGCTTTGCTTCATTCAGTTTTGCTGAAATTAAATGTCCTTCTACGTCAAAGTTATTTGAATCCAGAGAATAATGTCCTGTAGCTTCGTGCTTCTTCCCATCCAAATCTAATTTAATGCTCCCATTTGCATTTTTTAGAGATGACATGAGGGCTTCAATTTCAAATGTAGTTTGGTGCATTGTCAAATATGTTGAGAGCATATTATCAATCAAATTAAATGAAATCTTTGATGTTGTGAGGGCCCAAGTAAGATTTGCATCATACTTTTTATTTCCAATAATGAGAGACAGATTTCCATTGAATTCTCTCAAATCTTGATTCTTAAAGTCACCTTCGAGTATTAAAGTATTTGATCCAAATATGTCTGATTGTAAATTCAATGTCACTCTACCATCATTCTTCTGGATTTGATACTCAAGATTGTTCTGTTGATTACTCATATATGGTGGGATATTCAAATGAATTTTGATGTTTCCATTGAGAAACTCATTGCTGAATTCTCCAGTGCCATAAATCTTCATCTTGGACACTCCATATTGAGGTATGTGAAGTGCAGCATTCATTTCATATGTTCCAATGTTCCTTCTGCCAAATGCTAATTTAGCTGACATTTCTGTTTGGTCAATTGTTCCCACCAATTCAGCTTCAAAGAATCCATTATTGTTTCTCCCAAGTATTTTTGCATTGATATTTTTCAGATTTGTGACTGGAGTTTCAAGTCTGAATTCACTATTCATTGAAAATGCTTTTTCTTCCAAAGATGTCATATGGCCAAATGTAGTCAAATGAAATTTATCAAAGCCTTCAAATGGAGTAATTATCAAAGCCTCAAGTTTATATCCCTCATCTCGTTTTCCAAAAACAAGATCTACTTTTATATGATTTGTTTCTCCAAAGTCAATGTGTCCCTGAATTTTATTTTGCAAATCTTCCTTGAATTGTTTTAAGCCTGATGAAACAGTCCACTTATCCTGATTAAGTTGAGCTCCAGTACGAAGTGTCCAATAGTTACCATCATTCTGATCTTCTGAATTTATATCAAAATGAAACTTTGCATGGAAGTGATCAATAGGTTGCCATGGGGTCTCCAAGTTGACTTCAATATTCAATGGATGGAACCAAGATAAATCAGCTTTAACTTTATTGGTATTCCATTTGAATTCAACAGACCCAATTATATGTCCAGGTTCATTTTGGAAATATGATGTGAAGCTTGCTTTTTCTAAATCTCCGAAGGTAGCAACCATTGAACCATTAAGAGACATGATGTTTTCAAATGAATATTCTCCTTGAATATCAAATTCTCTGTTGTTTCCGAAGTTTAGTTGAGCACTGAAATCATTATTCTTCATTTTCAAATCAGCACCAAATTCCTCATAGCCAATGAATGGTGTATTAATTTTCAAAGAATGTACTCCTGAACTTGATGAATGGGAATATGAGACTTTGGCAGACTTTAGATGGTTAAATTGATCTTGATAGTTCAGCAGGATAAATCCCTCCATGGTGTTTAAACTCATGCTTCCTTCTACCGAGGCAAACTTCAAAATATCAATTGGAGTTTTGATTTCAAGTACTACTTTCATTGGATCATTTTTCTCAATTGATCCAGATACAGATATTATTTTTCTATTGAAATTACCTTTGAAACTGAAGAAATTTTTGGATTCTGCTAGCAAAAAATTATAATTAATATTCAAAAGCATACTTTGCAGCTGAGGAAATGATGACGTCAAATAAAAGTTGGCCGAAAATTTTTCCAGTGTTGAACTTGAAACCTCACCATTGATTTTCCAATTGTTTTCATTATAGGTGCAATATACTTCAAAAGACTTTTCAATTTTCTTGACTTCAATCGATCCAGTTAAATTTTCAATATTAATAATGGGAAGATTTCCATTCAATTTTATTAGAAGGATTCGATCAATATTCATGTATGACAAATTAATTCCATATGCTACATCATTTCTTTGAATTTCAATTTTGAAATATTTTTCAACTTCTTCAAAATTCAAAAGAAAAGTTCCTTTCATTTGCTCCAATTCTGAAAACGGAGTCTCTATTCCAACAGTTGCTACAAAATTATTTTTGCTTTTATTCTGAAGATTGAATGAAAATCCACACTTCTCAATCTCAGACCATTCAATAAAAATTCGAGCAGATGTGGATGTTTCAAAATCATATTCACCAACCAAAGAAATTCTGTTCAAAATTGGATTGCTTGATTTCATTTGAATCTCTCCATGTCCATGTTTATTTTGACTTTCAAATATTCCTTCCATGGAAAAATAAGCAAAGTCAGCCATATGTAATTGTATCATGCCAATTTTTTTGGGACTGACTTTCCGAATATCATACATCAATTTCATTGAATAATTTTCTTTTTCAAATATTTGAATGTTCAATTCTGCACCTGTATTGAAGAAAGTAGATGTTTCCAATTCACCCTTAACCCTTAAGGACTTTTGATTAAATTGAACCATTCCTTCTATACTCTTCTTATTTTCAATGAAGTTGTAGCCAAAAGTTCCTTTCATGTTTCCAAAGCTCAGTGCATTCGAGTCTAAGGTGAGGTGGAGCTTTCCAAGTTTGTGATCAATTGAAATAACAAAAATTTCCTGTTCATTGATAAGTGCATTAAAATTCAACAAAAGTTCTGGCATTTTGATGTTGTAAGACAGTTTCATTCTACCATTTTCATATTCTGATGTCTTTCCTAATATTTTGGAGAAAGGCACTTGATAATTTATATTCAAATATCCAGTTTTATTTTGAAAATTCCAGTTTGAACTTCCTTTTGCAGAATACTTATCCCAGTTTGCATCAAAATCAACTTTTGCTTCGGCAAAGTTCTTCCAATCAATTTGTAATTGAGAGCTGATGGGTCCACTCAAAAATGTTGATGCCAAATCAAATTTAGCAAAGAGATTTGTCCCAGTTTGAGAGTTCCCCTTGATAAAAATTTTCACAGAATGTTCTGGCAAGTTTATTCGGAATTCAAATTGTTTTTCATTCGCATCCCAGTTCCATTCGGCATTAAACTTTTCCATTCCTGATATAGGGATCTTAACTTCTAATGACCCTTTACAATCAAAAATTCCGGAAACTTTAATTTTTTCATTTGCTAAATTAATATTTAGTATTATGGCCGTATCCTTCATTTTGTATTCCAAATTTCCATTCAGATACTTCCACCATCCATTGCCAGGAACTTGAATATTGAAACTAGTTTGTCCTTTATTTTTAGTAAAATATATGTGAAATTTGCATTCAGCTTCTGTCAAAACTCCATTATTCATTGATGTAAATTTGAAGATCTTATTTTCTGTTTCTATATCGTAATGAATTGAGAATTTAGTTTCAGGAACATTCTTTAGCATTGGTGACATGCCATAAAAAGCTAATTGACCTGATTTTTTGGTTTCACTTGCATCAATTGAAATTTTTCCAGCATATGCCCCAGTTTCTAGTTCAGAACGTATTTCAAGTGTGTTTTGAAAGTTATATTGAACAATGAATTTTCCTTCTCCAATTAATTTGAAAGGAAGTGAGAGACTCAAAGATAGTAACCCTGATGTTTTTTCCATTGTCAGCTTGAAATTTAAATTCATTTCCAAAATTTCTTTTTTGAAAAAGGCTTTGAATAGATATGTTTTTCCTGTAGTTTCTTTGGAAAAATTCACAGATGCTTCTATCTCTTTGAATCCTTGAAAAGGTGTAACTCCAGTCAAATGAAATCTGTTCCTATCAACAAAAATCTCCAGCATGAATTTTTCAATTTGATGGTTCACAGAATACTCAATATTGATAGAATTCTTGGCAGAGACTCCAGGAAAGGTATAACTGATGCTGCCAAGAAGTGATTCATATCCTGGAATTGATGTTTTCATTTCACCTTCAATGCCTCCTTTAGTTGTTCCGTACTTCGTTTTCAAAAGAGCTTCAATGAACTGATTATTATAATATCCTTTTAGCTTGCCTTCTATATCAGAGCTCAAAATATTGTAGCTGTAGCTGGCTTCTCCTCCAAAACTACCAAAAAATAATTTTGGGGTTGTGATTGCTATGGATACACCGCATGTTGTGTTGAAATTTTTACAGTTGCTTTCAAATTTGGTTTCCCATAATTCCATGTTTTGCTTGATGGAAGCATAGATCAGATGTCCTGGTTCTGTATTATATTCTCCATTGATCTGAACATTTTCTAGACCAGCAATAGGCAATGAGAATTCAGCTGTGAAAGTGCCCTTGTCAATCTTTCCATTCATCACTATCGAATGAGTTTTTGTTGGAGTTGTGATTGTAGCCTGAATTGATTTTAATGGACTTAGCAAATCCCATGATCCAGACAGCTCACTTGTTTTAAACTCTTGGTATGATGTCTCAATAAAGGCTGTCAAACTTCCATGTAAGGCTAAGTTCACTTTTCCCTCAAGTTCAATGGAATGTTCATTTACTGAACAAGAAAATTTTCCACTCAGTTCATTGTCCTGTAATTCAAAATTTCCTCGTATGTCACATGAAATACCACTAAAATATGGAGTTGCCATTTGAAGATGTATTTGTCCATTGTTCGATTTCATTCTTCCTGAAAATGAAATGAATGATTTCTTATTTTCATTTCCAGCCTCTACTGAAACTTTGTCAGTGTCATAATTAGCCTCCATGTTGAATGAATCCTCTCCAAGTTCTGGAATTTTAGTGTGTAAAGTTGCTTTAGTTGGCTCCAAACTAACACTTGCTTTATATTTTTGAGATGGTGAACGGTCAAATTCAATTGCTGCTCGCTTTAGTCTCTCTTCACTTCTATATGAACCAGTTAATGCAAGTTCCCTGAAATCATTGAACGGAGTTTCAGTTTTTATATTGATATGGGCTCCATCTGCATCTGCATTCCCAATTGCTTCAAACCCTATTTTCCTTCCATTTTTCATTCCATAAATTTTCCCACTTTTGTGAAGTCCACTGAGATCATATTGAAAACCACCATTTCCTGTCTTGAATGATTCAAAAGGAGTTGAAATACTCAAATCGCCATTTCCAGTCAGGGTATCCATATTTGATATTGAGCCTTTGAGTGTGGAAACTGCATCATTATGACTAATCGTGATATGAATGGATTTGTCATTTTGATCTAAATTATACACCCCATTGACTTTTATATCTTGCATGCTTTCATGTGGTGACTTTATCTGAATATACATTTCCTTTGAAGACATCCAACTATCAACTTCATACTTATTTGCCTCTATGCCAATCACAACCATTGCAGTTTTGGTGTTAGATACAAAGTCATATTTCCCCAACAGTTGAAAGTTACATGGTTGGAAGGAAAGCTCAACAAGCCCTTTTAGTCCATTTGATAAAAATTGAATATTTGTGTTTACTGAATATGCATTTAGAAGCCCCTTCAATTTGAAGCTGAAATTTTTCCACGATAGAAAATCAACAATCTCAATATCAGTCTCAAATTTCTCAATTCCCAAGAATTCAGTATCATATCTCATTGTCAATTTCATGTATTCTTCTTGGAAGTCAACCATTGCCTTGCTTGTGAAGCTGTGTTGATTCAACTTAATTTCCAAATCATAGCTCTTTTTGATGTCTGTGCTTTTTCCTTGACTTGAAAGGTGAAATTTGAATGCATCATCCCATTGGCTATCAATTCTGAGTTCTGCATTTCCGTAATAGTTTTCATCTGCCATCTTCAAATATCCAGTAATTTCCAAAGTTCGAGTTTTTTGGTTTGTTATGATGAATTCAGCCAATTTCTTATCTTCAAGAAGATCATATTTCAGGGTTATTTTGACATTTTCAAAGTTATCAAAAGGTGTTGCAACCTTCAAATCTAAACTTGCTTTCAAGAGTTCAAATTGGCCTTCTGCTTGAACTACAATATCTTTCTCATTATATGAGACAGATACTTTGCCTAAGGCCAGTTCTGCTGTTAGATCATGAGATGCCTGAAGTTGAAACCTTTCGTTGAAAGCCATCATGTTCAGCTCTGTTTGACTCTTCATCATGGACAAGTCTGTCTTCAAGCTGCCATCAATATAAGTCTTATTCAATACAGTTAATTTCAGTTCAGCAGAAGCTTCTGGAAGGAGCAACTTATATGCAAAATTCATGTTGATAATATTTTCTTGGTGATTCCGAATGAACTTTACTTTCATAGATCCCATGGGAAAATTTAGGTCTCCTTCTGACAAAAATTCATAGTGGATGGAGCTGTAGGCAAAGTTAGCAGTTCCTGAGAATTTTTTTGCAGATTGGTCAATCTTGACAATAAATTCAATATTCGGAGTTGCATCCCCTGAAATAATTCCGTGGAGGTCAATCTTGTTCTCAGGTAATTTTTTGAATGTAAAACTACCCACTGACTTTTTTCCATCATGAGAAAATTCGAACTTGTGATTCCAGCCATCTTTCATCTTGGAATTTTCATTGATTATGGTTAGTGCTTGAATTAGCTGGGAGGATGATTTGAAATCAATAAAATTTCTCCATCCATTCTCAGAAAATATGAATTGATGGATGAATGAAATTGAAAGGTCCGTTTGTTCAAGCTTGAATTGTGAGTGTGCTCCATTTGAGCATTCATGAGAAGCTTCAAAATAAGTTTGAGGGATGTACTTCCAAGGTGTTGATATCATGCCTTTGAGTTCGAAAGATGACACAGACCGAAATAATGAATTAATTTCTGCTTCAATGCGATCTGCTCCAAAAGATGCCATGAAACCTCCATGATATTGGTCTCCTTCTTTCTTGATTCGAAATTTTCCTTCTCCCAATTGTCCCAAAACATTGAACTGTAATTTGCCTAAGATATCACCTACCTTTGACCGTCCATTAATTTCAATTTTGATCGGATGAAAGAACAGTCCCTGTGTTTCAAGCTTTGTGATAAATTCATTTTTTTCATTTTGCAATTCATGACTAAAATCCAGTTGAATCTCAGGTATGTCACTACCAGAAACCATACCTTGTGCTTTCATGTTATTTTGAAACCCCTCTGAACTGTATATTCCACTAAACCTAATATTGTATAATTTTCTGGGAGCTTTGAATTTTCCAAGAATTTCAATCTCTTGTCCTTTTCTGAAAATATTCAAGGAGACATTTATATCTTCATACTCTGCTAGGGGTGTTTTTAATTTTGCTTCAAGGCCACTATGTCCACTTGCTAAATCATGATTTGTTGTCAATCCAATGCTCCAGATATCTTTGTCCAAAGTTATTGTGAGATTAGAAAATGTCGTACTATCATCTTGTTTGCAATTAACTTGAAAACCAATCTCTTGAAGTGCAAAAAATTCAGACTGTACATAAACTTTTCCACTTTGTTCATGGGCATTCATGTGTCCCTTCATTTGAAAGATAAAGTTCTTGTGAAAACAGATTCCAGAAAAATTCAATTCTATGTCTTCAGGTCCAAAATGCAATTTGAAAGCTCCTTCAGCATTCGCTCCCCAATATTCCAAAAGTTTGCCTTCGGAATTTAGTTTGCCTTCTAGGTGAACCTCTCCTTCTTTGTCTTCTCCATTGCCATATATTCCAATTCCAATGAGTTTTTCTGTATTTTGCTCCATGGATATCCCAATATCTACAGTTGACCTTTTAAGCAGATACTCAATGTTGAAGTTGTAGTATTCCATTGATGCAAAGGGTGTTTTTAGAGAGATATCAAGTTTTCCTTGGCTAATTCCACTGAGTCTATATTTTGCTTCAAGACTTATCTCCTTATTTGAATTCCAAGCCACTGCAGCTGTGATCTTCTCTTGTCCTATTTTGAGATGACCGTTGGACTCTATAGTTGGGGATAAAATTTTGAAGGAATACTCCAAGGGTAAGATTTGAAAAGCTATATCAATCTTGTGGCTCTCATTTTCTGGAACAAAATTGAATTTTATACTCTTTTCCTCCGTGTTCAGCATCTGCATCTGAGCTGACCACTTTTGACCATGTTCCATGACTAAATTGGCTTCAAACTTGTGAGGTAGAATTTCAAAATCTCCGTATCCAGAATATTGATATGCAGGACCCTTTAGATCATACTTGATATGATGATTAAATTGCGTTTGACTTGAAACTTCAACAACTAATGCATGTGAAGACCCATCATATTCAATCTCAGTCATCAAAGAAGAAATTTGTCCTTCAGCCTTGAATTTTCCATTCAGTGCAACTGGATGTTCACTATTCTTTCGCATAACTATATTCAATCGATGGTCTAAAGTCAGTTCAGTACTGGCATCATTGTATGATACAATTGCAGTTAAAACTCTTTCAGAATTCCAAAATGAAGAAAGTTCCATTGTGTATGTTCCAGAGTTGCTTGAAAAAATATCAGCTTGGACCTTTAGGCTTTTGTTGGGAACTTCAATACTTCCTTCCCATGAGAGCTTTAATGGATTTCCAATTCGACTAAATGCAGTATTTAGTTTTCCTTCCCATTTTTGTGACAGTCTCAGAAGTGTTTCCAGAGAAAATTTGTCATCCTCAAATTTTGCTTGGAGTCCTAGTTTGGAATCAATTTGGTATGATTGTGATTCAGCTATGATGTAAGTATTCAAGTCCAATCCTTTGAGAAGTTGAGCAGACCAAAACTGTACTATCTTCATGTCAATTTGATTGCCTTTCATTATAAAGGAATTTTCTAGATGTCCTGGACTTTGTTGCATATTCCATTGAAATTGCCCATTCCAATAAGGTTTTGCCGAACTCTCTATTGTTGAAACCAGATTCCGATTAACAAGCCCTCCATTCACTTCCTTGCTGTATTTTCCTTGCATGTTGAATGTCTCATGAGCTTGATTGTTTATTGAATATTTTGACCCTAATGAAAAGCTACTGATGTTTTCATCCAGTTTGATTGATGAGTGGAAGTTGGCATTCAGATTTGGTCCATCAATTAATCCTTCAACTTTTATTTTTTGATTTTTCTTCATTACTCCCGACCCTTTCAAAATAATGGGTTTTGCAGAAATTCCTTCTACATTCATTTTCGCATTGAATTTCTTAGGTGATATATCAAGGCGACCATTGAAAACTATTGGTGAAAGTTTTGAAGAAGTTGTTGAAATTGAGAGGGATGGCTCATATGTCGTCTCTTCCCCTTCTTGATTGATCAATACTTGTCCACTGAAGGTAAGCAATTTTTCTTTGTCAACATTGATTGAAAAGTCAATTGATTTTGATGTGTCTTCGCAGGAATATTTTCCAATCACATCCAATTGCTTCAGGGGAGAATATGCATTGATCTTGAATATATGTGAAGGAATATCCATGATTGCACTCAAGCTTATTTGCCGGTCAGTATTTGATCCAGGAGTATCAAACTTTATATTCCCACTAGCGATGGGGCCCCTTTCAGTCATCTGCACATCATGACTATAGTCAAAATTGAATGATTTGAAGTTATCAGTTTTCTCCAATATGATCCTTAGTTGTGAGTTTCCATTGAAGGCACTTGGACTCAGACTTGGAAGTTGAATTTGAGAACATGCCGTTATTCCCAAAACATTGGAAACAGAGGAATCAATGCAGCTTTTGATAGGAGTTGCTTCCTTCTTTGCTTGTGTAATCCTTCTATGTCCACTCTTAACAAGTGACAGTTCAGTTTTCATTTCCAAAAGTTCTAATTTGTTCCAGGGTACATCTAATGAAGCGGATATTATTTTTCCTCCATCAATATTGATATGCCCTCCAATCATAGATGATGATGCAATGATTCCTTGAAGATGAATTCCTGTTCTCTTTTGATTCCCAGCACCAACATTCATAATGCCATTAATTTCGATGGCAGCGCTTGGCTTTATGAATCCAGATGCAGAAAGTTTCCCATTATGCAATTTGGAAGAATCAAAATTTCCATGTGCTCGAAGTCGCAAACTTGAAGTTCCATTAACAGCCAAGTGTAGGGGAAATCCTGAGCTTAGTGGCAGGGTAAATTCAGAATTCATGAAATGAATGTTTTTGGTAATGTCAATGTCATTTCCATTCAGCAGGCGATCAAAGAGGGATTTTGGATGGAAAGCGTCAAATTGATCTTTGAGTTCATTCCTATTTCGGAAGGCAGCCAAGATGATGTCATTTCCAAAAATCCTTGCATAGGCATGTCCGTGAAGTTCCTCCGGAGTATGATAAAGATATTTGCTCAACTCATCTTGATCAATCTCTCTCTTGCTGCGAAGATTTTCAAAAACTGTGCTGACTTCTTCTGTTGGCCAATAACCATTTTTTCCAAATAATGCTTCCAAAATGTCTTCCAAACCTTCAACGCGACCACCAATCTCAAGCAGATTGATGGCTTCTCCAAAAATGTGAGTGGTGAGGTTTAAGTTGGCTGAACGAGGAATGAACGATTTGGTTGAAAATATTACATTGCTTTCTGCTTGTATACCAATGTCTTCATTTTTCAGCTTGTATGTTCCTTCAAAGTTTCGTGAAAATTTTCTGGCATCTGTATTAAACTTGTTTTTCAGAAAATCAGAGGCAAGCAGCTCTTTTACTTCTCGCTTGGTTGGATCTGATGTTTCTTGCAAGTTGGTAAGATGGGTCCAGACAAATGATCCCACTTGATTCACAGGTTCAGATGCTAACGATTCCTGAACTTGATCCAGAATTTGAACTGAAGGACACCGCATAAGTGCAAGATATGCATTGATTCGCAATTCAGAATCTTGATTGTGATCTTTGAAAATATTTAGCAGTTGTTCTTCCAAAGATGGTTGACAAGGTTGGCGACGGAGGGCTTGCAAGGCACTTATCCTCAATTCCATGATATTTGCTTCTGTGAAGCAATTCATTAAGGTTTTTGAATCTTGGCTGAATGGCAAGCCTATGTTTCCTATTGCTTTCAATACAGCTAACAAAAATCGATGATGTTCTGAATCTGTAGGACGGCAGGCAGTTCCCAAATAATTTTCTAAAATGTTCAACAATTCCTGAATATGCTTGTTCCTTAAACAGTCCGTATTATGCTCGCAATATCGATGTACCATTGCAGATATTCCAAGAAGAGCTTGTTGTGGTGGATTTTGCTTCAATGTTGGAATGCTTGCTGCAATCATGTCTTCATTGGGATGAGAGATAAAAGCTATGGAAGTGAACCAAGAAGTGGACTCTGCAGAACTAAGTTTTCCTTCCTTGATAAGATTATTCATGAGTGCAATTGATGGAGCATTTCCAACCAATAATACTGCATCAACAAAAATTTTTCTTTCGCGTTGGTTCATTTCAATGGCATCATAAACCTCTTTGAGTGAAGTTTCATCCAATGTTTTCAAATGTGCAACAATGGAAGAAAACAGTTTTGGGCTCTCTGCAGACACAGCATTTTCAGTTTCTGCTTCCAGTTTTTTAATCATCTCTTGAGCAATTGCAATTTCTCCGTCATGCTGAATAGAGTGGTCATGTTGAAACAACAAGCTTTCTTTTCCTTCAATGATATCAAAGCCTGTATTGCTGGCGTCAGTTTCAGAGTTGAACGTCAATGAATGGGTTCCTTTTGTGATAGCATACTGTGAACCTTCCAGATTTGAATCGAATGGCGCAAAAACATGCTCTTCTTGGCATTCAGACTTCTGCAATCGACTATGCTTCAGGTTTTGTGTGCATTGGTGTTTGCTCTTCAGGACAGGCAATTTATGCAGACCAGATCCTCCCAAGAAAGACATCGATTCAGTACCACCATAAGTCATTTGACGGTTTTTGCAAGTTGAAAGATCCTTCGTTTTTGTGATGGATGTTGAATAGATCCCATTTGAAATTTCGTAGTGTGTTTCACATGTCCCCATGATATCAGTCTCAGTAATGATGTGGTTTCCCTCGAAATCGGCCATGGAGTTTTGGAACAAGGAAATGATCCCACGTTTTACATTCAAAACCCAAGGTTCCTCGTTTTTCATTGGGCACAAGGATTCAATGACACCATCTTGAAATGCAAACCTCATTGGATATTGTTGAAGAGCCTTTGAAAATTCCGGCAAATCTTCCGCTTCAGAGGAGCCTGTTTTATCTGTTTCTTCCAGATGGACATTTTCCAACTTCAGGCTGATTTCACAGGGTGTAAGAACAGTGAATTCTGCCGTTGCTCTCATATGAAGTTGGACATCTTCTGAGGCTTCTGCATGCATTTGAGACACGACATTGGTGTCGTAATCAAAGATGTACGTTTTTCCGGGCTCGTACTGGAATTTTTCTGTTGTTTTGCAGTAACCAGCACATTGCGTTGGGTCCCGGTTCGTCAGAGGAACTGACAAGGCAGACCCCAAAATCGCCGAAAGCACAAGAACCACAAATTTAAAATACGTCATTTTATCACGATTAGGCTGAACCATACGCTCACTAAACCCACTCGATAATGGGCAAGTCTAGCAATAGTGTTCAACGAAG
>Ga0005851_1017034_pt1 | contig 19019 bp, 6 predicted proteins | sample SanBaynscriptome_FD_53306 | JGI IMG/M metagenome (GOLD analysis project Ga0005851, IMG submission 53306) | Metatranscriptome of freshwater and sediment microbial communities from dead zone in Sandusky Bay, Ohio, USA - 2 (Metagenome... | ecosystem: Environmental > Aquatic > Freshwater > Lentic >... | reverse complement strand
CCTAAAGTTTGTAAATAATGGGCTAACTGATTAGCGCGATGGTTTAATTCAGTGTATGTTAATGATTGCTCCTCAAATACCACTGCGATCGCCTTTGGAGTCCGTTCAACTTGTGCTTCAAATAATTGATAAATACACTGCTCTTGAGGATAATCAGTCTTGCTATTATTCCAAGATATTAATAATTGCTCACGTTCCTTGGGTGTTAATAAAGGAAGTTCTTTAACTGTAGCTTTTGGATTGAGTATGATTGCCTGAACTAAATTTTGAAAATGTTCTCCCATTCTTGCAATTGTTGCAGTGTCAAATAAATCTCTGCTGTAAATCCAATCTATTGCTAAACCTTCTGAATTTTGCCAGCAGTTTACTTCTAGATCAAATCTGACAGTTTCTTCCACTGATAAAGATAAACTTTCAATACTTAAACCCGAAAGATTCCAAGTATCTTGAGAGGTATTTTGTAGCGCAAACATGACTTGTACTAAAGGATTTCTGCTCAAATCACGGTCAAGTTGTAGCTTTTCTACTAACATCTCGAAGGGTAGGTCTTGGTGAGCATAACCCTCTAAAGTTGTCTGTTTAACTTGTTCTAATAATTCTAAAAAACTGGGATTTTCTGATAAATTAATTCTTAAAGCCAAAGTGTTAGCAAAAAACCCAATTAAAGGTTCGATCGCTGCTTGATTACGATTGGCGATCGGAGAACCTACCAGCAGATCTGATTGACCACTATAACGAGATAGCAAAACGGCGAAAGCGGCCAACAACGTCATAAAGAGGGTTGCGCCATGATCTTGACCTAACTTTTTAAGACTTTGAGTGACATTTTGATCCAGTTGAAAACGTTCAACTCCGCCCCGAAAACTTTGCACTGCTGGACGAGACCGATCCGTTGGCAAGGTGAGAACAGGAGGGACTGTTGCTAACTGTTCTTGCCAATATTTGAGTTGTTTATCTAAGACCTCACCTGAGAGATATTGACGTTGCCAAACTGCAAAATCTGCATACTGAATAGACAACGGAGGTAGAGGATTGCTTAAGTTGTTGAGAAAGGCTTCGTATAGAGCCGATAATTCCCGAATCAGAATCCCAAAAGACCAACCATCATAGATAATATGGTGCATTTTCAACAGTAGCACCGACTTCTGGGGACTCAATTGCAATAGCTTAAACTGAATCAGTAGCCCCACTGTTAAATCAAAAGCTTGTCCTGCTTCTAGTTCTGCTACTTGTTGAATTTTAGCGGATTGTTCATTGGGGTATAAATCCTGATAATTATCAACCTTTAAGCAAAAAGAACTAGGAGGCGCAATCGCCTGAATAGGTTCCCCTGAAACAGTAGGGAATGTTGTCCTAAAAATTTCATGGCGGTTAATTAATTCCCCCAAACTTCGCTCTAGCACAGCCAGATTAAGATTCCCCTCAATTTGCAATATTTCCAGGGTATTGTAGGAACGACTATCAGGAGAAAGATAATGTAAAAACCATAAACGCTGTTGAGCAAAAGAGAGAGGTAAATGGCCGTCTCTAGCAACAGGTTGAATGGGCAAATAATCGGTACTTTTAGACTGTTTAGCCCGTTGTAAAAATTGTAGTAATTCGGGTTTACGATCGCCAATTTCTTGACGGAGGGTAGCAGTTAAAACACCTTCAGGAGCCTGAGCGCGGAGGCGGTTTTCATCAGCTTCTAAAGTAATGCCTAAATCCCGTAGATAGCAGATAAATTTAACAATCGTTTTCGTCATAACTTAGAACTCCACTACCTCAGTATTTTCATGATTTAACTTTCTCTCTGAGCTATCCTGGGCAGCCCATTCCACGGCCTGAATATAGCTTGCAATGCCCGCAATCGTCGGTGATTCAAACATAATTTGCACAGAAAGATCAAGTTTAAAAGCTGAATTAATTCTCGATAATACCTGGGTAGCCAAGAGAGAATGTCCTCCCAATTCAAAAAAGTTGTCCTTAACACCAATACGTTCCAGTCCCAAAACTTCACTCCAAATTTGAGTAAGTTGAGCTTCAATCGGATTGCGGGGTAAGACAAAACTGTTAGCCAAATTACGAGTCGTCGCATCAGGAGAAGGCAATGCTTTACGATCCACCTTGCCATTGGGAGTCAAAGGAAGGGAATCCAGCAACACAAACGCCTGGGGAACCATATAACTGGGTAGCTTTTCTTGCAGAAATTCTCGTACTTTAGGAATTAATTTTTGGACTAACTTACCACGCAGAGGGTTGTTAGTGTAATCAGTCCAGGGTTTTGTTTTAAGGGCTTTTTCATCCCAAAAAGCAAGCTTTGAAACGGCTTCTGACACTGAATTACGCTGAAAAATGACATCAAAGGAACCGTCTTGACTACTTTCCCACCAACTAAGGTGAGCGGTGTAACCTAAAGACTCAGCTAACTGCCAAACCTGTTCAGGATTAATACCAGTATCTACTCGTTCTTTGAGAAGTTTTTTGAGTTGTTCAACCGTTTCAACATCAGGGGCATTTTCCACCCATTCCCAAATTTTTAGAGCCTGTTCAACTCGCTGATTAGGAATACCACGAATTCCCCAAAATTCAGGTTTTTCTGTCAATAATTTATCTTTAATTTGTGTTAAAGACAGTTGCTCAAGTTGCCAATTTAACCAGGTAATTACCGTTGGATTACTGCTCAATAATGATTGATTATTGATAGGCTCTAAATGGAGAGTGACATCATAGCGAAATTGAGTTAACTCATTGTGAGTTACACCCCGTTTGGGTTGAATTTCCACCCAGCTAATTTGAGAAAAATGTTGTTTTAAAGCCAGGAAAAATGTGGGATCAATGACCAGTTCTTCTTCACCTGCTACACTTTGACGCACCTGTTGTTGCCATTGTTCAACGGTTTTGGAATCAGAAGCTTGGGCTAATTGCACAGCCGCATGATATGGCTCTAATAGCGGTAAACTCCGCACATCCCCGACAAAAATCTGACCTCGCTCGCCAATGACATTGATCGCCCCTTCCAGTACCTGTAACAGATAATCCACACTGGGAAAATACTGAATAATCGAATTTAAGACGACGGTATCAAATTGACGCGGGGGAATGCCCTCAAAATTATCCGCCGTTTGACAGACTAACTTAACCTGTTCTAAACCTTCAACGGCATTGCAAACCTGTTCAACATAATTTATCGCCCCCTGGGAATAATCCGTTGCCCAATATTCAAGACAATGCTTTGCTACCCTGGAGAGTAACAAACCTGTACCACAACCAATTTCTAAACCGCGCTCTGGTTGGAAAGCCAAGATGCGACTAACAGTATTTTCGACCCACTCTCGCATTTCTGAAGCAGGAAGGGGTTGACGAGTATAACTGCTATTCCAACCCGTGATATTAAAAGTGAGATCAGCTAGGTTATCTTGCCCTTGACTATAGGTTCTTTCATAGAGACTTTGCCAATCACTGATATATTCACTTTGCCATTGGGCTAATTGCTCTGGTAGGGCCTCATTTTGCAGGGCGGGAACCAGGTAAGCAACGAGGCGTTTATCCCCAGTATTATTTTCCTTGGCAACGACTACACTTTCAGCTAAGAGGAAATATTGACTTAAAACGGTTTCAATTTCTCCAATTTCGATGCGAAAACCCCGAATTTTTACCTGATTGTCAATACGTCCCAAAAATTCTACATTGCCATCGGGTAAATAACGGGCTAAGTCTCCCGTTTTATAGAGTTTTGAGGGTTCTTCTCCCCCCTTATCAAGGGGGGTTAGGGGGGGATCAAAGGGATTGGCAATAAATTTTTCAGCCGTTAACTCAGGGCGATTGAGATAACCTCGTGCTAACCCTGCTCCACCAATATGTAATTCTCCGACTACACCAATCGGTACAGGTTGGAGATAGCTATCTAGAATGTAAACCTGTGTGTTGGAGATTGGACGACCAATGGGGATTGACTTTATTGTTGCCTCTAGTTGTTTAGGAATAGGATAGCAACAGGTAAAAGTTGTACTTTCTGTTGGTCCATATCCATTAATAATTTGCGTCAATGGCAAAGTTTCCAGTGCTTTATGAACATGAGCAACTGAAAGTGCTTCCCCACCAATTAGTAGCTGTTTAATTCCTGATAAAGCTTGGGAATTATCGTCAATAATCTTATTGAACAAAGCAGCCGTTAGCCATAAAACAGTAATGCCATTTTTGTCTATTGCATTTTGTAAACTTGTAGAGGTAGGAATATTTTCCGTAAAAATCACACATCTCCCACCATGCAATAACGCCCCCCAAATCTCAAAGGTAGAAGCGTCAAAAGCAATGGGAGCCATTTGTAAAAATCTTTGCGTTGCATCTAGATGTACATAATTTACACCAAACAAAAGACGATTAACGCTACGATGAGTAATCTCAACGCCTTTAGGTTTACCTGTAGAACCAGAAGTATAAGTAATGTAGGCTAAATTATCCGCAGAAACTGTGCTGTTCAGATTCTCCTGACTTGCTTGATTAATTTGTTGCCAATCTTTATCTAAGCAGACAACAATGGACTGATGATTTGGCAGAGAAGTCTGTAAAGATTCACAGGTTAATATTACTTTAACCTGGGTATCTTGGAGCATAAAGCTAATGCGTTCTTGGGGATAATCTGGGTCAATAGGAACATAAGCTCCGCCGACTTTAAGAATAGCCAATAATCCTACAATCATGTCTAAAGAACGTTCTAGACAAATCCCTACTAATTCATCTGGTTTTACTCCTGATTTTTGTAAATAATGGGCTAACTGATTGGCTAGACAATTTAGTTCACTGTAGGTTAATGATTGCTCCTCAAAGACTACGGCGATCGCATCAGGAGTCCGTTCAACTTGTGATTCAAATAATTGATGAATGCACTGCTCTTGGGGATAATCAGTTTTGGTTTGATTCCAATCAACTAAAAGTTGCTTTTGTTCCTGTTCTGACAATAAAGGTAATAGGCTTACCGACTCTTGAGGATTAACAATAATCGCCCTGAGAAGATTCTGAAAATGTTCCAATAGACGGGCGATCGTTGCGCCATCAAATAAGTCAATTTTGTAGCAGCAATATCCAGCTATGCCGTCGTTAACTTCTGACAGATGAACCTCTAGGTCAAAACGAACAGAATCTAGTTCCCAAGACATTTCTGCAATGGTCAAACCAGGTAAGTTCCAAGCTTCATTGGCCGCATTTTGTAAGGCAAACATCACCTGTACCAAAGGATTACGGTCTAATTTGCGCTCTAGCTGTAATTCTTCTACTAACATCTCAAAGGGCAAATCTTGATGCTCATAGGCATCCTGAGTGACCGCCTGTACTTGTTTTAAGAAAGCGGCAAAGCTTGGTTTTTCCGATAAATCTAACCTCAGAGCCAGGGTATTAACAAAAAAGCCGATTAATCCCTCAATTTCTCGACGATTACGGTTGGCGATCGCTGAACCAATGACTATATCAGTCTGGCCACTATAACGGGATAAAACCACCCCAAAAGCGGCCAACAAAGTCATAAACAAAGTACAACCCGACTGTTGACTTAAGGTTTTCAATTGTTGAGTCAGTTTACTATCTAGCTGAAATCTTTCTGTCTTGCCTTGAAAGGTTTGGATCGCAGGACGAGGGCGATCGGTGGGCAGTTCTAACAGAGGAGGAGCAGCCGCTAATTGTCGCTTCCAATATTCCAATTGAGCCGCCAAAACCTTACCCTGTAACCACTCTCGCTGCCAAACGGCAAAATCCGCATACTGAATTGGTAAAGTCGGTAAAGTTGGTTCTTTACCCGCAACAAAAGCCCCATAGAGATAGGACAATTCACGAATAAAAACACCGATTGACCAGCCATCAGAAATAATATGGTGCATATTAATTAATAAAATATGCTTTTCTGGCTGCAATTTGAGGAGCGTTACCCTCAACAAAGGACTCTGGGTTAAATCAAAGGGGGTTTGGGATTCCTGATAGGCTAATTTTTCGGCTTCTGTCTCCTTTCCAGCCAAATTAACCATCGTCAATTCCCAAATAGGCTGGGGATCAATGACCTGCACGGGAACCCCGTCAACCGTCTGAAACCTGGTACGCAATGGCTCGTGACGTTGAATTATTGACCCTAGAGCTTGTTTGAGAGCTTCTACTTGCAGAGAACCGCTTAAACTCAAGGCCCCTGTCATGTTATAGGTTCCCGTGGCTCCTTCTAATTGATACAAGAACCAGAGTCGCGACTGGGCAAAGGAGAGGGGTAATTGGCGATCGCGAGGAATGGGAAGGATGGTTCTAGGATTAATTTGCTCCTCTGAACCTAGTTGATCAAGAAATTGAATGATTTCTGCTTTACGGTTTTTCAGTTCTGTTTGAATCTCTGGGGTCAATAGGCCCTGGGGAGCATTACAACGTAGGCGATCGCCGTCCATCCAGAGTTTAATATCTTGATTGGCTAAATCTGACAAAAAGGTTTCAATGGATTTCATATTTCGATCTCCTGGCGATCGCCTGATAAATCATCAATAGGGGTTTGTAATTTTTGTAAAGTGGCATGAATGTCCGTCACGGCTAAAGCCAAATCCGCCACAGTCGGTTGTTCAAATAGGCGACGCAGGGGCAACTCTAGGGCAAAACTTTCTCGTAACCGTGAAATAACCTGAGTGGCTTGCAAAGAATTACCGCCGATCTCAAAGAAGTTATCATTAATTCCCACTTTTTCCAGTTTTAAAACTTGACCAAAAATAGCGGCGATCGCCTCCTGGGTAGGATTATCAGGAGGCACATAATCTACCGAACGATTTAACTCTGGATTGGGCAACGGTAAAGCCCGACGATCAATTTTGCCATTGCTGGTTAACGGTAAATTTTCCAGCACAAGCCAATAAGCTGGAACCATATAGTCGGGAAGCTGCCGTTTAACAAACTCTCGTAATGATTGAGTCGTAAAAGCAGGATCATTAAGGACAACATAGGCTGCCAAAGCCCGATTTTCAGGGCGATCGCTTTCATTCACCAAAACTACCGCTTCTCGTACCTGGGGATGGGATAGCAAAACCGCCTCAATTTCTCCCAATTCAATGCGGAAACCGCGAATTTTGACTTGATTATCAATGCGTCCCAGATATTCAATATCACCATCGGGTAAATAACGAGCTAAATCTCCCGTTTTATACAGTTTTGAAGGCTGCTCTCCCCCCTTATCAAGGGGGGTTAGGGGGGGATCAAGGGGAGCAAACGGATTAGGAATAAATTTTTCAGCCGTTAACTCAGGTTTGTTTAAATACCCTCGCGCCAAACCAACCCCACCAATGTGCAATTCTCCGATTACTCCAATAGGTACTGGCTGAAGATGAGAGTCTAAAATGTAAATTTGGATATTAGCGATCGGCCGACCAATGGGTACTGTTTTCAAATTGCTATCTGATTGACATTGCCAAAATGTGACATGAATAGCGGCTTCTGTCGGTCCATAAAGATTGTGTAATTCACAGACTAAACGAGCAAAAAAACGTTCTTGAAGCTCTAAAGAAAGGGCTTCACCACTACAAATGACTCGTTTAAGACTATTACATTTTTCTACGTCTTTTTCTGTCAGAAAAAGCTGTAGCATAGAAGACACAAAATGTAGCGTTGTTACTTGTTGCTCTTGAATCAGATTGACTAAGTAACTGGCATCTTTATGGCCATTCGGCTTGGCAAAAACCAAACGCGCTCCGTTTAATAGGGGCCAGAATAATTCCCACACTGAAACATCAAAACTAAAGGGAGTTTTTTGTAAAATACAGTCTTCTGTGGTTAGAGGATAAGTGTCTTGTACCCATAACAATTTATTACTAATAGCAACATGATTATTCATCACGCCCTTCGGTTTACCTGTCGAACCAGAGGTATAAATTACATAGGCAAGATTACTCGTTGTGACTGAATTTTCGGGATTAATATTCTTTGCTTGGGAAATAATTTGGTGATCGCTATCCAAACAAATAATCTTAGGCGTAGCCGTCTCTGAAGACTGAGGAAAGGATGCCAGTAAGTGCTGTTGCGTTAAGAGGAGAGAAACTTGACTATCCTCTAACATGAACTGAAGGCGTTCAGGGGGATAGTCAGGATCAAGAGGTACATAGGCTCCCCCAGCCTTGAGAATCCCTAACAATCCGACAATCATTTCTAAAGAACGTTCGACCAAAATACCGACTAAGACCTCTGGCCCCACTCCTAAACTTTGTAAATAATGGGCTAACTGATTGGCTCGACTATTTAATTCACTGTAGGTTAATTTTTGGTTTTCAAAAATAACCGCGATCGCATCAGGAGTCCGTTCAACTTGCGCTTCAAATAATTGATGAATGCACTGATCTTGGGGATAGTCGGTCTTGGTATTATTCCAATCCACTAATAACTGTTGTCGTTCAGCAGGACTTAATAAGGGCAATTCCCGCAAATTTTGTCGCGGATCATTAATAACTGCCTCAAGTAAGGTTTGGAAATGACCCAACCAACGCTGAATCGTTTCATCCTTAAATAAATCCGTATTGTAGTCACAGTCAATTAGAGCTTCTCCGCCCATTTCTGTCACATTCAAATGCAAATCTCGATCCTTAAAACTCATCTTTTGAGGCAGTAAGCTAACCTCTAATCCTCTCATTTTGGGTAAGTTAATGGCTGGCTCTAAATTGAAACTGACATCAATTAAAGGAGAGCGACTGGTATTACGCGGTAAATCTAACTGATTGAGCAAGAGGGCAAAGGGATAGTCTTGATGTTCATAAGCCGACAACAGAACCCCCCGCATTTGTTTGAGATAATCAGCAAAAGTGGGATTACCCGCTAATTGACTACGAATAGGTAAAAAATGAGTGCAATACCCCACCATTCCTTCACTATCTAAAAGGCCACGTCCAGACGCTGGCAGACCCACCAGAATATCATCCTGTCCCGTCAAACGATGAATGAGAATGTTATAAACTGATAACAGAGTCATTAGAAAAGTACAGCCCTGTTTACGACTAAATTGCTTTAGTTTTTCTGTAAATTGGCTATCTAAAGTTAGACTTCGACGATTGGCTTGGTAACTGGGTAAAGCTGGACGAGGTTTGTCAGTGGGTAAATTCAAAACGGTCGGATTGACAAGCGTTGTTAACCAATAGGCTTGCTGTTTTTTCAGTTCTTCCCCTTGGCTTGGCTGGCTTTGCCATTCAATCAATTCTCGAAACTGTTTTGGGGTTTTAAGATTAGCCGTAACACCCTGACATTTGGCTGAATATAACTCTCCTAATTCCCGAAGGATTACTCCCATTGACCAACCGTCAGCAATAATATGATGGGTTGTTAATACTAACAAATGTAATTCTGGTTCTAATTTGAGTAGATGCCAACGCACCAGACAACCCTGGCTCAAATCAAAGGGTTTTTCACTTTCTTCCTTTAACCATTGTTCTGCTTGCTGTTGAGCCGAAGCTTGGTCAGCACTGAAGTCTAAAATAGGACAGTTAATCTCGACCTGGGGCAGTATTTCTTGACTATCTCCCTGGGTATTAATTTTGGTTCGTAACGCTTCATGGCGACCGCTGATTTGTTGAATAGCTTGATTCATTGCGACGGGATTTAATGGGCCACTTAATTGCAATGTCACTGATTGGTTATAGGCAGCCGAGCCGTTTTCTCCTAATTGAGCCAAAATCCACAGTTGTCGTTGGGCTTCGGTGAGAGGGACTTGCTCCCCCCCTAACCCGCCTTGATAAGGGGGGTGATCAGTTTGAGGCGTTTGAACTGACCAGGAAGGCTTTTTTGCAGGTAGAAAACCTCCTTGACGCAATTCCGCAACGCTATCCTTAACTGTTTGGACAAATTGAGCAAGATCGGCTTCTGTATGGGCTGTCGAAAGAAAATGTTTACGCCATTCCCAGACATAAATGCCTTTTTCTACCATGTGATAGAAAAGTAAATCCAAATTCCCCGCCAGGGCAAAACGGAAGAAAGAACTGAAGTGTTCGATTTTAATGGGAACTTCTTCTGCTTGAAAATAGCGATTGAGCGTATCAGCTAAGGCAGTAGTGCGTTCATTCAACTGTTGTTGCAGACCTGGCCCCTGCTTCTTCAAATGGGTAAGGACAGCCCTGCCCGCCATCATTGCTAAGGGATGCTGATTAAAGGTTCCCCCAAAAAAGGTTCTGTCCACCCCAGGATAGGATTTATCGCCATAATTCCACATTCCCCCGTCAATGCTGTCCAGATAACGGGACTTACCTGCTACGACTCCGATGGGCATTCCTCCCGCAACGATCTTGCCATAGGTGGCAATATCGGCCTGTACTCCAAATAAAGCTTGCGCTCCCCCTGGGTGGCATCGAAAACCCGTAATCATTTCATCAAAAATTAGGGCGATGCCCATTTGACTGGTAATTTGTCGCAGACTTTGGAGAAATTGCCTGGGTTGTAGTAGGGGATTATTGCTTTGAACTGGTTCCACCAAGATGGCGGCAAAATCTTGTCCCTGGGTTTGTAAATAGTCCAGAGCCTCCGCACTGCCATAGTCTAATACCACCACATCTGCGCCAATACTTGGGGAAATCCCTGAAGCTAGGGGAAGGGAATGGGGTTGGTTGTCAATGATTTGCTTTCTCACGAGGGTTACGTCCGCATGACCGTGATAGGAGCCTTCAAAGATGGCAATCTTGTTACGACCCGTTGCGGCCCGAGCGATACGGATGGCGGCCATGACTGCTTCGGTTCCTGAGTTACAGAAACAAGCTCGTTCGGCTCCCGTGAGTTCGCAAATTAGGGCGGCGACTTCTCCCACAATCGGCGATCGCGGATTAAGGTGAATCCCTTCGCTGAGTTGACTTTGTATGGCCGACATAATGAAATCGGGTTGATGGCCAAACAGTGTTACCCCTTGCCCCATGGTCATATCCAGGTATTCATTGCCATCTACATCCCAAATTCTTGACCCCTGAGAACGTTGGGCCACAATGGGATAAAGCATTTCTTTAATAGATAAACGGAATCCCACAGAAGCTCGACTATCTGCCACAACAGGGCGATCGCGTTGCACAATTTGTTTGGAGGTTTTGGTGCGATCAGTAAAACGGGTAATTAATGCGTCCAGGTGTTGCTGTTGTTGGGTCGTTAATCCTCCCGTCGGTGGTTTTTTCGGCCCCCAGGGAGTGGCGGTAATTTTAGGTTGGGGAGAGGGGGAGAGGGGGAGAGGGGGAGGTGTGGGAGGTGCGTTGACTTTAACTTGAGCGACGGAAGATTGGGAATTGTCCGTGCTTACAGCGATGGTCGGTTGGAAATTGGCCGTTTGCAAGACCTCTAACTGTTTGGCCATCAGTTGTAACTGTTGACCCATAATGTTTTCCAGGGCAGAACTAGAAACTGAAAATACTGGAGAAGCTGTCTGACCGTGAAAGCCGTTGGTATTAGGACTCACCCCCCCATTGGGCGATTTATTTGAGCAGGCAATGGGAGCAGAAGATACATTGGTATTAACTTGAGCAGTTTGGAAATCAGTAGCCAGATTCTGAGCCAAATAAATAGCTAAAGCATCTAAGGTTGATAATTCCTCAAACAACTGACGAATGGCAATTTTAACGCCGTAGGTATTTTCAATCCGTCTGACCGCCTCAACCATGACAATGGAATCCGCCCCGATCTCCAAAAAAGGCGTATGAACATTGACATCAGCAGGGGACAATTGCAGTAAATTCCCGACTAAGGTTTGTAACGTGACCAGAATTTCTTGTTGTCGTTGATCGGTGAGGACTGCTTGGGAGTCAGGGGCATTCAGGGTCATGGTTGTTTCCTGCGAGGTCGGGTTTACAGTTTCAAGCCAATAGCGTTGGCGTTGGAAAGGATAGGTCGGTAGAGCTAGTAATTTTTGCGGATAATCTCGATCAAAGCCCTCCCAGTTAATTTTGGCTCCCTGGGCATCGTAGAGAATAGCCAAACTATTTAGCAGGCTTTGCCACTCTTGCTGGGGAGGTGCTAGGGAAAATAGCCAGGTGGCTGGTTTTTCTTGGCAACATTGTTGACCTAATCGAGATAAGGTCGGTTTGGGACTGACTTCCAAAAAGAGATTAAATTTCTGTTCTATCAGGCTTTGAATGCTCGCAAAGAATTGTACAGGTTTTTCTGCCTGATCGCGCCAGTAATGAGCATCAATAGTTTCCCCTACTGGTAACATCTTTCCCTTTAAATTAGTTACTAAGGGAATTTGCAAAGGTTGGTAGGAAACTTGATTGGCCGCTTGTTCTAGGGAATCCAAAATTGGTTCCATTAAAGGCGAGTGAAAGGCATGGGAAACTTTGAGAGGACGGACTTCTATTCCTGCTGTGGTTAAATGAACGATAATTTGGGCGATCGCCGTCGCTTTTCCCGAAATAACAATATTTTCTGGGCTATTGATAGCGGCAATACTCACTTCCGTCTCATAGGACTGAATGGCTGCTTTAACCCGATTTTCTGAGGCAAAGACTGCGGCCATTGCACCTTCCTTGGGGAGAGACTGCATCAGTTGTCCTCGCTTGGCAATTAGCGTTAGTCCGTCTTCCAGACTTAAGGCTCCTGCCACAGTAGCCGCCACATATTCACCGACACTGTGACCGATTACCACTGAAGGTTCAATTCCCCAGGAACGCCATAACTCTGCTAGGGCATACTCCAGAGCAAATAAAGCGGGTTGGGTATAGGCAGTCTGCTCTAAATAAAAACTCGCTTTTTCAGGGTCTAGGTCAGAGGGATAAAGAATTTCTAAGAGGGGTTTATCTAAATGGGGTTGCAAAATTTCAGCACAGCGATCCAGGGTTTTCCGAAAAGTTGGTTGGGTTTCGTACAATTGACGACCCATGCCCACATATTGGCAACCCTGACCTGCGAATAAAAAGACAATTTTAGGGCTTTTTCTTTTTTTGGGATTCTTGGTTTCTTTTGTTTTTTCTAGACTGCAAAAATTCTCTAACTTCTGCCCCATTTCTAGCGCATCTTTAGCAACCAGAGCTAAACGATGATTAAAGTGCGATCGCCGACTATTGGCCGTAAAACAAACATCGGCTAGGGGAATTTCAGGATGATCGGCTAAATACTGTTGATAACGATGGGCTGACGCTTTTAAGGCTTCTTCATTCTTGGCGGATAAGGTTAATAAATGCCAGGGACGTTCAATGGGTTTCTGCTCAATTCCTTGGGCTATCTGAGTGTTTGCAGGGGCTTCGCTGACAATAACATGGGAATTTGTCCCCCCAAAACCAAAGGAACTAATACCTGCTAAACGTAGTTCGACACTGTTCTTACCAGAAGAATTTGGTTTAATCTGCCAGGGTTGGGATTGAGTGGGAATTGCGAAGGCCGTTTCAGCAAGAGAAATATAGGGATTAAGGGTTTTAAAGTGGAGATTGGGGGGAATTTCTTGGTGCTGTAAGCAGAGAACGACCTTAATCAGACCTGCAATTCCTGCCGCCGCTTCTAAATGACCAATGTTGGTTTTAACGGAACCCAGCCAACAGGTTTGATCGAGCGATCGCCCTTCTCCGAGAACCGCTTTCAGAGATTTTACTTCGATCAGATCACCCAATTCCGTACCTGTACCATGAGCTTCGATGTAGCTAATTTGGGCGGGTTCTACCTGGGCATTTTCCAGAGCCTGACGAATGACTGCCTGTTGAGCGGGGCCATTGGGCGCAGTTAGTCCATTACTCAGACCATCCTGATTCACTGCTGAACCTTTGATCACCGCTAAAACGCGATCGCCGTCCTGAATGGCATCCCTTAGACGTTTAAGGATCACCACTCCACAGCCTTCAGAGCGCACATAACCATCGGCCCTAGCATCAAAAGTCTTGCAACGACTGTCGGGGGCCATCATTCTGGCTTGGGAAAAAACGATGGTTGTCTCTGGCGACAAAATCAGGTTAACTCCTCCTACTAAGCAGAGGTTCGATTCCTGATTTTGCAAACTCTGACAGGCCAGGTGAACGGCGACGAGGGAGGAAGAGCAAGCGGTATCTAACGCCAAACTGGGGCCACGCAGATCATATACATAGGACAAACGGTTGGCTGCAATACTCGTACTATTTCCTGTGCCTACATAGGCCGTTAAGTTAGGGGGACTTTGGTAAGCCAAGCGATGATAATCCACATCACTGATACCAATAAAAACCCCTGAGTTGCTACCAGCTAGGGTTTCAGGCACAATTGCGGCATTTTCTAAGGCTTCCCAAGCGACTTCTAGCAACAGTCTTTGCTGGGGGTCTAAGTAGTTGGCTTCTAGGGGGGAAATGCGGAAAAATTGGGGATCAAATCGATCTACGTTTTTCAAAAAACCGCCCTGGCGACTGTACATTTTTTTGGCAGTGCCAGGCGTAGGATCATAAAAATTGTCAATATCCCAGCGTTCGCGCGGAATATCGGTGATCGCATCCACTCCATCTCGCATTAGTTGCCAGAAAGCCTCTGGATTGTCAGCCCCTGGAAAACGACAACCAATACCAATAATTGCGATGGGTTCCATAGAAAAGAGTCCTTACTGCCAAAGTCCTAATTTAAGCTGTTACAGTTTCTTTAAATTGACGAAAAGCCTTAACATTATTGGCGATCGCCCGTTCAATTGACCCCCCCGCTTTCATTATTTGCATTTCACGGTTAACTGGCCATAGATAATCCAAATTATCGGTCAAACGCAACATATTCTTAAGCATTTTTTGATGATACTTAACTTGCACATCAAAGCCTTGATGCTCTTGACATAAACATTTCTCTAGCCAATATAGAGACTCTGTTTCCGACATTCCAAACAAAGGAGAACGCAAAATCCTATCATAATAAGCAAGGAAAGAAGCATCTTCTCGAAAAATAGACACCATTCCCACCGATAAATTTCCTAAAAATCCCCGTTGCATCCTATAGAAAACCAAATTGCCGATAAATTGTTCATAGGCTGTTGGCTTAGAAAACTCTTTGTATAAATCACGGCCAATCAATTGGGAAGTCGTGGTATGAAAAGCTTCATCTAAAAGATGATAATGGGAAACTGCTGTAGGAACAGGAATAAATTCTCCTTTTCTTTCCAGTTCTCTCAAATAACGAGAATATTGATATTCATAGTTTTTTAAGCCCATATTACCCGTTAAACGATAGGTATAGTGCTGACAAGCCAAAAAAGGAGAACTGCCCCAATGAAAGGCAAAAAATTGCAGCAAAAACTGAGGATTTGCCACCCCAAAGTAGCCTTTGTTAGAAGCATTTAGAAATACACCTTTTTCTTCTAATTCTAATAAATGGGAAGAATAATACTCTGATGAATTTTTGATCAGAGCTTTACTCAAAGAACGCAAGCCTTTATATTGTAATTCCGAATAGGAAGAAGTTGAACTGAGGTTCAAAATTTGCTCTCCTACTTTCGAGGTTGCTTTTTTACTTTTCCCAAGCTTGGAAGCTGAATTTTTATTAGACTTCAGTTTTAAAGCTTGTTTTCCTAAAAGAGCAATTTTTGTTTTGCTACCAATATTTTGAAAGGCATGAATATGGTACTTTTCCTGATCGCTTTCATGATCTAAGGTTAAACAAAGGGAATCATAGCCACCGACTTTAGCAAAGACACCAGCCGTCACCTGATTGTAGTTAATTGTACTTGCTTCACTGGCAGCGATGTAATCATACTGCGCCCCCCAATATAAATGATTGAGAGCTAACTTTTGAGAGTCAGAAGCTTGCTCATAGAGGGGAGTTCCATACAAAATTGACAGTTCGGGGTCTCCCCATAGATGCTCACTATTACTGGCATAATCAAAGCTTTTTGCAAGGGTTTCAATTTTTTCGGTATAGTCAGATTCGAGATTGTGACGATAATTAGTATTATTCAGTTTGAGGGGTCTTGGGATTGACTGATTTAAGATGGGAGAATTTTCCTGCATGGTCTTGGGGTCTTGAATCGTATTCATGGCTTGTGTGTTTTCAGAGAATAATGTAAGTTGGATTTTTTTTAAGCAGAAGTTTAGGACTAATCAGTGGTCTTATGTCCAATAACAAAACAAACTGAAGGACAGGGAATGTTTGTCAAAGGACTTTGTTCAAGCCAGGGCATCGCATCAATAGTGGTCAATTGACACATATCAGCCAATAACGCCACTTCAGGCTTAAAAAGATAGCGTTGAGTGTGTGTTTCTTGAGAATTTTCTATAAGTTGATTTTCTTGATTTATTATCAATAAATTGTGAGTAACTTGCATTATGTTTTCATTAGTTAAAAAATTAAGTTCACTGATATAGTTTATTTTGTTGCCATTGCACTCATCCTCTAAACGCGATATTGATGCTGTAGGCCGATTTTTAAATTCTCCAAGCCTATAAGGCCCGTATGACACATCACAAATAAAAATCCCTCCAGCTTTTAAATGATTTTTAACCGTTGCAAAAGTTGCCAGTAAATGCGGAACTTAATTAACTTTAGATTATTAATTTCCGAAAATCAAGATTTTCTAGCATAAATCAGCAAAAGTGTTAGGATTCACTGACTTGTTTAGCCAACTTTTCTAGGGTCGGATAATCGTAAATCAAAGTACGATCTAACTCTCGTCCTAACCAATCCTCTAGATCAGCGATCAAGGCAACTGCCATAGAAGAATCCAGACCATACTCATCAAAGGGAACGCTCAGATCAATTTCATCTTCGTCCACTTCCATCATCTCTGTCATGTAAGCCACTAACCAGTTTTGAATTTCAGTTAGGGTCGGTTGTTTTTTGTCGTTTTGGATTTCTGTGTTCATTAAATTTAGATTTACTCTATTTGAAATGAAACTAACTTTTCAGGCGTTCTAAAACCAAAGAACTTTAGATTTAAGTGAATACAAAAAAATCGTCGGGGACTTAACTGACATAACAACTTAACACATTAAGTCCCCATTGAGCAATTTTCTTCGCCCACAATCTCCAGGCTTCCCTCTAAAAATTTGGCCCGACAGCTACGACGCTGAATTTTGCCGCTAGAGGTTTTCGGTAAACTGCCAGTCCTGATCAGCGCGATCGCGTAAACCTGTAAATCATATTCCTGGACGACGGCTTTACGGATAGCTCTTTTTACCTCGTCTATATCTATCTTGCGGAGCCAGGTGCGCTCCACTTCCTGAACGACCACGAGCCGTTCTTCTCCCTTACCCTCAACGGTAAAAGCTGCCCCACAACTGGGACGTAGGGCTGGATGACTATTTTGTACAGTTAATTCAATATCCTGGGGATAATTATTACGTCCTCGAATGAGAATAATTTCCTTAAGCCGACCCGTAACAAACAATTCACCGTTTTTAATAAAGCCCAGGTCTCCTGTCCGCAAAAAGGGGCCTGCTCCTGTATCCGCTAAATAGGCTTGAAAGGTCTCCTGGGTCTCCTGGGGTTTTCCCCAATAGCCCTGGGCGATCGTTGTACCTGATACCCAAATTTCCCCGACGATTTCAGGTAAACAAGGCTTTAAGGTTTCGGGATCAACAATAACAATTTTGGTATCAATCGTTGTCCAGCCGCAGCCCACTAGGGTATGTACATTGGTATCTGTTTCAGTGGCCGCAATAATCTTATTTTGTTCTAGGGCATTGGCGTTAACTCGATAAAAGTGAGGGGGACTATCATAACTAACTGCCGTAACTTTGAGGGTAGCTTCTGCTAAACCGTAGCCAGGACAAAGGGCCGTTGCCTTGAAACCAGAGATTTGAAAAGCCTCTGCAAACCTTTCTAGTACTTCCGCTCTGACAGGTTCAGCCCCATTTAAAGCCATACGCCAACGACTCAGATCTAGGGAAGCACGCTTTTCGGCAGGAATTTTACGCACACAAAGATCATAGGCAAAATTGGGAGCCGCACTGTGGGTTGCTTTTTTATCGGCAATGGCTTGTAACCAACGTAATGGTCGTTCCATAAAGCTGGCAGGCGAGATCATGTAACAGAGAAATCCCTTGTACAAAGGCTGAATGACACCATAAATAAGACCCATATCATGGAACGTCGGTAGCCAGGTCACGATCGCACTATTTTGATCATGTCCCCAACCGCGATCTAGATCGGCTGAATTAATCAACAAGTTATAGTGACTAACCATTACTCCCTTCGGGGTTCCCGTTGAACCAGAGGTGTATTGTAGAAAAGCTAGACTGTTTTTTTCGAGGGTCGGTTCTTGCCAATCTGAACTGAGGTGATGGTCAATTTTATCGGTAACAACCCATTGCATCGCTGCTAATTCAGAATCTTTAGCCCATTGATTTTCCAAACTAGGAAAGAGGGCCGAATTAGTAAGAGTAAATCGAGCTTGAGAATCGGCAATAATCGCTTGTAAGCGCAATAGGTTTTGATTGCGTCGGGGCGGATAGGCGGGAATGGCGACGACTCCTGCATACATACAACCAAAAAAGGCTGAAATAAATTCCAGTCCTGGGGGATAGAGCAGTAAACCCCTTTCTCCTTCTGCTGCTAAGGATTGTAGATGAGCGGCGATCGCCCTAGCCTTTTGATCCAGTTCCCTGTATGTTAAACGAGCTTCTTCGGTTTCCCCATCCCGTAGGAAAATATAGGCGATGCGTTCAGGTTGACTACTGGCCCGATAACGGAGTAATTCAACTAGGGTTGAGAATTTATTAAACGGTTCTTGCAGATCATCATAGTTAATAGTCATAGAAGAGTATAGAAAAAGTTAGCAAGGTATGAAAATTTTACTTGGGAAAATTTACTGGGCGATCGCGGTTTTACAAGTCCGACAAAGGGATAATTCCACAAGTCTGAACCTTGGTTAAAACGAGATGAAGTTGCCATAATAAGACTTATTCGGGGTAAAGACAAGATACGCGCAAAATTTATCACGACGTAAAGTTTTGTAAAGTAGTCATGTATTTATGTCTTTCAAATATTGCCTAGTTTGGGTTTACAATCTGGATGGTGTTGAAATCATCTCAATCAAGATATGGCAGTTACAGGGAAGCTGGAATTAACCCTTAAAATTACAGAATTTCCAACGGATGTTCAGACCGTTGAGAATAACTGGAAGCAATTTACTGTGGACTGTGATGGCAGAA
>Ga0005851_1009284_pt1 | contig 38578 bp, 58 predicted proteins | sample SanBaynscriptome_FD_53306 | JGI IMG/M metagenome (GOLD analysis project Ga0005851, IMG submission 53306) | Metatranscriptome of freshwater and sediment microbial communities from dead zone in Sandusky Bay, Ohio, USA - 2 (Metagenome... | ecosystem: Environmental > Aquatic > Freshwater > Lentic >... | reverse complement strand
CCTGGCTCATAGATGGCTGATTTCGCACACTAATATCGTTGTCTACATTTGCTTCGACAAACTGGCCATTTCCTGAGCCATCGTCAATGAACACAGCATATGATTGGATGTGGCATCCGCCATTGTCCATGGGCTCGTTCCATGCGATCTTGATCTGTGTCTTTGTGTTCGAGACCCACTGGGGCTTAGACCAGCGGGCGGGAAGCGAGCAGGGCTTCAGGAAAGCGATGTCAGAAGCTGGACCAGCCCCGTTGAAGTTGTAGGCCTCAACGAAGAATCTGTAGTTCAACGAGTGAGTCAGGTTCGGCACGAGGTAGTGGCGGATCTCAGGAGTGAGCACAACTGTGTCGTAGATCACTCTGAAGGGGCCGCCCAGGCCATCGTCCATGTACAATTTGTAGCCTCTAATAAGATTTCCTTCTTCTCCAAGACCATCGCTAACTCTACTCCACTAAACGAATATGGTTGAGTTGTCTGACCACTGATAGTCGATGACTGGAGTTGCTGGCTTTGCGGGCTTTTCAGCGGCTGCGGCATAGAAGGTCTCAGACCAATCTGAATATCCCATGAGGTTGTAGCATCGCCATTTGAAGCCATAGATATTGCCAGAGACGATTGAGTCCACTCCAGTCTGCAGAGTGTGAGACATCTCAAAGCTATTCACGAGGTAGGAGCTTACTTGGGTGTAGGTTGAAGTCTCCAGACCATCGGACATCCATAGCTCATACTTAAGGATAGGTGAGCTTCCATCATCTGGACATAGTGAGAGTGTTAAAGTGATTTGGTTGTCTGAAGCACTAGAGAGCTATGGCTCTATTGGTGCAACCTACGGTCTTTCTATGGCTAAGATATAAGTTACTGGGGAGAAAAGGTCACTCCATCCATAGTGATTGCGGGCTCTATATCTAAAGCCATATCTACGTCCTCGGATAAGACCTTTGTCCACGGTGTGATAAAGGACCATTGTGTTAAGGTTGATATCATCTGAACTTGATCCGTAGAGGCTAACGAAGGCGCCTCCTAATCCATCATCCATCTGAAGGTTATAACCGAGAATCTCAGAACCACCATTCTCTATGACAAGTAGCAGAGGTTCATACCTCACTCCAATAGCACTACCTGATTGATAAGTCATAATTGGTCCTTGAGTAGGGGCAAATGGAATACTAGCGAGTACGTAGGCTGAGGTATCCGAAGATAACTAGCCCATTTCATTGAAAGCAATAACCTTAAACATGAATTCTTTACCAGCTCCATCTGCTGGGAAGCTGGTTACAATCATGTTGAGAAGTGTGGGCTTATTGCGGACATTAGTATCCATAGCATTGTTGACTTCAGTCCAAGCAGAGGTACTTCCTTCGCCATCATTTCTATAAACTGCATAGCCTGTAATGATGCAACCACCATCATCTTATGGAGCAGTCCAAGATAGAGTCATAGTTGTAGCAGTTGAAGCGACTCTCTGAGGGCTGGCCATTTTAGTTGGGACTACGCATGAATAAGTAGCGAATTCGCTTGACAATGGACCTTCACCATTGAATACTAGAGCAGAAACCTTGAAGCGATAGAGAATTCCTGGAACAGTGCCAGTTGCAATCCAACTTGTGATAAGTGGTCTATCTGTTCCATTGTAGTAAAGATTATACAGACCTTCTGTATCATTTGCCATATAGACCATGTAACCACGGATGATACCACTTGGCTTAATTCCATCAGTGATAGCATTCCACTTGATTGCTATTTGGCTCTTAGAACAAACAGATTCTACTCTCCTAAGGTTGACAGGAGCAGCGGGTAATGCTGAGAACCCTTGTCTAAGGTAGTCCGAATAGGCACCAAAGCCAATGTTATTCTTAGCTCTAATTCTGAAATCGTAGATCACACCAGCTGTTAGCTAAGTGTCTACTAGGAGATCAAGAGTATGAGTCTGAACAAATCCAGGGTAAGATGTGATCTTGACAAAACTGCCTTATAAGTCAGCTGAGTTTTTAGCTTCTAACTCAAAGAGGGTAATTGGAGTACCACCATTGTCAACGTTAAGGTTGAAATTCAAGATCATCTTAGAGTCGGTTGAACTAACGAAAATAGGAGTCTTTGGCTTTGCTGGTACTTAAGCTGCAAGCACAGTAGCCACATCAGAATAAGGACCCCATCCGTATATATTTCTTGCTCTGTATCTAAACCTATATAGTTCGCCTTGACGAATACCAGTATTGATTGTCAACTGTTGAGCAAGAGAGTCTTTAGGGAAGCCAATAAGAGGGACAAAGATGCCTCCGCGGCCCTTTGCACCATCCCATTCTAGACTATAAGAGAGGATTTGAGACCCACTATTCAAGCTGTCTGCCATCTTAGCAAAGTTCATGTAAAGTTTTGAAGCTGATGACTCACTCTAAGTCATAGTAGGAGCTGTTGGAGGCTTTGATGGAACATCAGCAAGGAGAATAGTCACTCGGTCTGAGTCCAAAAGGGTCGCCTCTCTAGTGTAGGCTCTAACATAGATATTAAAGTGCTTACCAAGGTCATTGACTGGGTCAAATGCTGTGATGGTAAAGCTGTTTAAACCTGGGCGATTTCTCACCATAAGGTCATTATCTACATTGACTTCTCTATATGCTGAATCTGCTTGAGAGTCCTCCTTCATAAAGATAGCATAGCTTGTGATGTCACAACCACCGATTTCCTTAGGTGCAATCCACTGGATTCCTATAGATGTCGTTGTCGTGAATACTCTGAATGGAGCAGCAAACTGTTCAGGAACTATGCATGTAAGGTATGAAAACTCAGCAGAAGTAGCTCCTGCCCCGTTAAAGTTGTAGGCAGTCACTCTGAACTTATACTCTCTGCCAGTTATCAGATTGAGGACGGTGAACTTAGTCTAGTCTCGAAGCGCCATTTTCAAACCATTAAATGGAGTCCATACTGTGCCATTCACTGAGTCCTTAGCAACCAATACGTAGCCAAGAATGTCACCTGCAGGAGCAACTCCTGGCTAAACTGCATCCCAATCAAGGGAAATTGTAGTCTTAGAGCTAAGTGACATGACCTTTCGGATGTTAGTGGTAGCTAGTGGATAGGCGGCAAGTGCGATTGTAACTTCATCTGAGCGCTCCCCACTGCCGAAGTAATTCTTTGCATACCATCTGAAAGTGTAGATCTTTCCAGCAATCAAAGAATCATCTGCAATCGTCATAGTGTGCTGAAGAGATCCGCTGACATAGGTAGAGACCTCTGAGAAAGTGGATCCAGCCTCTCCTTAGTTTCTTTCAAGAACATAGGAATTTACAACTGAACCACCGTCATCTACGTTAGTATCTAGACCAACCTAGATTGAGTTTGCAGTGACTTCCATCATCAGTGGAATCTGAAGCTTTCCAGGAGGTACTCCAGCTACATCCTCTGTCACATCAGAGAAGGGACTCCATCCAATCGAGTTCTTAACACGATATCTGTAGGCGTACTTCTTTCCTCGAGTAAGATTGCCAACTTAGAAAATTGTCTATAGTGATTCATTTTCTAAGCCATTAACATCAATCCAATCACCAATGAATGACTCTGCATACTGCAAGTGATGAGAAAGGATTGGAGAGCCACCATTTACAAGTGTTCCCTAGGCATATCCTATTAACATAGAATTAGCCTTGATCTGCATAATCTCAGGGCCTATTGATGGCTTTGGTGGTTCTATGGCGTAGAGAAGTTTCACTCCCTAGCTAGCGACCGATCCCTCGCGATTGAAAACACGAAGCTCATACTTGATTCTCTTACCAAGGTCTGCATTTGAGAGCTGAACCTCAAGTTGTCTCAAGGTTGGAATGTTTCTCACAAGAGGATCATTAACGGAATTAACCTCTATATTGGTAGTCTCTGAGACTCCATCGTCTCTATACAAAGCATAGCCAGTTATAGGGCAGCCACCATTATCTTTAGGAGGAATCCACCTCACTATCATTGAGTTTGGTGTTGATACGACCTTAATTACTGGATCGAGCTAAGAGGGAGGAATACAAGTCCAATGAGTGATAATGTCGGACATCGGACCGAAGCCATTGAAGTTTTCAGCCTGAACTCTGAATCGGTAAGGTCTCTGTGCAGTCAGGTTAGTGACTAAGTACTCATGAAGAGAGGGAACCTTTTGACCGTAGTAGATTTCTACAAAGTCTCCATTCAAGCCATCATCCATTAAAAGCTTGTAGCCAGTTACGGCACCTCCGGGCATGTGATGATTAGTATTCAAAGCCCACTCAAGAGCGATAGAGGTAGTGGATGAAAGAGCTAAGATCTTCTATGGCTGAGCTGGCTTGTCTGGGTGATCTGCATATGCTGCAGAAGCTACTGGAGAAAATTCACTGAAACCCTTGACGTTGTGGGAGCGGACCTTAAAGCGGTAGACGAGACCTAGAGTAAGGCCAGAGTCAAGAGTGGAATCTAGATTGATACTTGATGAAAGCCCATCATAGCCAGAGATTATCTGGTAGGGTCCATCATTGCCATTGTCTCTCCAGATTTCGTACTTGTCAATAGGAGCTCCACCTGCATAACTAGAAGGCAAGATTGCTATCTAGATAGCTGTAGCAGAAGCGGAAACAATTGTAGGCATAGGTGGAGTATTTGGTTTGATTGCAGCCAGAATGTATCCAATGGGAGAATAATCACTCCATCCAATGACATTTCTCGCTCTATACCTTGCTCTGAAAAGGTATCCTCTTTCAACACCGTAGTATTGAGTGTAAGAGGTAGCGAGAGAATCGACATCTTTGCCATAGACTGCCTTAAACTGACCACCTTGGCCATCATCTACCTCAAGGGAGTAGCTTAAGATAGGACTGCCACCATTTTGCAGAGGTTCTATTATTTGAATGTCAATCTTGATTCGGTTATCATTTGTCACTGTTTCATCCGATGCAGGAGCGACCAAGGGGCTCTACGGTAGATCAGCAAGTGTATAGCTGGCTCCAGCAGTGCTAAATACACTACCAATAACATTGTATGCCTCAACCTTGAAGGCAAACTTCTTGCCAATGCTTCCAGCAGGGAAAGAGCTAGTCGAGTGAATGACGTAGCCGGGCTTGTTTCTCACAATACTCGAGTCTATCTCAGTAAAGATCTGCCCACCCTCGCCATCGTTCCTGTATAAGGCGAAGCCGAGAATGGAGCAGCCACCATTGTCCAGAGGCTGGTTCCAAATCACTGTTATCTAAGTGCTTGTGGCCAGCTTGAGAGTAGGTGCCTCGAGTTAAGAGGGCACAGTGCAACTATAGATTGAAGCATCTGCGCTCTCTGGAGAATAACCGTTGAAATAGGCTGCTTTGACCTTGAAGCGGTATGCGAGTCCCTGCACTATTCCATTTCTCATGATGTAGCTTCTAACAGTGGGGTAATCAAGCTCACCGTTGAAGATCTCTTGCCAGAAACCATCTCTGGGATCCATCATGTAAAGAATGTAGCCCTTGACATCGCCTCCTGGTGATTGTGTATCAGCAGAGGCAGCCCAAGAAACAGCGATCTAATTGGCGTTTGTCAAAGAGGGAATAATCTGGGGAACTCCAGGAGCAGCGGGTTGTACAGCCAAAGCGTGAGCTGCAATGTCTGAGAGCATTGAGTTCCCAATCACATTTATGGCTTAGAAGCGGAATTTGTATACTTTGCCAGAGACCAAAATGTTTGAATCAGCTCCATTTAGGTCAAGAGTATGTGTCAACGCATTTGAAGTATATGAAGCCACTTCAATAGTAGGATCATTCTGGTCGTTTCCATCATTGATGAAAAGCTTGAATGACTTAACTTCCGTTCCACCAGTATCTTAAGGCTTAAAGAACTGTAATTGCATTGTAGTAGCAGTTGCCCTTATTAGAGCTGGCGCTTACGGAATGCCTGGAACTATAGCTGCTTTGATGTAGGTAACATCTGAGAAAACACCCCATCCGTTGACGTTTTTGCAGCGATACCTAAAGCGGTATTCGAAGCCCTTGTTGACATTCTTGGCTGTGTAAGTAGTAAATAAGACATCATATTCACCACCTACAAGGGATTTGTATTCTCCTCCGAGGCCATCATCCATTTGAAGCTCAATACTTGTGATAGGAGAGCCTCTATTATTTGGAAGAGGGATGCCGTAAGTTACTTTGATGACCTAGTCATTAGTAACAGCAGCATCATTGACGGGAGCGAAAATAGGCTTGTCTGGTACATTAGCAAGAACAAAGAGAGCGACTCCACTCTTAACAGAACCAGCATTGTTGAATGCTTCAACCTAGAAGCGGAAAGTCTTTGTCTTATCATCAACTGCGAATATTGCAGTGTCTTAACTGATATGAGGTTCATACTCACCCACAAGGATATTAACCTCTCCATTGTTCCCATTGTCTCTGTAAAGACGATACTTGTAGATTGGACAACCGTTTGTGATCTGTGGCAATCTCCAGTTCACAGTGAGAGTAGTCTCAGTTGAAGTTACATACTTAGGAGCTGCTAAGTTCAACGGAGGAAGGCAAGAGAATAGAGTAACTTCTGTTCCATCAACACTCTCTCCATTGAAGTTGACTGAACGTACTTTGAATCTGTAGGCTTTGCTAGTAGTCAAATTTGTCTTTAAGAAGCTAGTGAAGCCAGGCTTTCCAGTACCATCAAAGATAAGTTGGAAGTTTCCATTGTTGCCTTCGTCCATAAAGAGTTTGTAACCAATAATTGGAGAGCTATTATCAATTACGTAGTTCCATTCGACAAATATTGAAGTCAATGAGCTCTTAGATATCACCTTGTAAGGTGCTCCAGGAGCTGCTGGTAACGGAGAAGCTGCAACTACTATTTCATCCGAGTAGTCCGACATGCCCTTTGAATTGTGGGCCGTCACCTTGAAGTAGTGCTTATTTCCAGGGAGTAGGTTATTTCCATCCTTATCCTTGGTGACTTCGATGGTCATTGGAACTCCGAGCTAGTGTGGAATTGTTGCTACAACACCGTAGCCCTAGCCATCATCAAGATAGAGATCATACTTTATAACTACTGAGCCCATATTGTCAGATGGCTCAAACACTTATAGAGATATCATATTGTCAGAGGTTGACAAGACCTTTGCGGCAGGTGGCTTAATAGGAACACTAGCCGCAAGAATATAGGTGACTGGAGAGAACTCAGTCCAGCCTACATTGTTCTTTACTCTATACTTGAATCTGTAGGTACGGCCCTTGATAATGCCTTGAGTAATAGTGAATTATCTGAGGAGACTATTCACATCAAGACCCATTATTGTGTAGAACTCGCCATTGATACCATCATCCATCATCAAATGATAGGAAACGATGACTGATCCACCATTGTCTTCAATCTTTGGCAGAGAAACTCCTACTCGATATTCTTCTGTGATAGTAGGGATATCCTAGGGACCAACAGATGGGTATCCAGGAAGACCTGCGATCAAGACTGATAAGAAATCGCTGCTGATCGTGGCTCCTCTGAGATTTGTAGCCTGAAGCTTGAATCTGACATTCATTCCAGTAAGCTCATTTGGCAACACAAAGACATGATCAAAGAGATAAGGATTATTGCCAATGACTCCAGGCTCCATATTAGTGGAGAAATCTCCATTGGCTCCATCATCTCTGAAAATTGCGTATGAAGTGATCGAGCATCCACCATTGCTCAAAGGCTGTGACCACCTCAAGCTTACTGAGTTGAAGGTAGACAAAACGAGTTTTGGAGCTAGGACACCACTAGGTACAATACAGCTAGTGATCACGGCAGGATCGCTCATAGCACCCTCTCCATTAAAGTTAACAGCGGATATCTTGAAGGAGTAAGCGATACTACTTGTAAGGTTAAGGGCAACAAAATTGAAGTTGATGCCTTAATAGATCTTATTGAAGATCACACCATTTCCATCATCCATGTACAATCTGTACTAGAGAACTTCAAGGGTCTCTGATTGAAGAGCAACCCAATCTAATCCAATCGAAGTTGGAGAGTTACCAGTGATAGATCTAGTAGGTGGTGTTGGCTTAGCAGGTAAGGGACCCAATGCTACTCTAGTCGAATCACTGAACTCTGAAAATCCAATCACGTTCTTTGACCTGTATCTGAATCTGTAGTTCAGTGCCTTAGTCATCTTATTAGCCACTCTATCCACTCTGAAGGTAAAGAGATGAGTAGTATAGATATATGTGGTCAGCTTAGTAAAAGATGAGTCTAGCGAGCCACTATCCATCCAAAGCTCGTAGTCTGTGATAGGCAGACCTCCATCTTCTTCACTTCTATAGAGCTGAAGAGTTATATCATCATCTGAGGATGATATGTAGTCTGGAGATCTAGGTATGGTAGGTACTGAGGCAGGCTAGAGGTAGGTAACTGGACTCCATCCAGACACTCCTACTCTATTGATTGCTCGATATCTGAATCTGTAAGTTTGAGCGGTAGTCAAGCCTTTCACAGTAAAGGAAGTTCCGACTGTGTAATTTGCTGTGCTTCCAATCACATCAAAGAAACCTGTACCATCATCGTTTGTTCTTTACAGATGATATGATATGATAGGAGTGCCACCAGTATTTGTCACTTGATCATACTTTAGCCTAATAGAAGTGCCTGAACTTTCACCTATGTCTCTATAAGGACCTGTTAGGGGCGTGAATGGAACATCTGCTGCTATAACTGAGACAAGATTACCAACTGTAGTACCAACGTTATTCGTAGCGCTAATCTTGATTCTGTATGTTAAGCCAGCAACTAGTCCACTGTTGAAGGTGTATCTAAACTGAGAAGAACTGAGCGTGGCAGCAGCAGTAATGAAATTTCCGTTAGCACCATCGTCACGCTCCACTTTATATTTCTAAATGACACACCCACCATCTTCAAGTGGGTATCTCCAACCCACGATGATAGTAGTCTGGCTTGTGGAAATCTGATACACATTCACGAATCCTGAAGGAACCTCACAGGATGCGCGATTGTTCGGCTCAGACTGTGGTGAAGGTCCGTTAAAGTTCAACACTTCTAGCTTGTAGGAGTAAGTGAGGCCAGTGGTTAAGCCAGTGTGAGTGTAGAATAGCTTGTTGATATTTCCGAAACCATCGTAGACCATGAAGTAGTCACCCTGTAGGCCAAGATCTGAGTAGAGTCTATAGCCTGTGACTGGAGAGTCTTAAGAAGTGCCAAGTATCCACGTCACAGTGATCTATGTCTTAGTTGATCTAATTGGGTCAAAGTTAGGCATCGAAGGCTTTAGAGGGGGTCTTGCAAGAGCTACTTGAAGCAAATCAGAGTCTTCACTGTAGCCAATGACATTCTAGGCGACAAACTTGATGGTATAAGTTAAGCCAGCTGTCACTGTCATTGAATCAAAGACGTCTCCTACGTTAATAGTGAATACCATTGAATCACCATCATATGTAGATACCTTGTGATAGGCAGTACCATCAAAGCCTTCATTGATGTAAAGATAGTAGGCAAGGATCTTGCTTCCACCATCATCTTGAGTCTCAGTCAACAAGAGATCAAGTTTAGTGTTATCAACAAAGGTATATACAGGCTTTGGCGGTGCTTTGGGGAAAGTAGATGCAACAACATAGGTCATATCACTCCATGGCCCAGTTCCAATCAAGTTAATGGCTCTGTANCGCAACCTATATTGCTTGCCCTTGATAATGCCTTGAGTGATTGTAACTTCAGAGTCAAGAGTGTAGCTATCAATTCCACCAAGCACAGTGGTGAATGGACCATTGTTGCCATCGTCGACTTGGATCTCATAGCTGACAATATCTGCACCTCCATTTTGGGCAGTAAGGAATTCTCCGATCGAAACCTTAAGCTTCTCCCCGTCAGACTGGCTAACATCCAACACAGGAGTTGTAGGAGGCTTGTCAGGAATTGTTGCTATGATAAAGGTTCCAGTGTTTGATATCTTGAAGCCTTCGTAGTTCGATGCAAGGACTTGGAAACGGTACATCTTTCCAGTATCAGCTGCTGTAAACTGCACATTGTAGCTGTTCAAGAAAGGCTTTCCTTCGAAGAATGCAGCGTCGATCTAGTTATTGATTTCACTGACTGAGTCACCGTTGTCTCTATAAAGCTTGTATCCGAGAATTGGGCATCCACCATCGTCAATGGGTGCGGCCCATTGGATCAATATTGAAGTAGTGGTGCCATCAACTCTGAAAGGCTTCTTAGGTTGAGAAGGAGCAACGCATGAATAAGTTGCCAATGCATCGCTCAAGACTGACTCACCATTGAAGTTGACAGCTGAAACCTTGAACTGATACTGAACACCAGTGGTTAAATTCTTGGCCGTGATCTGTCTCTGCAGAGGGTTAAGTAATCCATCATAGATCATCACGTAGACTCCAGTGCCACTGCTCATATAGAGGCGATAGCCTTATATAGGGATCTCAGTGGCCATGCTTTGACTCCAGATCACAGTGATTTGAGTCTTAGAGTTGAGGATCAAGGCTCGCTGTGGTGTTGCAGGCTTGGCTGGTGGCGAAGCTGCAGCGATACGAGTCTCTGCACTAAATTAAGAGGGACCAATCACGTTTCTAGCAAGGAATTTGAAGGTATAGATGGAGCCTGGAACTATTAAATCTGCTAGAGAGGTCACAGTGTGAGTCATTCCATTATTGTTATAGGAGTTCACTTTAGAGAAGCTAGATCCTAGAGAGCCTTGGTCCATCCAAAGTTCATAGGCTATGACTTAGCTTCCACCATTCTCTGGCGTCTAAGTGAAGCTCATTGTAATTGAAGAACCAGTTGCGCTAACTAGTTATGGAGCGGCAGGAGCTCCAGGTACATTAGCTGCAGTTGCATAAAGCAGAGGTGAATATTCACTGTACCCAACTCCGTTGAGAGTCCTATATCTCAATCTATAGGTTCTTCCTCTCACAATACCATTCTTGATAGAGTAGTATGTGATCAAAGAAAGTGGATCATAGCCTCCAACAGGTCTGAAAGCTCCACCCTATCCATCATCAATATCCAATTGGTAAGAGATGATAGCACTGTTTCCATTGTTGGCATCAGGAATAAGTGGTAGAGTTACAGTCACATGGGTGATATTGGTATCAGCACGCACAAGTTGAGGTGAGAGACTTGGCACATTAGGTACTCCAGCCAAAATGTAAGTTGATATGCCTGAATCAGTCTTGCCCTCTCTATTGAATGCTGTTATCTTGAATCTGAATGACTTTCCTCCTGAGTTAGCTGGGAAATTAGTAACAATCAGCTTTCTCAAGGTAGGCATCTTTCTAACAGCTAGGTCATTATCAAGGTTCACTTCAGTAACTATGTCTCCTCCCAAACCGTCATCTCTGTAAACGGCAAATTCAATAAGTGGACAGCCACCATCATCGATGGGCTTAGTCCAGCCTATAGTTATAGTCGAAGGGGTTGATCCAATCTTGAAAGGAGGATCGAAAGATGAAGGAACTAAACAAGAGTTGAAGTTGAATTCATCACTTTCAAGAGGAGACAGGCCATTGAAGTTCATTGCAACTACCTTGAAGGTGTATATGCCGTTAGTCTTGAGATTAGTAGCAGTATATGAAAGGGTTTAAGGTCTATTGTATCCATCATAGATGACCTTAAAGTCAGAACTTCCGAACTCAGCCATCTTCAGGAGATAGCCCGTCGTTTCTGTTTCAGTATTTGCCACTCTGCTCCATTTGACGTGAATTGAGGTCTTATTAGAGAGTGCAGTAACCTTTTCAATCAGTGTTGATTTAGAAGGCAGTTCAGCTGCAACTATGATAGTCTCGTAGCTAATAACTGACTTTCCGGCTGCATTCTCAGCCTGTTCAACAAAGCGATACTTCAAGCCTGGTGTCAATCCTGTCACAGTGTGAGTAAGAGCCTAGCCATCATAGGAGGTTACAGGAATATTGACATCAGTTGAATAGTCTCCACCATCTCTAAACAGGTAGTACTTTGTCACATGTGCACCATTGTTGTCAGAAACTGGCATTATCTGTAAAGTAATAGAGTTTCCAGTCGAAGAGATGTATTTAGGTCTCTCAGGCATTTCAGGTGGACCTACCATTTGTAAGAAGCCTGAGTTACTGAAGCTTGACCAGCCATTCTTGTTTTTCGCTTTGAATCGAGCTTCAATATAAGACCCTTGTGAGACGGTACGCTTGACCTTGAAATTCAATTAGAGGTTGTCCGATTGACCTCCAAGCTCAGTTACCCAGTCCTCGCTTGGTGTATATCGTATTTAGAGCTGGTAAGAAACGATTGGAGAACCGCCATTTGAAACTGGAATGGACATCAGAACTTCAAGGTGAGTGCCATCTGACACACTAGTAGGGGGATTAGGAGTAGAAGGTACACTAGCCAATATCAGAGCGACTGAGTCACTCTAGACCTCCCCAACTCTGTTCCATACTCCCATCTTGACTCTGTAGGTAGCGCCTATTGTAGCTCCTACGGTCATATCGATGTCATAGGCAGTTGTAAATGGCTCAGTAAGCTCATACTTCATAGTGAAAGGTCCATTGGCTCCATCATCTAAGTATATTCTATATCCAAGAATGAGGCAACCACCATCGTTAGTCGGAGCTTTCCATTATATAGAGATCTTGGTTTGTGTTAAATCCATGATCTAAGGTCGCTCTATGAAGAGGGGACTCGTGCATGCCTTCAAGTAGGCGATGTTAGACTTCAATCCCTCACCGTTAAAGTTGATAGCGGTGACATAGAATCTATATGTAAGGACGTTGCTAAGATTCTTCCTCATAAAGACGAAGCTGGTCTGCTCAGGCTGATTTGAACCGTCAAAAACTAGTCTGAAATCATCATTGAGACCAGAGTCAGCATAGAGCAAATAGCCAGTCACTGGTAAGGCATCAGTTGTTATCTTGTTCCAATGAAGAGCTATTGAAGTATTACCCGAAAGATCATCATCCTTGACTGGAGTAGATGGTGCTGAAGGAATGGAGCCTAAAGCAAAGATTAACTCCTTGCTGAAGTCTGAATATTGTCCATCAACATTCTTTGCTCTATACTTCATTCTATAGATAGCTCCAGGCTTATTGATGTTATCAGTGGCAGCAGTTAGAGTATGGACCTATGCAATTCCATCATAGGAGGTAACCTAGGTGAAAGAACTTTACAGCTCATTACCTTGGTCGATCCACAACTCATACAACTTAATGTGGGAACCATTGTCATCTTCCGAGTAGAAAAGGTTCACAGTCACACTAGTGGTTGATGCCGAGACGAACTAAGGGGCTGGAGGGATACTTGGAGTAGAAAATGCTGTTATGTAGCCGATCTCACTGAATTGAGACCATCCATTGATGTTTCTCACTCTGTATCTAAAGCGGTAGATCTTTCCTCTTTCAATACCTTCAGTAACAATATATGTGAAGACTTCTGAGGTAGAGAAGATCACTGAGAATTCACCTGCATTTCCATCATCCATTTGTAGCTCACTAGCTATCAAAGGTGATCCTCCGTTCTCAGGGTTGATATTCAAGAAGTTAACCTTGATCTATGAGGTAGTTGTGTTTGTGATATCAACTTTAGGAGCTGGTGCTGGCTTTCCTGGGACATCAGCAAGCACGAACTGAAGGGCTGGCGAGATGTTTGTGCCATACTTGTTGATTGCCTCGACCTTGACACGGAATGTTTTGCCTGTGTCAGCGGAAGTCAAAGTAGTCTTATATCTAAACAAGTAAGGATCGCCGCCTACATTAACTGGATCTACAGGTGTAACAATAAAGCCGCCAGCTCCATCATCCCTATAGATAGCATATCCACTGATAGAGCAACCTCCGTCACTAGCGGGTAAGTCCCAAGTGATTTAGAAGGTTGTCTTGTCAACTTTTTCTAGCAATGGTGCTTGCATACCAGATGGAGGGACACAAGACACAAAAGATGAGATGTCACTCTCAAATCCTTATTCATTGTAGTCAAGAACCTTGACTTTGAAGCGATAAGTCAAGCCAGGGATCAAGTTGTTCACTCTGTAGGTTACTTACTGAGGGTTTTGAGAGCCATTATACACTACATTAAAAGGTCCACCGAGACCATCATCTATGTAGAGGAGGTAGCCATTGAGAGAAAGCTCGGAACCTACAATTCTGTCCCAGTAGATGAATGTTGAAGTCTAGTTCGATAGCTGAACATTCTTCTTAGGTGCATTAGGCTTGGCAGGAGCAGCACCAATACCGGCAATCATCTCATTAGAGTAGGCTGAATCGCCAAGGCTATTTGTTGCGACGTAGACAAAGCGGTAGATCTTTCCTGTCACCAGATTATCACTTGCTACGGTAGCTGTGAATTGAGAGGATTGTCCATCATAGCTGGTCATCTCAACATAGCTACTTGTGAAGTCATTACCAGCGTCTCTGTATACTTTGTAACGAATTACAGGTGTGCCGCCACTATCATCAGTTTGTTGGAAGTTCATAGTGATTGAAGTAGTGGTACTAGATACGTACACAGGTACTGGAGGCTTGTTAGGCACGTTGGCAGCCTGAATGAAGCCAGTATCTGAGAAGATAGACCAGCCGACACTGTTCTTGGTTCTATACCTGAATCTGTAGAGTTTGCCTTTGGTGACGTTTCCTTCGACAATATAAGAGAGCTTTAGGTAGTTTTCGTCGTAACCGATAAGAGACACAAAGTCTCCGCCCTTTCCATCGTCCATTTGTAGCTCATAGGTGAGGATGGGGCTTCCACCATCATATTCGGGGATGGTATACTGCACGTAGAGCGACTTTGAGTTAGTTTTGGACAAGATGGTTGAAGGAGCTGCAGATGGTTTACGAGGAGTTCCAGCAAGGACCACATTGATGAGTGAGCTCTCTATGAAGCCGATCTAGTTTACAGCTCTCAAGTAGATTCTGAAAGTTCTTCCAGTCACACTTGATGGGAATACAATCGAGTGAGATCTCAAGAAAGGCTTGTACTAGACTATGGATGGGTCAGTATTAACAAAAGCTGAGCCAAGACCATCGTCGACCATAAGCTCAAAGCCAATAAGGGCACAGCCTCCATCATCATCAGGTGCATTCCAGACCAGATCAATTGTAGTCTCACTGGTTAGGACTGACCTTGGAGCCTTTAAACCTGTAGGCTCAGTACATGCTGTGAACAATACAGGGTTAGAAGTTGGGCCTTCACCATTAAAGTTCACCGCTGAAACGATAAAGGAATATAATGCGCCTGTGGTCAAGTTGCCTGCAATATAAGTGAATATTGAAGCACTTTATGGTCCATCATAGATAATTGAGTGGATCAGGTCTTCTTCAGCTTTCATGTAGACTCTATAGCCTGTGGCTGGCATAGTATCAGTATGCTGAAGCCAGTTAAGCTTGATAGAAGTCTTGGTTGAGAAAGGCTGGTCTTTTGTTAAAGGTAGAGGTTTGCTTGGGAGTGGAGCAACTGCTGCCTGCAACTCCTCAGAATAGTCTGAACTGCCGTAATCATTTACAGCCTTTATTCTGAACCTGTACTTTTGATAGGCAGTTACTTCTCCTGAAGCAGTAGTTATGGTGTGCATCATATCATAGCCATTATAGCTGCTAACAACAGCCCAGTTTGTGTTCAATAGAGGAGATCTCTCGAGTACATACGAAGTAATGATAGATCCGCCATCATCAGGGCTTTGGAACAGGATAAGAGTGATCAAAGTAGCAGATGAGTAACTGTACTTTGGAGCAGGAGGTCTTTCAGCAACCTGGGCAGCCTTGATGTAGGCAATTTCAGACCACAAACCTGGTCCATTGATGTTCCAAACTCTGTACTTGAACTGATAGGTTTTGCCTTTGCTAATACCTGTATAGTATGTGAAAGTATTAGCTAGGGAGAACTTGCCTTCTCCTCCAATAATAGACTGCCATTGTGAAGTGGTGTCATTGTAGATGGCAATTTCGTAGCTAAGAATCTTTGAGCCTCCGTTTTCAACCTCACTCAAGGGATCATAATCAACTTGAATTTGGTTAATTCTAGTCTCTGCCAAGTTAAGGCGGGGAGGATCTGTAGGTTTGTTCGGCTAAGCAGCGAGCTTATAGCTGACAGTGTCACTCTATGCAGATCCTATAATGTTGGCAGCTGTGATATAGAATCTGAATATCTTCGAGGTGTCTGCCCCATCGAAAGTCACCAAGTACTGGCGCAGAGCTGAGATATTGTTGATTAGGGTAGGGTCAACCTCAATGAAGCTGCCGCCGGCACCGTCATCCCTGAAGATGGAGAAGCTTCTTACAGGGCATCCACCTTCATAGTTGGGAGCATTCCAAGTGAGCAGCATTGAAGTCTTTGTTACCAAGGCCATAACTGGCGGGGCCAATCTCAGAGGAGGCACGCAAATGATGTATTTGGAGACATCTGACTCTGCACTTAGGCCATTGAAGTTGATCACTTGAAGCTTGAAGGAGTAGGTGAGGCCATTAGTCAGGCCACCAATCGTGTACTTAAGCACATTGGGGTAGTTCTTGCCATAGTAGACGTTCTTGAAGTTGCCACCGTTGCCATCATCCATGTTGATGGCGTAGCCGAGGACTGGCAATTCAGTGTCTGCACTCATACTCCATTACAAGGTAATAAAGTTTGTGCTAGACTCAGCTAAGATCTGAGTAGGTGGGTTTGGCTTTGCTGGGAATGATGAAGCAGCAGCGTCAATCTCATCACTGTACTCAGAGAAACCGTGGTCGTTTTTGGTGCGTACTTTGAACTTGTAGATTTACCCAACAACCATTCCTGGATGGTCAGCTACTACAGCCTCATACTCCTTGGCTGAGTTGGGAAGGGAGGCAAGTAAGGTAAAGACCAATGAGTTGCCTCCTTGATTTCTCCAGATCTCAAGGGCTGTAATCTCACCACCTCTAGTTTCAGTAGACGAATACAGGTAAAGGGTAACAGAGGTAGAAGTAGCTGTCTTAAAGACAGGAGCTGGTGGTCTAGATGGCACAGTTGCCGCCTTGATGTAGACCACTGGAGACCAAGAAGAGTTTCCGTTGATGTTCCTAGAACGGTAGCGGAAGCGATACATTTCTCCAGTCTGAATGCCTTCGGAAACAATGAATACAGTTTCCAGAGAATCCTTCTGGCTTCCAATAAGAGATCTGAAGTCTCCACCTTTACCATTGTCAATCTGAAGCTCATAGCTTAGAATGTCGCTGCCTCCGTTTTCAGAATCGAGCTAAGGACCAAAGTTTACCTTGATTCGAGTATTGTCAGTCACAGATGTGTCTGACAGGGGTCCAACTAGTGGAGTGTCAGGGATTGCTGATAGGACTACACTCAATGGAGCACTGTCTGTATAACCAGCAAAGTTAAGTGCTCTGAGCTTGAATCTGAATGTTTTTGAGGTAGGTGCAAGTGAATTGACAGTATACTATCTAAGAGAGGGCTTCAAACTGATTATTGCTGGGTCTATAATCACCGATAGAGCGTCACTATTACCAGTGTCTCTATATAGCTCAAAGCCAAGAAGAGGACAACCATTAAAGTCTGGCTCATACCATGCGATCGTAATAGAATTCTTTGTCGTTGTCACTTTATAAGGAGGAAGAACATTCCTAGGCTTGAGGCACGCATAGATCAGGAATGAATCTCCTGGGACGGAATCGCCGTTGATATTCACTGCTACTACGTAGAAACGATAAGGTAATCCTACTGTTAGGTTCTGGGCAGTGAATTCGTGAGTATTTGGGAAGCTAGAGCCATCGTATATCACAGAATAGGGACCATTAAAGCCATCATCCATGTATAGCTTGTATCCAGTGAGCTTAGATGTGACTTTGTCCTCATTCTCATCCCACTTTACAGCAATAGAGGTCTAAGAGCTCTTTTCCTCAATCTTATATGGAGTGTGAGGCTTGTTTGGAACTGATCCTAGAGATGCTTTCAGGATCTCAGAGAAGTCAGAATCACCAAACTCATTCACAGCTTGAACTCTAAACCTGTAGACTTCTCCTACAGTCAATTAAGCAGCAGTACCATCGAGTGTGACACTTAATGAAGATCCTTGATAAACCTATCTAAATGAAGGTATCGGCTGAAGAGTGTCAACCCATAGTTTGTAGCTCGAAATTTCGACTCCTCCGTTATCCAATGGTGGGAGAAGAAGTAAGGTGATCTGACTGTTGGTCGAGCTGACAAATACTGGAGCTGGTGGAATAGAAGATTTAGTTGCTGCCTTGATATATCCAATTTCACTGAGCTCTCCCCATCCATTGAAGTTAAGGGCTCGGTATCGAAGTCTGTACTAACGTCCACGCTAAATCTCTCTAGTAATAGAGATTATTGGACTTAGCGTTATAACTGACTTGTAGGCTCCTCTCAGTCCATCATCATATTGGATATCGTAGTTAAGAATGGGGCTTCCACCATTAAGAGTTGAGTCAAACGTTGCAATCTGGGCTGTAAGCTAGTACTGATTAGTGCCACTTGGGATTGACACAGGTACAGTCAATGGTTTGCTTGGCAGAGAAGCTAGTGCCACAGAAATTGCATTAGAATCAACTGTGCCCATGATATTGATAGCTCTGATCTTGAACTTGTAGATGTTTCCAATAACACCATCTGCAGTCAAATCAATAGTGTGTATCAAAATGCTTGGATCATTCTTAACTAGAGAAGTAACTTCTGTGGTGAGAACATTTGAGATACCGTCATTTCGGAACATTCTAAAACCTAGAATTGTGCAGCCACCATTGTCTGCGGGATAGTTCCAAGAGATCCTTATTGTTTTGGAATCCTAGTAGGAGTTCACATAGAGAGGAGTGGCCAACCCTGATGGCGCACTGCAAGCATAGAAGGTAGATATCTCACTAGGATTTGATATTCCATTCTCGTTGATAGCTTAAACAAAGAAACGATAAGGATAGCCAGTTTTAAGGTCTCCTGATGAGAAAGACAAGATATCTGGTCTGTTAGTTCCAATGAAGACCTGCTTAAACTCTCCATTAATACCATTATCCATGCTGAGGATATATCCTTTGATTGGTAGGTCACTCACGGCAGGTGGTAACCAGGCCACGGAAATAGCATTTCTCGAAGACATTACCAAAGTAGGTGCGTTTGGTGTGTTTGGCACGCTACCATAAGCAATGTAGCTGATATCACTGAAGTCAGAATAGTCGATGCCATTCAAAGCGCGAGTCTTGAAGCGATATACACGTCCACGGACTAGATTATCCAGAGGAGTGATACTATACTCAAAGGTCTTGCCTTAGTAAAGCGCTACTTTAGAGAATGCAGAAGTGTAGTCATTGCCTTCGTCAACCCATAGCTCATACTTGATGATTGTTGAGCCACCATGGTCCAATGTTGGCTGGATGATGACATTTAGCGAATCGCCTGTGAAACTCTTGTAGAGCGGCCTACCTGGAGGCACTGGGACTGTAGCGGCAAGCACGGCTGAATTCTCAGAGAAGGGGCCCCATCCAATGTAGTTCTTTGCGCGATACCTGAACCTATGTTGTCTACCTCTTACCACACCTTAAGAAACAATGAAGCTAGTCAGCATTGAGTTGCTGTTGAACCCATTAATGGAAGTAAAAGCTCCGGCCAGACCGTCGTCCATCTGAAGTTCATAGCTCAAGATTGGGCTTCCGTTGTTATCAGGTGCAGGGTTTGCAAATGTTACCTTAATCTACTTGTCAGAAGTAACAAGAGGATCAGATTCAGGAACATCAATAGGCTTAGCAGGTGAATAAGCCTTGGTTATGTAGGCAATGTCTGAGAGTGATGAGCGATCACCCACTGTGAATACCTTGATTTGGAAGCGGAATGTAAATCCAGCAGTATTAGCGGGGAAGACAGTCACCACAAACTAATTCAGAGTAGGGTTGTTTCTCACAGCTGGATCATTCACAAGATTTACCTCCGTAGTAATAGGAGTGATATCTCCTGCGAGCATCTATTGAGTAATACCATTATCTCCGATCCACTCGCCTGACTGGATGATCTTCATGCCTTCGTCTCTGTAGATCGCATAGCTTGTGACCAGGCAGCCACCGTTGTCCTCCGGGGCCTTCCACTGGACAGTGATCTGTGAAGATGACTAGGCAATCATGACTGGCGCTGCAAACTTTGTAGGAGCTGTGCAGGCATAGTATGTTCCAATCTGGCTAGCAACCGACTTACCATTGAAGTTGACTGCGTATACCCTAAACCTATAGGGCAAGCCATTTGTGAGACCACTCTTAAGGAAGTAAGTCTGTCCTGGGACGAACGATCCATCATATATGGTAGTGAACTGTGCGCTGCCTCTTCCATCATCAATCTGCAAGATGTATCCGAGGATGGGTGAGGGAGGATCTGCCACTGGGTCCCAGTAGATGTACAAAGAGGTCTTCGAAGAGCGAGACCAGTCGACGTAGGGCTTATTTGGAGCTGGAGGAAGCTCACTTGCTGCAATTGTCAATGGATCTGAAGGGAAGGAGTCTCCGTAGAAGTTCGAAGCAATGTACTGGAATCTGTACTTCATGCCAGATGTGAGTCCAGAGACTGTGTACATTGAGGCTATTCCATCGTATCCACTGACGGGCACATTTATGTCACTCAGCAAATTGCCATTGTCCCTCATCAGTTTGTAGCCGGTAATCTTGCTGCCGCCATTGTCAGCACTTAGATCAAACTTTAAAGTGATGCTGTTTGCACTCGAAGAGAAGTACTTGGGTATCGGTGGTGCAAGGGGCACGGTAGCTGCAGTCAAAACTGTCACGGCTGACCATGGTCCTGCACCAACTGCATTGATAGCTCTGTAACGGAAGGAGTAGGACTTTCCTTTCTCAACACCTTTGGTGACTGTGAAGTCGAGGTTCAGCGAGTATGGGTCAGCACCGACCAAGGTGTTGAAGTACTTTAAGGTAGTAGTTCCCATTTGCAGCTCATAGCTCAGGATGGACGAGCCTCCATTGTCCAAAACATCTGTATATACCAGCTTAATCTAATTACCATTAGTAACAGATGCGTCTGAGATTGGACCTGCGGAAGGTGCACCTGGAATCGCTGCCAGGGTCATAGGTCTTGAAACTACACTTGTTACCTGACCTTAGACGTTTGTCGCAACTATCTTGAACTTGTACTTATCCCCTATCGCAGAATCAGCAGGGAACATAGTGCAAGTGAATTAGAAAGTATAAGGATCGTTGCGGATGTAAGGTGGCTGTGGATTCACATTCTCCCAGGCAGTCTCAGCACCCTTGTTGTCTCTGTAGACTGCATAGTCGTAGATAGGGCAACCTCCTTGGTAGGTAGGCGCCTACCATTGGATAGTAATGGAGGTCTTGTCAGAGGCGACGTATTTTGGCTCAGCCATACCACTAGGCACTCCACATGCATAGATGGTGATGGTCTAGCTGGGATCACTCTTTCCATTGAAGTTAGAGGAGAACACCCTGAAGGTGTACTAGGTGCCTGCGGTGAGACCAAACATCGTAAACTACAGGTAGTTCTAGTCGTACTAGGCGTTCTTGACCTCGATCCATTGGCTATCTATGAGCATTTCTACAGTGTAACCTTGAGTAGGTTGCTCTGGATAGACAACCATGTCCCAAGCGAAGGTGATATAGGTTGCACCTGTGTTCTCGAGGATCGCTCTCAAATTAGTAGGAGCTGGAATCTTCTATGAGAGAGACACTCTTAGCACTAATGAGTATGGAGAGTACCCGATTACATTCTTAGCTCTGAACTTGAGCTAATATATGTTGCCAGTCACTAAGGAATCAGTAGAGACTGTCAAAGTGTGAGTCATAGAAGCTCCAGTGAAGGAGGGCACTAAGATAAAGGCAGAGTTGGGTGTGCCTTGATCTCTCCACAATTCAAAGGAGATAATATCGCTGCCTCCAGTATCCTTTGGAGGGAAGAGCTCGATAGTCATAGTGGTTGAAGTCACAGAGATGAGGCGAGGTTGATCAGGTTGAGAAGGCAAATCAGCTGCAAAGATGTAGCCTGGATTGGAAAAGTCACCCCAACCATTGATGTTTCTTGCTCTGTACTTGTACCTGTAGACTCTATTCTTCATGACTAGGGCATCGTAGTAGATTAGAGAGAGAACATTATCAGCTGTGTAAAGTCTAAAGTAGTTGCCGTTAAGTCCATCATCTCTCCATAGATCATAGCCAAGAATGGGGCTTCCTCCATTCTGGGCAACTGTCAAACCGTCATACTGAACCTTGATCTAAGTTCCACTAGTCTGTGGGAAGTCCTAGAATGGTGTAGTGAGAGGTGTATCTGGCTGTGCAGCTAAAACCACGCTCAGAGTTGGACTCTCAACATATTCGATTTCGTTGAGGGCACGGATCTTGATAGAGTAGGCAGTGCCAACCTAATCCAAGTTTTGAATTGTATATGCTTGCAGATATGGCTTTCTGAAGATTGCACCATCGTCAGTCAACACTCCATTCACATAGAGTTGGTAAGTATATATTGGGCATCCTCCGTCTAACAGGGGAGGTCTCCAAGAGATAGAAATAGTTGACTTAGTGGAATCAACATAGTTGGGAATAGCTAAGCCCCATGGTGCTAGACATGAATAGGCAAATGTTTCATCGCTAGGCTGACCTACGCCATTGAAGTTTACGGCTTCAACATAGAACGAATAAGCCTTTCCAGTAGTGAGGCCGGTCACATTGAAGAACTTGATGTCTAAGTTGTAGGTGCCATCGTGGATCTTGATGAACTTGCCAGAGCCTTTCTCGCTCATGTACATGCGGAAGCCCTCTGTGTCTGGTCCAGGGCTCGTCCACTCGACATATATCGATGTGAGCGTGCACTTAGAGCGATCAATTGTTGGGGCGGCAGGTTTGGAAGGCAGGGCAACAAGCTGGATGCGAATCTCGTGACTCGGCTCTGACTCTCCCTGATCATTGACGGCTGTTATGCGGAATCTGTACTTCTAACCTGTAATATAGGCTGTCTTGACTGCATTGTCAAGTGTGTATTGCAGGTTAGGTGTGCTATCAACATAATTGAAGGTGCTGTCGGTCAGATCACCAGTGTCAGCATACACCTTATAGGAAGTGATAAGAGAACCACCATTCTCCTCGACATCTTTCCAACCAATAGTGATTGTTGAAGCACTTGATTGGAGATAAATTGGAGCATATGGCTTTCCAGGGATCTATGCACACTTGATCTTAGGGCAGAAAGCGCTGATATCTCCCAGTCCAACTCTATTAATGGCCTATACTCTGAACTGATAAAAGTGTCCGGGCATCAGTCCACTTGAGTTAAAGCTTGTTATAGTGGGGATGCTGCTTCCATTGTATACTAAGTATTCTCCACCAGTAGTAACATTTAGTTAGTATAGCAGGTAGCCGAGGACAGGTGAACCGCCATCCGAGACAAGTGCCCATGAAACTGATATGGAATTCTTAGTTGAGTATACCTTGACAGGGATAGTTGTTGTCGGTCGTGAGGCAAGGACAAAGGTAGCACGGATCGAGAAAGCTCCGTTACCTCTTGAGCTGATCGCTCTAACTCTGTACTGAACATCTTCGATACCAGTTAGTTAGTTATGGGTAAATGTGAGAGTATTGAGGTCAGTGAATCCTACCTACGTCCATTCACTTTCAGCTTGGTTGCGCTTCTTGTGGTAAATCTAGTAACCGAAGATCTAACCACCGCCGTTATCTGAAGGAGGATACCAACCGATAGTGATTTGATTAGGTGTAGATGTGATCCAATAGGGCTGACTAGGTGCACCTGGGAAGTCAGCTGCTAGGAACTTAGACTCAGGGCTCTTTGGACTCTCTCCATTGCGGTTCATAGCAGATACCTTGAATCGGTAATACTTGCCTGGAGTAAGGTTTTTCTTAGTGAAGGATATTGCAGAAGGGTAGTTAGATCCATCATAAATGAGATTGAACTCATCATCTGCTAATATATCGTTCATATAGAGCTTATAGCCTGAGATAGGAGCACCACCATCACTAGTAGGTTCATCCCATGCTACTGAAATAGAAGTTGCGGTCGTTGCTTCTAATATAGGAGCGCCTGGAGCTCCTGGAAGGTCAGCACAAACAAGATATGCACGCTCAGACATCAAAGATGATCCTATCTCATTTACAGCCTAGATCTTGATCTAGTAAGTTAGAGCGGCAGTAAGACCAGTGAACTTGTAAGTGAAAGTCTTATCTCCTGCTGGAGGTATGAACTTTATAGGAATCAATGGGAATACATCAGCTCCATCATCAATCCAGAGATCGTATCTCTAGACGGGGATACCTCCAATGTAGGAAGGCTCATCCCACGTTACTGTAATTGATTTATCATTGAGGCTTGATGATACAAATTCAGGCTTCTTTAGCTGAGCTGGGACTGTAGCAATGAGAACCTTAATTGAACCGAAGAGATTGCTAGTATATATGACATTCATTGAATAGAGCTTGTAGTTATAGTAATGACCAGTCATTAACTCAGTTGAATTGAAGTAAATCATCTCTGGTTAGAAGGTTCCATTGTAGATAAGCTTAAAGGGGCTTCCTGCTACACCTTGATCTCTATAGAGAAGATACCCAGTGATAAGAGAGCCACCGTTGCTTGTACCTGGGGTGAATTTAAGGGCTATAGAAGTTAGAGTCCTGCTCAAGTCATCTATTGCAAGAGATGGTGCATCCGGAGGATTTACAGCCATCAAAACAATGCCAATAGTGTAAGGACCAACTCCTAGTAAGTTTTCGGCAGCAACTTTGAACCTAAAGTTCTTGCCTTCATTTCCAGGTGCAATTGCCTTAGAATATGTTAGAGATACATCATTATCAATCGGTGCACTCTCAATCTAGAAGTCATCTCCTGATTGGACCTTAATCCAGTATTTTAAGATGGGATGACCGCCAGTATTGTCAGGTTAATCATAAGCAATTGAAAGCTCAGTAAGACTTCTCTTTGTGATGTAAAGTTGATCTTGTCTGATGATTCCTGGGATCTCACCAGCATATCCGACTTTGGGTTGAGAAACAGGACCATCACCTGCTGCATTGCTAGCATAGATCTTGTAGTTATAGGACTTTCCTTCAACTAAATTGGTGTCGATAAAGGAAGTCTCAGCTCCAGACCACAAGGGGTAGAATATACCACTGCCAACATCCCTCAGGACTGTGTAGTTCTTAATTGGGCTTCCATTTATGGCAGGGGCGCTCCATAGGAGCTTGATAGTGCCTTTGACATAGTCATATGACTTTTGTCTCAAATCAGTTATCTAGCCTGGGACTAGAGCCACTATACTTGATGCATCATCAGAGAAGTTGAGGATATCGTCAGGTATGAACCTATTTGTAGTATATATAGTGTTCACAGCAGTTATTCTGAATTGGTAAATGGCACCCGCTACAAGATTGGTGAAAGTGTAGGAAGTAGTGCCTGCTACGATCCATGTGCCTGGCTCAAGATAAGCGGTTCCATAGCCACTATTTCTCTGCACATAGTAGCCAGTCAATGGGGAGCCACCGTTTTCAGAAGGCTCAATCCATTGAACAACGATAGAACTTTAATCTTCATTTGGAGTAATCGTTCCAATGGTGAGTGGCTTCATCTTGGGAGGCATAGTCGCTGCCAATATAGTTATTGAGGGTCCATAAGGAGACCATCCCTTGACATTACGAGCAGCAACACGGAATCTGTATGATTGTCCGGCTATCAAGCCCTGGAACTTGAATGTCTTCTGGTTCGGGTTTGACGAAGCGTCCAGTGCAACAGCGAAATCCCCAGAATTGATGCTCATCTGCACAAGGAATCCGAGGATGGGTGCACCATTAGTCTCGAAAGGCGCCTCCCACTCGATAGTAATGTAGGGAGAAAGATCGATTGTCAGGTCACCACCTGAACGAGCTACGTACTTGGGAACCAGAGGGGCATCGGGTTTTTCAGCATAGTGGACTGATAGTATGTCAGAGTATGGGCTGAGTCCGATGATGTTTTCGACTTTCATCCTATACCTGCAGGTGATGCCAGGTGTAAGATTAGAGATTGTATAGGAAGTCGCACTCGTAGTGGTAAGCAAGATTTGAGAGAAGGCTCCATTCTTACAATCATCTATTTCGAGCGTGTAGATGGGTGAAGTAGTTGAGTATCCCTTCTATGATTCACTAGAGTGAGTGCTCCAATGAATAGTTGAGCCTACTTTGGTGAGACCATCATAAGTTAGGCCACTGATTGTTTGAGGTAGGATGCTAGAATAGAAAGTCGCAGTAGCGCTCCATGTTCCATACAATGAGTAGTATTCAGTGATGAAGTTCCTCGCTCTCACTCTCACATGGTATTCCCGGCCAGCTTCGAAGCCTAAGGCACTGCTTGAGTAAGTATAACGATTTGCATTGATGACAGTGATGCTTCTCTTTGTTTAGTCAATAATGCGGAGGATTTCTACCTCATAGGAGGTGAGGGAGGTACCACCGTTGTCAAAGGGCTCATTCCAGTAGAACTCAATCAGCTGATTAGACTGGCTAATCAAGTTAGGAAGACCTGGCGCAGATGGAGTTGTGCCAGCCATCATATACTAGATGGTAGAAAGCTCGCTTTGTAGTCCGATTGAGTTATGAGCTCGAAGACGGAATCTGTACATGAGACCTGGGGTTAGATACTGAACGAAGTAGCTAGGTGTTGGACCAGAATAGATCACCTTGAAGTCTCCGTTGTATCCATTGTCCATGTAGAGATCATAGTTGGTGATGGTAATGGGATTGGTGTTAGTGCCACCAGTATCCTCACCAAGGAGTGCAGGCCATGTGAGCTGCAGAGTGTTTCTTGTCGAAGAAACGAATGTAATGATGTCAGGTCGAGTCGGTTCCACACCGGCATAGGCAAACATTGGCAAAGACCAATCTGATTCACCTACCAAGTTCTTAGACTTGATCTTCATTGTATAGTGGACTCCCGAAGTTAGACCTGTAAAGATGTAGCTGAAGGAAGACTGTGGGAGAACAAACTCAGTTGTTTTAGAGTCAGCAAGATTCGTAATCGAGATAATGTGAGAGATGATAGGAGAGCCATGATCATCAAGAGACTCAGTCCATCTCACAACTATCGCTGTCTTATACTTCAATATATCATCTTGCTTGAGATTTTGAGGAGGTTCAGGCCGCAAAGCAGTAAGAACAACCTAGCTGGGACTCCATTATATGGAATCGCACTCATACATGTTGTTTTAGTCGTATACTATGTTTCTACCTGCGTATTTGATTCGGTAGGTTCGACCACTGCGAAGATTGCTGATCGTAACCTCTGTATCAAGAGAGTCTTGAACCTGCACGAAATCACCACCTAGGCCATCATCTATCATGATGATGTAGCCAGTTATAGCTGAACCTCCATCTGAGGTGCCTGGAAGAGTCTCGATTCTGATAGTAATTGAAGTCTCAGTCTTCTCCAAGACAATAGGTGGGTTAACTGGTGATTAGGGCATATCTGCAGCTATTACATAGATGTGATCGGTCATCAGACCTTCACCTATGGCATTCATAGCTGATACCTTGAACTTATAAGGCTCGCCCGAGATCAATCCAGTCTAAGTATGAGTAATTATAGTAGGATTCAGCTTAGTTGGAGCTGTAGAAACCTCCATAAACTCGCCATTACCTTAGGCTACATAAACCTTATAGCCGATCAATTCAAGACCACCATTATCAGTAGGTGGTTTCCATGAGAATGTAATAGCAGTCTCACTACGTGTCATTAGTTTCAGGTTCAAAGGTATACCAGGAATCAGAGCAGTAATCATAGGGACAGAGGTAAGGCTCCAATCACTCATACCACGTGCATTAACTGCTTTGACTCTAAACTGGAAATTGAAACCTGTAGGAAGTTGCTCAGCAGTGTAGCTTAGACTTTTGCCGCTATAGATCTCCCTGTACTAGCTCTCATACTCTGCTTTGATGTAGAGATTGTAGAACTATATCTCTGAGGCTCCATTTGAGCTAGGTATGTACCACTGTACAGTCAGAGATGTTTGAGTGCGTGTGACCAACGTAGGTGCGGGCAATCCACTAGGAATAGTGATTGGTGTTACAATTGCCTTCACGCTTGAGGGAGAATCGCCTCCAATTTGATTGAAAGCCACAACAGTGTAGCAATACAAGAGACCTCCAGTCATAGTGGTATCTGTATATTCAAATTGAGAAGGAGGGACAGTTGCAATTTGGACTGCAGCTGATAGGGAGTCTGAGCACTCTTGTCTGTAGAGCTTGAAACCTGAAAGAGCTTGTCCACCGTTGTACAATGGTTGCTCCCAGGAGAATGATACATAAGAGCTCTCATAAGAGTCAATATTAGTGTTTAGAGGCTCAGAAGGCTTATCAACTACTAAGAACTAGTAGATGCTTGACCAAGGCCCCTTACCCACAACATTCGTACACTGGACTCGGAATCTGTAGAGTTCACCACTCTGCAGTCCGGCAACTTTTGTGCTTAATGATGTACCGTAGTAGATCACTTTGTCAGCCTGGTTTTCAGTCACCATAACCAGATTGTAAGCAAGTATAGGTGAACCACCGTCACTTGCAGGAGGAGTCCATTCAAGACCAATACTTGTTCCAGTGCGTGAATCCGAAATCAGTAGGATAGGGCCGGGAGCCTGTGGCAAACCAGCGGCCCTTACTCGCACGGGTAAGCTTTTTGGACCTTCATAAATGTTTAAGGCAGTCAGATACATATCGTAGTCCTGATTTAATACCAAGTTCTCAACTACAGTCGATAGTATTTCAGGCTTGTCAGTGCCGTCATATACTAAAGTTTCGACTCCAGTAGCGAGAAGTTTCGCATAGAGCTTGTAGCCTGTTAAAGGCACACCGCCAGTCTCAATCACAGCATACCAACCGATTGTAGCTGAGGATGTATCAGTGCCAGTCTTAATAGATGTGATGATATATGGGGTCTGAGGAGCAGAAGGCTTAGTCATAGCATAATGCGAAATCTCATCTGAGAGTAGACCCTCACCAACATCATTCACTGCAGAGATTTGGAACTTGTAAAGTTTCCCAGTCTCAAGATTGCTAACAGTGAAGAAGTCCTGGTCATAAGAGGTGACAAGGGAATATAGCACAAAGTCACCTGAGTTTCTATAGCCCTCATCCCAGTAAACCTTGTAGTAATTGATGGGAATCATTGTTGCCGAGTCGATAATTGGTGTGTTCCAATTCAACTCAAGGCTATTCAAGGTTACTGTGGAGAATGGTTGGGGTGGGAATGTAATTTTAGAAGGAAGTGCTGCCGCAATATACTCTGTGATCTCAGAATAGAGGCTTGTAATTGCATACTCATTCTTGGCTAGCACCTTGAATCTATAGCTCTTCTTCGGTGTAAGACCGGTCTAGACAGTGTATGTAAGAGCTTTACCAGCAAATTTAAGTACCCAGTCTTCAACGTTGGGTGCACCAAGGCCTTCAACTTCGTCCATATAGAGCTGGTATTCTTCGATGGGAGAACCTCCGTCATCATATGCGGGATCCCACTTCAACTCTATAGAGGTAGCTGAGGAAGTTACCATCTTGGGCTTTCCTGGGACGCCTGGCAGGGTGGCGGTATAGCAGCTAATGATAGTTGAGTTCTCGCCATTACCAGCTTTGTTAGATGCGTAGATAAGCATACGATAAGTGGTCTACGATCTAAGGTTCTCAATCGTGTACTTTTGCAGAGACGGGTTGATGCTGCCATCGTAAGCTACGGAGAATTCTCCTCCCTTTCCATCGTCGATCATCAGGGTATAGCCAGTGATGAGAGAGAATTTGGGAGGTGATACAGCAGTCCACGTCACCTAGCAAGAATCACGAGTTGTATTCGTCACAGTTAGTGCAGAAGCATCGGGGGTATTGATTGCCCACATTAGTGTGTCTAAGGACTTAGCACCCTCCCCGATAATACTTACTGCTGAGATAGATATCAGATAGCTCGTTCCTTCAGTCACTGTTTTGAAAGCATAAGAAAGTGTTTGAGGAGAAACTGTATCTATCAATGTATTGCCATTTGCATAAATCTTGTAGGCATCGATCTTAGAGGCTCCTCCGACATCTGTGGTCGGAGTCCAAGAGAACTGAATTTGTGAGGCACTGGACTTGATAAGAGCTGGTGCTTTAGAGGGAGGGGAAGGCAATCTGCCAGCAGTGAGCTCCAAATATGGGCTCAAATCACTCCATCCAGCACGGTTCAAAACTCTAACAGCGACATAGTAACCTTATTGACTAACTAGACCGCGGATAGTCGCAGTGGTCACTACGCTGACAGCTGAGCCATCATAGGCTACAATGCTAGGTACTGCATTGCTATTAGGCTCATTAATAAGAACCTAGTAGCCTAATACCGTGGTAGTGGAGACCCCTGGTGCAGTCCACTAGACAGTTGCAGTAGTATCAGTTCTAGAGCTGACAATAAGGGTAGGAGCGGCCACTTGCGTAGGAACAGGTCCAGCATAGTGGTAGACCACACCAGATCTAATGCTCTCTCCTTTGATGTTGACCGCACGAATGTAGAGTACATACTCGAAGTTGGCTTAAAGGCCAGTTACAATCGTTGTCAACTGGGAAGCTGGAATGATGTTGTTACCTTTAGTGAAAGGAACATTCAAACCATCTAGCACCTTCTTGTAGTACATGTTATACCCACTCAATGTTGCACCGCCATCGTACAAAGGCTCTTACCATTTGACTTCAATAGAGCCAGTATCAGAGCTTACGAAGGTAAAGTTGATGGGAGAAGAAGGTACTACAGCAACGAAGACTTTCAACTCTGGAGAAAGCTGAGATTCTCCTATGATGTTGACAGCTGAGACACGGAAACGATACCATTGTGTCTTAAGAATGTTCTTGGTTGCAGTAAAGGTTAAGATATCAGCCCTATTTACACCATCATAGATCAAGGTGTACTCTCTAGGGCCCTCAGCCATGTAGAGCTTATATCCATAGATAGGAGCTCCATTGTTGGAAGGGGCGATCCAAGACACTTGTACGGCTGCTTCATCCTGGGAATAGTCAGGAAGGGAGATTTTCGTCTCACTTGGAGCATCCATCTATGCCGGTGCAGTCGCAACGTAGTAAGTGCGGGAGTTGGAAGTCTCGCCTTCGCCATTAATGTTAGAGGCAGAGATTTCAACGTCTACCTTGACTCCTGTGGTGAGACCATCAACATCGAGCCAGTTCTGTAGTGTGTCGTCAATAATGACAGTTTTGGTTGGAGCACCTGTCTGACCGATGTCTAAGTAGACAGTATATTGAGTCAAAGCAAGGCCACCATTGCTCTCTGGGAAATCCCATCTAACGAAAATTGATGTAGTCGTTGAAGACTCAAGTCGTACATTCTTAATTTTACTAGGGAGAATCCCTACGTGAATGGTTAGAGGGCTACTAGAGAGGCTTTCTCCAATTTCATTAGTGGCAGTGACAGTTGCTTTGTACAAAGCGCCAACTTTTAGGTCTGAAACCTTTGTCTCTTGCACAAGGGCATTTCCAGTGGTGTCAAACACAAGCTAAGGTGGATTACCACTGAGATCATCTATATAAACCTTGTATGCAAGGGTCTTAGGGTTGTTAGCAATCGTGGCTTCAGTGTCCCATGCAAGATTTACCACCGAAGGAACTGTTTATGACGATATCCTCAGCTAGGTGGGAGCATTTGGGACAAGGCCTACGGTAATAGGTAGAGGCTCTGAGTATAGAGACTCACCAGCATAATTAGTTGTCTTAATCTTGTACACGAGTTAAGTACCTATCGTACCTCCCGTGGTAAGGTGAGTATCAACGAAGGAAAGCTGGTTGGGTGCGATCACATCAGCCATATCAACTCCGTTCTTATTTATCACGTAGCTTACCAGAGGTAGGCAGCCATTATCTACGGGGGCAACCCAGCTCAAAGAGATCGAAGCTTATGGGACGATCTATGTCCACTTGAGATAGAGGGGTACCGATGAAGGCTTTCCAACTCTCATTCTCTGCAAAGTGGGGGCGCTCTCTCCAGCGTAGTTCACGGCAGTAACCTTAACATTATAGACTGTTCCACACACGATTTGCTCTTTGATGGTGAATGTATATACATTGGGGAAAGCTTTGCTACCATCGTAGACCAAAGTGTAATCGCCTCCCTCACCATCATCAATATAGAGCCTATAGCCTTTTACCGCATCACCATTAGAACTGGCTGGCGCCATCCATGTTGCCCGGATAAACGGCTACTACACAGTCTCAATAACCGAGGCTAGAGTAAGACTAGCCGGGGCAGAGGGTACATTGGAGAATAGAATCGTGGTGGAGTCTGATTTCAAACTCTCTCCTACCTCATTGACTGAGGAGAGCTAGATCTTATAGTTTGTGCCTAGAGTTAAACCAGTGAGGACATAAGTCTTCTCAGTGGCATCTACTTTGTCATCTCTTAAGGCATTGTTCACATAGAGTTTGTAGTGAAGGACTGCAAAACCTCCATTGTAAGGAGGCTAGTTCCACTCTATGGACATTGAGGTAGAACTCTCAAAGGCTACTAACTTAGGAGCTCTCAGTATTTTCGATGGGACTGAGGCACTAGCAACGGTGATTTAACTGTCGAGACCGGCAGAGAATCGTCCACAGTTCTTAGCCTGCACTTTGAATTTGTAGTACTTGCTAGGCTGTATAGTTGGTACGGCCACGGTGAACTAAGTCACCGTGGGTAGTGTCACACCGTTGTAGACCATTATGAAGCCAGGCGCCAGCACATCCTCCATATAGATGCGATATCCTTCGATGTCGCAACCACCAGTCGTAGCGGGTGGCTACCAGGAGATGGTTATAGCGCTCTAGGTCTGAGACACCACAGTCAGAGACTGGGGATCACTAGGCACATCTGCCGTGTAGAAGGCGACAGCCTCGGACCACTCACCCTGGCCGATGGCATTGATTGCTGCGATTTAGAACCTGTAGATCAATTTGGACTAAAAGAGTCCATTGAATTCGTACTGGGTCGCAGTGGTAGTCACCTAAGGCAGGAAGCCTGTGTTGGGTCCATCGTCTCTCCTGATTGCGTAGGAGGAAGCAGGGACTCCACCGTCGAAGAAATCGGTGGAAGACCACTGGATGAAAATGGAAGAAGAGGTAGCCGACTTGAGCAGCGGCTTGTTCATCTTCTAAGGGTGGCTAGCGGCAGTCAAAGTAGTCACTGCACGGTCCAAGCCTTCACCTTTGGCGTTAATAGCACTGATGGCAATCTTGTAGTCACGACCGACATTCAAGTTAACCAAGGTATAGATGACCTCAGTAGGCAATCCAACACCATCGTAGTGCAAAACATCGTTGAGGTAGAGTCGATACCCTGTGATGGGAGATCCACCATTGTCAGATGGCATGTCCCAAGTAACTCTAATCTAACCGGCTGGTAGAATAGCTGAGTCAATTCTCACAAGATTCAGAGGAATCTTAGGGACTTCAGCACAGAGAACGCTCAGTTCTTCTGAGAGCGGGGACTCACCTGCGATGTTGGTTGAAGAGTACTTGAACCTGTAAATTTTGCCAATGACTGGTCTCTTAGGTACAGGTAGCAAGTTAGTGGAGAAAAGCATGGTCATACCGCTTCCACTGCTCATATATGGGCCAGTGAAATCTCCATCATTGCCATCGTCAACATATACATTGTAGGACAGGATGGCAGAGCCACCAGTGTTCTCTACTATGGGATCATAGGCAATGACAATCTCGTATCTGTTTGATGAGGCAGGTACGAGCTTGGGAGCAGCAGCAGGCTTTCCTGGATGCTATCTGGGAATGTATTATTGTGCAATCGAAGAGTAGACACCATATCCCATCAAGTTCTTGGCCTTAACTCTGTAGCTGTATGCATGGCCAAGGATCAAGTTTTGATGCCTGTAAGCCATTGTAGGTGCGAAAGGACCGTCAAGATCGGCGTCAAACTCAATCAGTGGGACGAATCCTAGACCGAAATGCTCATCCACTTCGAGCATGTACTTAGTCAAAGGCACTGTAAACTTATCGTTGGAGCCAGTATCGATGGGCATATCCCAAGCGAGGTCAAGGAAGTCTCCACCGTCTGGGTCACCATACGAGGTAACTATTACAGCGCCTGGAGCACCTGGCCTTGAAGCTGGTGTCAAAGTAATTGGATCTGAGGGAGTTCCAAGACCAAGAGAGTTTCTAGTGATGATTCTGAGCTTGGTAAGGACTCCACTTGTCAGTTGGTTGGCTGTGCCCTTGGGCGATGCGCCATACATGGTCTAGTCCGTGACATCGACCCAATTAGTCGTGGGCTAGTCCCAGCGTTGGAACTGGTAGCTTTGAATGGGCAGGCAGCCAAAGTCACGCGGCGCCTTCCAGACTAAAGAGAGCGAGGTGTGTGCATAGGTAGCAGGGACATCCTGGGCTAAGTCTGTGGCAGCCATTGGTACGTCAATGAAGTCGACCATGTAAAGGTAGCCAGTGATCGGTTCCTCCTGCTTCTTGTAGTAGAGAGCACTCGAAGGAATGATTTCTTTTGCCTGCGAGGCACTCTTCCAGTATAGAGCAACCATTGCAATGCCAGTTGTCTCGTAGTACTGAACGACGATAGGCACCATCTTGCCGGCCTTAAGTGGGATCGCAACTGTGCTAATCTCCAAGTGAGTGTCTTTGTCCGTCACTGAGTCACGCAAGGCGTCTATCACCACTTAGTCATTCACGATCACTCTAACTCCATCGTTGGACTCAACGAAGAAAGTATAGTCCTGGTCATATAGGGGCTTCAAGAAGCCTTTCCAAACTATGCTTACATAGTCAGATGCAACTTGAGGGATCACATCGCCCGAACCCCAATTCATGTTGACGGTCGAGTCTATTTGGGTAAGATATGGCTTCTCACCTGAGAACCACTTGTTAGTGTAGTAACTTCCTACGAGGCCACCAGGCTGTAGGAGGTAGCCGGCGAAGCTATAGAGTCCGCACTTCGTCGACTAGTGAGCAAGGTCTCTTGGGACGTTAAAAGTCACACTGTACTGACCCAGCTGTTAGTTAGTTACTACTGCCGAGCTATATATGGTCTGGCCTTATCCACTAAGTACAGCCAAGATATAGCTGGGGACCCAGATAGGGTTGTTGAAGCTGTCAAATATTTGGAAATTGAACGTATGATCGGCAGCAATTGTCAAAGGAGTGCTTGTGCCAGTCAACTTTGAAGCTACAGCATTGGAAGTATTTGGATCGACTACAAGCTATGTAGTCTTTTTGTTGGCAGTATCATCATTGACAACAACAGTGACTGTGTAGGGCTCAGAAGCATCGTTTACTTCATACTTTACTCTATATGTGCCGTCCTAGTTGTCGAAGATCTCAATCTCTGTGATTGTTATGAGGCCTGACTAGCTCACAATGGTAACAGCGATTCTATCACCACCAGTCTGCTGCTGGTTGTTACCTTGGTCAAAGACAGTGACAAGGAAACCGTTGGGGATACCAGCAATTGCGTAGTTCTTGCCCTCGCCTGTTATTGTTGTCCACCGAGCATCAGTGGTAGTCACGTGGCACTTAATGTAGAACGGCGATGTGCTGAGGGCGTAGAAAGATCCCTATCCATTGTACTGGATGCTGATGTCGAGCTTGTAATCACCGACCGTCATCAATGTGTACTCGAATTTGTACACTCCATTACTCACTTTGGTGAAGACGACTGTCTAAAGAGTACCAGTCGCAACTTACACGAGAGTAACGCGGAAGATATCATCCATGTGATTTTGCAGGTTGCCAAACATGTCACGAACATATATCAAGTGGCTCTCCTTAATGCCAACAATTGCGTCCTTGTAGTCAACTGAGCTAGCAAGGGCAGTAGTAGTTGCATTACTGATATCAGGGAGCACCTGGAGAACATAGGGAGTGAAGGTGCTGCTGAGTCTATTGTAGAAGAACTTGGCAGGAATGATCTCTCTATCGCGAGTGTCACTCTCCCAGAATAGGCGCAGCTTGTGCGGACCGATCTTCTGGGCGTACCGAAGCTCGAAGTTATAGAAGGTGTCGCGAGTGAACTCTAAGTCCACGTACATCTCTTCGGAAGTGCCCTAGCCCGAGTAGTCATTGAAGACCAGCTTGCGAGCACCGTTTACTATCAACTCCACCATGGAGGTGTTCTGGGCCTCAATTGACAAACGATAAGTTTCGGTCGTCGGCACGAGAAGCATCCCTACCCACTTCACTGAGAAGTATTCGGTCGGGTAGTTTGGAGTGATCATGGGCTCTTGCTCGTCGAAGCGGAAATCGATTTCCTAATCGATCTGAGTGAATTGGGTCTACGCGTGGTCATAAGTACTCACAAGGTAGACAGGAGCCTGGAAATCAATTGTCCTATAGTAGGTGGCTAAGAGACCTATCTGCTGGACAAGGCGAATGATGCCTGAGTAAGATCCTACCAGAGGAAGGCTAAACGTTGCTTCGTAGAGGCCGAATAGATACTTCATTGAGGCTATTACTTTCTAGTCTTTGTTGTTAGGAGATACACCAATGAGATAGAAGTCGAAGAGCTCAGGCTCATCGGTAAGGGCAACTGCAACATTGGAGAAGATATCCTTAGCTTAAATCTTGAAAGTGTAATTACGCCCAGCAATCAAAGGTGATTAAGACGCAACTAGCTGGGAGAACTTAGCCTGGGCCAATCCCACATTGACCTTGAAGTGAGGAATGGGGGAGTCCTTCACGTTTACTCCTCCAAGCTTCACTTGGAGTGTGTAGGACTCAGCCTTTGTGAACATGAACTTAGCCGTGTATGTACCATTCTTATTGGCTATTGGAGTAGCTGCAGTGTAGACTTGACCTGAGGTTTCACCAGTAAGGGTTACTGAGTACACATCAGAAGTTGATACGGTACGAAGGTTGCTAAACTAATCGCGCGACTCAATCACAAAGACAAGGGTGTCACCTGTAGTGTGCACCATCGAGTTGATATTGACAATAGTGGAACTTGGGGCGTCCGTGGCAGCGGCAGGAGTCACGGTCACCTCATAAGGTGAGGAGTCGATATCAAGTCCATTGAACAAGAGGTGCATGTTGAACATGCCAGCAAGAGTTGGAGTAAAGGAGACACGGAATGAGCCGAAGGGACCGAGAGCTGGCTGATCAGTTATAGTTCCAACGCTTACTGTTAAGTTTGAGGTTTTATTTCGGAACTCTAGTATGTAATCGGTCACAGCAACGGAAAGCTTATTTACAATATTGTTAGAGTAGAAGTCGCGGCCCTGCACATCAAAGAATGATAGAGTTCCAGCGATGTAATCATTAACAACATTCTTCACTACGCAGTTAGGAGCATAGATCTCTGCTGGTGTTACCAGGAAAGGTTGAGGGGAATTCTTTACAGCTTGGTTGTTAATGATAGTTACAAAGCTGTAGAGGCCAGCGCGGAAAATAGTCAGCTAGCTTGCATAGGTGCCGTCCTTGTTGCGGTCGATCGAAATGCCAGCGATATCTTTACCATAAATGGTTGGCCAGTTTGGAAGATCAGCAACTCCTATCTAAGACACATAGTCGCCTATGCCCTAGTAGTAGGCTATCATACTAATAGCGGTATCATCATAGGAAGTGACTTGTTTGTTGTTCCAGAGATCATAGGTATCAATCTGGAAGAACTTGGTCTCTCCGGCGATGATTGTGATAATATCGGTGCCGAGACTGGTAAAGCAGTTTATGGGCATGATTTCTCCTGGAGACACATCAACATAGAAGGGCGAGCCCTTGATCTGAGTGTCAGCTTTACTAAGGTAGCCAAGTAGTGTGATTGTCACTTTATAACGGCCTGAAATCTATGGGACATAATTTGCATTGTACAGACCGTTAGAGAAGTAGGTTGCAGTGACGTAGAAGTTGCCAACAGAGGTGTCACTGGGACCCTCGAAGATGATCTAGTATTGATCATCCTTGTTGTCAATTATGACGTCGTCTTCATTCTTGGCCTGAATCGAGAAGTATGCAATTTTGCCAGAGGTCGCTTTTTGGAGACCCTCTCCAAAGGCTATCGTGTTGCTAGCGATAGAGGGACCTTTGTTGATGACGATGTTATAGGGGCTAGCTCCGACTCTCATGGGGTAGTACAGATAGACAGGCGAGATAATCTCCTTGGGAATCTTCTGGGAAGTCCAGTAGAGTCGGATATAGGCTTCTTCTTGATACTCCTTGTACTCAATGCGGACATCGATGAAATTGCCTTTGACCATGGGGAATGTTGTGGCGACGTCCTCGCAGCACTTGTCCCAGCGGTCAATCACAAGCTCTTCGTTAATGTACATGCGTACACCGTCATCAGCATGGAGAATGAAGGTGAAAGACTCGGTCTCAGGGGCGAGGATCTTGCCAGACCAGCGGACACTAACAAAGTCCGCGACTTCATTAGTGATCAGGCCCAAGCCCCAGTCGAAGTCAACCTTGTTGTCTAGACGGGAGATGGCTGGCACACCATCAAGGAACGCATTGTTAAAGTACTCGGCCCAAAGCCCACCTTGGTACATCGATAGGAAGTCAAGGGTGGCAATACCCTTGCGCTTTATCTGATAGGTCGTGATGTACTAGTTCCTAAGTGGATAGGCTATGGCGTCCGAGAGAAAAGTTAGGCGGTGCATCTAAGGCGGCTTCAGCATATTCGAGGACACGTTAGTCAATTCTTCGCAGAAGTAGTTACCCTAAGGCTGGGCACAACGATCGAAGACATGCATGAAGAGAAT